>Ga0302296_1000860_pt1 | contig 23686 bp, 20 predicted proteins | sample III_Fen_N3_1_FD_194546 | JGI IMG/M metagenome (GOLD analysis project Ga0302296, IMG submission 194546) | Peat permafrost microbial communities from Stordalen Mire near Abisko, Sweden - III_Fen_N3_1 | ecosystem: Environmental > Terrestrial > Soil > Wetlands > Permafrost | place: Sweden: Abisko...
ATTCTAAACGCAGAAGCCGCATACATCCGGCCACTGCTTGGTCCGGACCTGTTCGCTTGTCTGGCTGCGTATTACGCCAGTCCGGATTCAGTAAACGATGAAGCGAAACGCAACCTTTGCGCTGAACTGCTTGCATTGGTGCAACGCGGGGAAATCCACCTGACGTATTGGTCCGGGTTTCAGGTACTGAACGCCACCATTTCCGACGGAGGATTTAAACGTACCGAAAACGAAAAGGTAAAAAGCCTGTTCAAATATCAGGAGGATGAACTCAAGCAGTACTTCAAAACAACAGGGTTCAATGCACTGGATGAAGTGCTCGAATTTCTTGAACTTCATAAAGCAGACTTTTCCCCTGAAATGGGCTCAGCAGATTGGTTAATCCATAAAGGTTTGTTTATCCGTGATACCAAAACCTTTAACTCCATTGTTTTCATCAACGGCAGTCGCCTGACTTTCCTTCGTCTCAAACCCATGCTTCAACTAGTCGAAGACCTTTACATCCGGCCAATTCTGGGCGAATTAACTTATCAGGAAATCAAGTCCGGATTAATTGCAGAAACCATTCCGGAGAAAGTGCAAAAGATTTTAACATACATCCAGAAGCCGCTCGCATACCTTGCAGCTTCCATGCTGATGGAGGAAACGGCAGCCGATCTGACCGAAAGCGGTTTATATTTCGAATCCAGGGAAGCCACCAATAACCTGATCGCAAACCGGCTACCAGCCAATAGCGAACGAATCAATCTGTTGGTCAAAAAATACAAAGCCCTGGGCGATAACTTTCTGGAAAACCTTAAATCCTACCTGCTACTCAATCAAGCTGATTGGCCGAATGTTTTAGCACCGGTTGGCTCTGTACTTCGCCGGAATAATACCGACAAAAAATCATTCTGGGCATGATCACAATTGAAGTAAAATACAGAAATGTTCGTTGGCTGCCATTCTCCGGAAAGCTGGAAAGTAAGGTGCCTCAGAATTGGGGAGAACTGAATCAAAATCAATTGATCGCTGTGGCTTGCCTTTTCAATTCAGGCAGCACTGATATGGCTTTCCTGCAATCCATGTCGGGGCTGAAGAAGAAAATCCTGTATAAATTATCGGATTTCGAAAGGCACAAACTCATGGAAATAGTTGAATTTGTTGGAGAAATAAAACCTTATCCTGAATTTATAATCAAGAAATTACCGGTTCGGTCCCTGAGCGCGAAGCAGTTGAAGGGAACAATCCTCTGTGCTCCACAACCAAAGCTTAAAGGAGTCACCTTTGGTCAGTTTATCTTTGCCGATACTTACTTTGCCAATTACCAGGAGTCGAAGAAAGAAACTGATCTGAATAAATTCATCGCTTCTCTATATTTAGGGAGGAATGAAAAATTTGAAGAACGCTTAATTCAGGAACAATTTGAATCTATTGGAAAATTGGATCTGAACATCCGTCAGGCAATTGTCCTGAACTTCCAATTGATACACGAATGGCTCGCTTTGGCCTATCCGTTGATCTTTCAGAAGCGGGAAGAACTTTTAAATCAAACGGCCCGTCATCCCGAACTTGTTTCGGGATCTCACCATGACCCCAATCAATGGATCAAAGTCTTTCAAAACTTTGTTGGTGATGATATCCTACACGACGATGTTTGGGCCAGCAAACCGGTTAATACCATCTTTGCCTACATGACCCGGAAATACAAGGAAAATGCAAGAAAAAAATAGTAAGGTCATGACATGTCCTGACCAAGACCCATAACTCGCAACACTCTATGTCAGCAAAATTTTCTCAACTGGTTTCCTATTTCGAAAACCTGGCACGGTTGCACAAGGATATCGGTCATACCGACAGCGAAAAACATTTCTTCCGGATGGAAGTCGATGAAGTGTTGGGTGGCATCAACCGGACAGATGTCAAATATCCTTTCCTTATTTTGGAAGGCTACAGCTATGATTTTGCCGATAGCAAGAGCGACAACTTGCTCAAAAATCGCCGTGGCGCCTTTATCCTGATGGACCATGTGTCGGATACATCCGACTATGAAACCATTCAGCATATTTGGGAAAACATGGAAGAAATTGGCGATGAACTGTTGGTTAAGATGAAAGCCGACAAACGCAATCCGTTGGCACCAGCAGTCCGTGATTTTGACTTTTCGAGTGTCGAAGCCATGCTGATTGCCAACGAACTCGATGGCAATTATGGCATTCGTTACACCTACACCCTGACTTCACCGCGCACCAACGAGGTAAATCCTGAAAAGTGGAATACACTAAATGTTTAAAAAATGGGATACGATCCAAATCATGAAAACGACGGAATCAACCGCCTGAGCGGAAAACGGTCTGGCCGCGACAGTATATACTCCTCTGGAATATTATCAGCTCAACCTGATTCACAACTGATCTGGCAACAAAACGACCTGGTTCTGAGATGGACACCCAAAGTCCGCACAGCTTTGCGAAGCAGTGCTCGCTGGTTTTCTGATGGGAAATTTGAATCAATGGTTATAAGGGATGGTGGAAAACAAGTCGAAAAAAAACTGGCAGCCAGTATCAGCAGCAAAGTGGGTAAAGAATTTGGTCTGGCAAACTACGTTGGATTCTCCTTTGAACGACATGGTGTTTTCGTACATAAAGGAGTTGGCCGTGGCTATCAGTCCAATGGAAAAGGTTTTGTCATCCGGACAGCGAAAAATCCTCCAAAAAATCATGAACGAATTGCTGTCGAATGGTTCAACCCTGTTTTGGAGAAGTATCTTCCCGAACTAGCAGATCAGATTGCCGAAATCAACGCCGATGCAGCGGTGAATGCTACTAGAATGAAGATTTTATAGGTGGCTTTTTTAGAATGAATTGTTCCATTATTTTTTCTTTCAAAATTTTTAGCTAAATCATAATAATTCAACTTGTATATTTTCTTTATCATAGGAATAACTTACCTTTAAAAAAATATAAATATATATTGCCAAATGGTAAGAATAGTCATAAGAAATAGCGTGCTACCCTTACTTTTAGTAAGGGTATGTATAAGTTGTATACAAGCTTAGAAAAAGACCTTAATGTCAAAATAGAATGATTCACAGATGAAAATCCAAGACTTATTGATTACAATTTTTAAAGAAAAAAATCATCATGATTTTTGATTAATAAATCACTAAAAATTGAAATCATGAAAAGTAGAAATTTGTTTTTTTTAATTAATGGGCCGATTTGGATAGCAATTGTATTGTATACTTTTTCAATTGGCTTTTATCGGTATTATAATAGAAACCTTGACCCCTTGACCCCTTTGGCTATTAAGTTCGGCATAACAAATTCTTTCGTAATTATTAGTTGGCTATTAGCAAATTTTTACCTCTTTTATTCATATCTAGTACCTCAATATTTTTTTAATAATAGGAAGCCACATTTTTGGATTTTGACAATATTCCATGTTCTTATTTTGGGCCCAACATTAATTTCCTTTATACAATACATAGCCGGATTATTTTTAGGTATTGCAGTGATATTTCCTTTCAATTTCGAAATGATTAATCTTAGAGAATTTCTCTTACATTGGCTTTATTGGCTAGTTCTTACTTTTATATGTGGGTTTTTAGGATTTATATTCAAACTTGCCTTTATTTCATTTAAAAATGAACAATTAAAAAAAGAATTACAAATCAGAAATCATTTGAATGAAATCAGGGTGATGAAAGCAAAACTAAATCCACATTTTCTTTTCAACACGATAAACAATATCGATACCTTAATACAATCAAGACCAACAATTGCTTCAGCAGCATTATCTAAATTGTCTGATATACTCAGATATATGGTTTATGAAACGGAAAATGAACTAATTTCGATTTATACCGAAATTGAAAATCTTGAGAAATATATTGACTTAGAAAAATTGAGGCTAATAAACCCAGGTTCTGTTTCATTTGCAAGTACAATAAAACGTGATTTTGCTGTACCTCCATTAATTTTTTTTCCATTTGTTGAGAATAGTTTTAAGCATAGTAATTTAAATGCTGCAAATCAAAAGCTGCAAATATCTATAAGGGAAGATAATAACTCACTTATTTTTGAATGCCTTAATACTATTAATGAAAAAACGCAGGACTCGAATTTCAAAGGAGTAGGTATGGAACTAGCAAAGAAGAGATTAGATTTACTTTATCCAAATCGCCACAAACTATCAATAAAAAAAGAAAATAATGAATTTCATGTATCGCTTAAAATCGATTTAAATTTATGATTAACTGCATTATAATAGATGATGAGCCGTTGGCAATAGAAAAATTGGAGAATTACATTTCAAAATTGCCTGAACTGACTCTATTAAAAACATTTAACTCTGGGATTTCAGCAATTAGTTTTTTTAAAACGAATTCTGTTGACCTTCTTTTCTTAGATATTGAAATGAAAGAATTGACAGGTATTCAGTTACTTGAATCTGTCAGTATAAATTCTAAAGTTGTTATCACATCAGCATATAAAGAATATGCAATCAAAGGATTTGAATTAAAAGTAAGTGATTATTTATTAAAGCCCATAACTTTTGAAAGATTCGTAAAAGCATACGATAAAGTTGTTGAAGAATTAAATCAAATAAATGGAACCCCTAATCACAAAAGAATTTTCGTTAAAACAGAATATCGGCTTGAAGGTATTGAAACATCTAATATACTTTATATTGAGGGAATGGGTGATTACCGTAGAATTGTAACAACCCAGAATAAAATTATGACCTTACAGTCGTTCGCTGAGTTGGCTAACCTATTGCCCATGAAATTATTTTGTCGTGTGCATAAATCATTCATTGTAGCGGTTGATAAAGTCGAAAAAATTGAAAGAAATAGGATAACCATTAAAGAAAAATTGATTCCAATAAGTGAATTATATAGTAATATTTTTTTTGATAAAATTAATAAATGAATAAAAGCCAGTGTACAATAAATAGGACTCTGAGCGGTCTGCAAGACCCAGCGATGAGTCGGTGTTGAACAACACCCGCCGGGCCAACTATTATGTACTTATCGGGCGATTTATTGATTTTTCAGGAAATAAACAGATAGGAGTTCTTTGACGTATTGCAGGTTTTTGTGCTTTTTTCACGTCCTTGGCACAAACAAGTTGGTGTTTATGCACTGCTATTTTGCTCTTTTTGTTAGCTTTTGGGCATACCTTTCCTAATAGCGCCAGGAGCGCAAATCTGGAAATTGGTTATGATTGTGTTAATGGTTTTTTCAAAGGGTTCCATGCCGGGGACCGTATCCGTGGCAGTTCTCTGGTGATAACCATCCTCCCGGTTTTGCAGGCCGGGCAAAGGCAAGGGTTTATCCCTGTTAGCCTTTCGAACCTTTCAACATTGGTTTCGGGCGGTTTTTGTTGCCTTATTATTGCATCGATACCGGGCTTTTCTTCCGGCACAAACTGTAAATTAAGGTTTCGTTTTACCGTGTGGTTGTAAATGCCAAACCTTCGGATTTTGACAAATCGTTTTGGCAGAATGTGCATGGTAAACCGGCGCAGGAACTCAATACCATCCATGGTGACCGGTTTTTTAATGGCCCTGTCGCGGTAATCTTTGGCAACGAAGGTTACTTTACCATCGGCAATGTTCAGGATTCGCTGATTGGTAATGGCCACCCGGTGTGTGTATTGCCCTAGGTATTTGACCACATGTCCGGCACTTGCCAACGAAGCTTCGCAGTGTACCACCCATTGGGTTTTATAGGCTTTTTGCACCGAATCGTTGAACAGTGTTAGTTCGTTTTCCTTGCGCAGAGCACGTTTGATACTATCGAGGAACTTCCCTTTAAAGGTATCGCTTATCTGGTGAACCGGATAGAGAAACCGTCTGGAATACCCGATGTTTTTCCACCTTCCCTCCAGTGTATATCCGGCTGCCGGAACAAGGCAATGAATGTGAGGATGTAGCGATAGATTTTGCCCCCAGGAGTGCAATACCGCTACCGCACCGGTTTCAGTGCCAAAATGCGAGTATCCAAACGACCGAAGTGTATTCCAGACCGCAGCAAAAAGCAGGTCGTAATACCTTCTTTGATTGTGCAGGCAAACGGCATTCAACACATGTGGCACTGTAAACACAATGTGGTAGTGCTTTACCGGAAGGGTGTTATGCATCAGGTCGTCAATCCAGAAGGCCTGTTTGGCCGCCTGGCATTTTGGACAATGCCTGTCGCCACAACTATTGTAACTGTAGCGCACCGTACCACAGTTTTCGCATGCTTCTTCGTGTCCGCCAAGGGCGGCTGTACGGCAAGCGGCTATTTTGCCCAATACCGTTAATTGCAGTGGGCTAAGCTTTATGTTGGCAACCAGTTCGGAACCAAACAAATGCACCGCATCGGCAAGTTCAAACCTTGTCCGCATTGCCTTTGTAGTTATAAAGCTTGTCAAGCGGGCTATGGGGCTTTATGAGCGGGCATTGCGCCACATGAAGATAAATCATGGTAGTGGTAATTTCGGCATGGCCAAGTAGTTCTTTGAGGGTGACGATATTCAGTCCCTGTTCCAAAAGATGCGTGGCGTATGAATGACGCAGCGAATGCAGGTTAACCTCTTTGGTGATGGATGTCTTTTTCAGGTTTTCGCGCATCACCCACGAGAGTCCCCGCACGCTGTATCGACCATCAGCTTCCTTTCCGTTAAATAACCAAATGTGTGGATTTTCTGCTTTCAGGTACTTTTTCAACCCTACGGCCATACTTTCGGCCAGCGGCACAATGCGGTCTTTCTTGTATTTGCTTTGGCGGATGTGAATGGTTTTTCGTTCCAAATCGATGTCGGAGATCTTAAGGTTGATTACCTCCTGCCCACGCAAACCGGCCGAATAAATCAATGTAAGTACAATTCGTTGTTTAAGAAGCGTTGGGGCCATGAAAAGCTCTTTAAGTTCCTGTTGGTTTAGGATGACCGGTAGTTTGGTGTCTTTCTTAAGCGAAGGCAGGGCAATCGCATTTTTGTTCATCCCCAACAAACGGTAATAGTAGCGCAATCCGTAAACCATATGTTTAAAACTGCTGCGCGATGGTGAACGGGGATCGCGGGCCAAAGCGGCCAGGTATTCATTGATCTCTTCGGGGTCGATCTGCTCGGGCAGCTTGCCGAAGTGAACCACAAACAACGCGATTCGCCGGATGTAATTCTGTAAGGTACTCTGGCTTTGCCCGCGTAATGTAACCTGTTGTTCCAACTTGCGAACAACTCTTTCAAACTCTGGAACAAGCACAATAGCCTGCTCAACAATAGTAAAACCCGATTTCTTTCTCATATTCAGAAATTTTTGTTGTGAATAATTCCTGAGAATAGAAAGAATCGGGTAATTTTAAAACAGCTATCCGCGTAGGCGGATTTAGTTCAACAACAGGGTTTTTTTATGCCGTAATTTCTGTAATGCAGGATTTAATATCAGGAAATGAAAATACGAAACCCTCATTTAACAGTCTTTCTGGTAAAACCTGAGCGCTTTGCAAAAGCAATGATGAAGCCTCGCCATACACTAATTTCAGGATAAATTCAGGGACAGTAAAAATTGCTGGCCGATTTAAGGATTCAGCTAATGTTTTAGTAAAATTTTTGTTGTCGATATTTTCAGGAGCAACAAGATTGTAGGTTCCAAGAGTATTTGTGTTTCCGATACTCCAACTTATTGCACGGATGACATCATCGATATGAATAAACGGAAAAGGTTGTTTGCCACTTCCAATTTTACCACCAAGTCCTAATTTAAATAAAGGATATAAATTCTGAATGGTTTTTGCCTTTTTCCCTAGAATAAGGCCAATTCTGAAGATTACTTTACGAACGTCAGGATTTAAACCATCTGATGCACATTCCCAGTTTTTAACCACTTCTGCAACAAAATCAGTTGAAAAAGAGGTGCTTTCTTCAGTATGAACTTTATCAGGAGAATATATTCCAATTGCTGAAGCAGAAATAAACAATGCAGGTCTTTGTTTTATGGGCAACTGGTTGATCGCGTGAACGATGTTTAGAGTAGAATCAATTCGGCTCCTTAAAATCTCATTTTTAATAGACTTCGTCCATCTTTTCAGAATTGGTGAACCAGCTAAACTAATGACAGCATCAATACCTGAAAGTTTTTTAGTCAGTTGATCAACATCACCCAATTCCGATCTTTGAATACGTGTAATTACATGATCTGCGGCTTCCAAATAAGGAATCAGATTTTTTGCAATATATCCGTTCGATCCACTGATTGCAATTTTCACTCGAAAATATTTTAGTTATTAATTTGATTATTTGTACATTATCGCGGAACTCTCATACTATGAGACCTCAGCTTCAAACTGTATTTTTTTTTGTGCCCTATCATTTAAATTATTCCTGTGGCATGATCGTTTCACAGGAGTTTGGATTTTAAATCGATGTTTGAATGTAAAGAATAAAACCAACTAAGTTGAAGTTAAGTTTAACTTTTAAGGAATAAAAATGGATTCAGCACATTTTAATGTAATTTCGCGCAATAAACTTACCGACTAATCAGATTTACCCGAAATTATTCCAAAAAATGTTTGAAGATGATATTCTGGTTGCAGGGTTTCATCTCATTCCATAATAAGTTTGAAATTTTTCAGTTAAGTTTGTTGGAAGTCAGAGGTCATATCACTCAGTGAATATCGAAATGAAAAAAAAATCACCAATATCTTCAGCAAAAACGACAACACGTAAAAAGAGTAACTCGAACAAAAGTCTTGGTCGAAGAATTTTCCTTTTTTTATTAAAAGCAGGTATTGCAGTCCTAATGCTTTGTTTTTTGCTTTTCCTGATTGTTTATGTAGGCTTTACCGGACCAGTTCCTTCTAGCGAAGAACTACAGAAAATCAAAAACCCGGTTTCTACCGAGGTTTATGCTGCCGATGGCCGTATACTTGGCCGCTATTACATCGAAAACCGAAGTAATGTTAGCTTCGATCAGATATCGCCCAATGTAATTAATGCACTTGTTGCAACCGAAGATTCACGATTCTATCATCATACAGGAATTGATGAAATCGCTTTATTGCGTGTATTTCTCAAATCTGTTTTGCTTCAGGACCATAGTTCTGGTGGTGGAAGTACACTCAGCCAGCAAGTTGCAAAGAATCTTTATCCGCGTAAATCATTTGGACCATTGACTATGCCAGTCAATAAGCTTCGTGAATCAATTATTGCTTACCGATTAGAGAAACTTTACACCAAAGACGAAATTTTAACACTATACCTCAATACCGTCCCGTTTGCTGAAAACACTTATGGCATTGGCGTTGCCTCTGAGCGATTCTTCAACAAACCGCCTGCGAAACTGAAAGTTCCCGAAGCTGCAACACTCGTTGGAATGTTGAAAGCCAACAACAGTTACAATCCCCGGAAAAATCCGGAACGTTCGCTGGACAGGCGAAATGTGGTGATTGACCAAATGCTGAAATACAATTACATTTCCGTTGGTGAGGCTAAGATGTATAAGTTGGAACCTTTGAATCTTACTTATAACCTGATTACTTACAATGAAGGGCCGGCTCCCTATCTGATGGAAAAGATTCGGCCAATTCTTCAGGATTGGTGCGACAATCATATGAAAGAAGATGAGATTCCATATAATTTGTTTACAGATGGTTTAAAAATCAGGACTACCATTGATTTTGATATGCAAATGGCTGCCGAAGATGCCGTTGCTGACCAGATGAAAAACCTTCAGGCAGTATTTGATGCAGCCTGGGGTAAAAAGAACCCATGGGGAAATGATCAGTCGGTTGTAACCCGCGCCATGAAACGATCAGACCGTTACCGTTCGCTAAAAAAGGCTGGTGTTCCCGACGATCAGGTCAAGACAATTTTTAATACGCCAACTTCAGTTTCGTTATTTACATGGGATGGAAAAAAACAGGCAGAAATGACTCCACTGGATTCTATTCAGTACTATTTGAAGATTATTAATACCGGTTTCATGGCCATGGATCCCAATTCAGGAGAGCTTAAAGCTTACATTGGCGGAAATGATTTCCGTTACTTTCAATACGATCATACAACATCTAAACGGCAGGTGGGATCTACATTCAAACCTATTGTATATTTGGCTGCTCTTGAAGCCGGTATTTCTCCGGACACCTATTTCCCGAACGAAAGGAAAGTATATGCTGACTACGACAACTGGTCACCCGAAAACTCGCATGATGAATATACCGGGTTCTATTCCATGGAAGGAGCTTTGTCAAAGTCAATTAATACCATTGCTGTTGAAGTGATGATGCAGGCAGGGATATCCAATGTGGTCGATCTGGCCAAACGAATGGGAATTGACTCAGATTTGCCTCCATATCCTTCGCTGGCGCTGGGAACAGCATCTGTTTCGTTGCAGGAAATGGTTTGTGCATACTCTGAGTTGGTAAACGGAGGAAGAAAAGTTACTCCGTATTATTTAAAAGCTGTTGAATCGAATAAAGGTCAGGTACTCGAGGAATTTCAGAATATTCAACCTGACGAACAAGTTGCATCGCCAGAAAATTGCAGGATAATTACCCAAATGTTAAAATCGGTTGTTAACGATGGAACCGGAAGCACCATTCGTTCGGTTTGGGGCATTGATTCTGAATTTGCAGGAAAAACAGGTACAACTCAGGATCAGGCTGATGGCTGGTTTATTGGTATGACGCCAACTTTGGTTGCTGGAGCATGGGTTGGTGGAGAAGATCCTTCAATACATTTCAGATCGTTAGGTGAAGGTGCCGGTGGAAAAACGGCGCTGCCAATTGTTGGACAATTTTATAATAGGATTCTGCACCAAAGCAAGTATCAAAATATGCGGTATGCAACTTTCCAGGCACCTTCAGAGGAAAGTTTGGCTATGATGAATATCCCACCTTATCGTGAAATTATTGAGGTGGGTTTAAGGGGATTTATTCATGATCTTTTTGGAAAGAAAGAAACAAATCCGAATTATGATCTTAAAAAACAGGGAAAACCCAGTGCCGAACCGGCAAAGGAAGAACCAAAGCCTGCAGCTGAGGTTGAAAAGAAGCCTTTCTGGCAAAGCATGAAGGAATTATTTAAGAAAAAAAGCAAATAAGAAGTTATATAAATGATTAAAAGGATTCAGAAATTCTTCACAGAAACTACTGATAAGAATAAGATTTACATTTTAAGCCTGTTGGTTGGTTTGGTAAGTGGAACCGCCGCCTTTATTCTGAAAAATTTCATTCATTACGTAAGTCATTTCTTGACACGTCATTTCAAAGCATCGTCCGAAAGCTTTTTCTACTTGGCATATCCAATGATTGGTATATTGATCAGCGTGTTGATCGTTAAGTATTTGATTAAAGATGATATCAGTCATGGCGTATCCAAAATTTTATCAGCGCTTTCCAAGAAAGGTAGTCATATTAAAGCTCATAATATGTTCTCGTCGATGATTACCAGCGCATTTACGATTGGATTTGGAGGTTCTGTCGGAGCTGAAGCCCCAATTGTATATACCGGAGCAGCCATTGGCTCGAATATTTCAAAAGTTTTCAATCTAAATGAAAATCAGATTCGTTTGCTGATTGGATGCGGTGCTACCGGAGCAATTGCGGGTATTTTCAAGGCTCCAATTGCCGGTGTCATGTTCACACTCGAAGTATTAATGCTCGATTTGACTATGGCATCTTTAATACCCTTACTCATTTCAGGAATTACAGCTGCAACACTGGCTTATTTCTTTATGGGCGATACGGTATTGTTCCATTTTGCGGTTTCGAATCAATTTAATTACGACAACCTTCCCTATTATATTTTACTTGGAATTTTATCTGGTTTCATTTCACTTTACTTTACGCGTACCGGAATGTACGTAGAGAGTTTGGTAAAACGCATTAAGAACAGTTATACAAAGCTTATTTTTGGGGGTATCACTCTTGGTTTAATGGTTTTTATTTTCCCATCGTTATGGGGTGAAGGTTATGAATCGATCAATAAAATATTTATAGGTGATGGTGCTGATTTGCTGAATAACTCAATATTCTTTGACTTGAAATCAGAACCTTATTTTCTAATGATTATACTGGTACTTATTTTAGTTTTTAAGGTATTTGCGATGTCTATTACCACATCGAGTGGGGGAGTCGGTGGTATTTTTGCACCAACTTTATTCATGGGAGCTGTTGGTGGTTATTTGTTATCATTTTCGCTGAATACATTTTTCGGACTGAATTTGTCATATGCAAATTTTTCACTTGCCGGAATGGGAGCTTTAATGGCAGGTGTTATGCATGCTCCGTTGCTTGGCATTTTCTTAATTGCTGAAATAACTGGTGGATATCAGTTGTTAGTTCCGTTAATTATTTCGGCCACCGTTGCCTATGTAACAATTACACGTTTTGAGCCACATTCAATTTATACCAAGCGACTCGCTGAGTTGGGAGATTTGGTTACTCACCACAAGGACAAGGCCGCGATGCATTTTATGAATACAAAAGAATTAATTGAAACCGACTTCGAGGTTTTGACGCCTGATCTTAATCTGGGACAAATAATTTATTACATCGCTCGTTCTAAACGTGATCTCTTTCCTGTGGTCGATGAAAATGGAATGATGGAAGGCATGATAAAGCTGAATGACATTCGAAACCTGATGTTTGAACAGGATTTGTACGAAAAAATCAGTGTTCGCGAATTGATGTATATGCCCGAATTCTTCATATCACCAAACGATTCGATCGAAGTTATTGCCGATAAATTTAAGTCCTGCGGACGATATAACCTGGCCGTTCTCGATGAAGGGAAATACATTGGTTTTATTTCCAGGGCAAGGGTATTCTCCGTTTACCGCGATACAATGGCTGATTTATCATACGAATAAAAAGTGCGGAGGGCCTAAAGTGTGCTGGAGTCATATTGTGGAAGGATCGTCACCCTGAACTTGTTTCAGGGTCTCACCAACGAAGAGATGCCGAAACAAGCCTTCGACGTGAGCTCAGTCGAACGTTCGGCATGACATTGCAACAAGAAGTCGTTGACATAATACAGAAGTGCTTAAAATAAAGCATAAATCCTCAATCCTTCAGTGATTTGTAATAAGCCAGGTAAACTCCTGAAAATATTAAAGTAAAAATGGCATTGGTGGTCGAAAATGCATTTGTTCCAAGCCAGATCACGGGTAGAAATAGGATCATTGCTTGTGCAGTAAGGTAAAAAAAGAGACCAACTCGTTGCAGCCTGTAAAGTTTGATTGCTCCAACCAATGAAATGCTGAAAGCTGCCATCAGCATGGCAAAATAAAGTGGACTTAAATTTTCTGTTGAAGTAAGGTTCGTAATCGAAATGATTTTTTCGGTAACAATCCTGAAAAAAAGAGTAGATATGAACATGGTTATAAAGCCGGCACTACTTCCAATTATACTGAATATACAGACTGACTCAAAGAGGATTGGTTTCTTTTCCATCTTAACGAATGATTAATTGTTCAAAAATACCTCATTTTTTGAATAACTTCATTTTTACGACAGCTTGTTTTTGTTGTACCTTTACCAACTCAATTTTAACCAATATTTTACCGTAATGGAAAGAGATACCAAAGTATTTGAGATCATTGAAAAAGAACGTCAGCGACAGATAAGTGGAATCGAATTGATTGCTTCTGAAAATTTTGTCAGTGATCAGGTTCTTGAGGCAATGGGTTCAGTAATGACCAATAAGTATGCGGAAGGATATCCCGGACACCGTTATTATGGTGGCTGTCAGTTTGTCGATATGACTGAGCAATTGGCTATCGATCGCATCAAGGAAGTATTTGGTGCTGTGTATGCCAATGTTCAACCACACTCTGGAGCTCAGGCCAATGCCGCAGTTTTAGCAGTTGTACTGAATCCGGGTGACACCTTTTTAGGTTTGGATTTAGCTCACGGTGGTCATCTTTCTCACGGTTCACCAGTGAATTCATCAGGAGTTTTATATAACCCGATCGCTTACCATGTGAAGGAGGAAACCGGACTGGTCGATTACGACGAAATGGAAGCTTTGGCGTTGGAACACAAGCCCAAACTGATTATTGGTGGTGCTTCGGCTTATTCGCGCGAATGGGATTATGCCCGTATGCGTGCCATTGCCGACAAGGTTGGAGCTATGCTGATGATTGATATGGCTCACCCTGCCGGTTTAATTGCTGCGGGATTATTGGACAATCCGGTTAAATATGCACACATTGTCACTTCAACAACACATAAAACCTTGCGTGGACCACGTGGTGGAATTATCCTGATGGGCGAAGATTTTGAAAACCCGTTTGGATTTAAAACGCCAAAAGGTGTTACCAAAATGATGTCTCAGGTACTCGATTTCTCGGTGTTCCCCGGACAGCAAGGCGGACCGTTGGAACATGTTATTGCCTCGAAAGCAGTTTCGTTTGCCGAAGCGCTCCATCCTGCATATAAAGTATACCAAACTCAGGTGAAAAAGAATGCATCGGTAATGGCCGAAGCTTTTATGGCCAAAGGTTATAAGGTGATTTCAGGAGGAACCGACAATCATTCGATGTTGATTGACCTTCGTACCAAATTCCCTGATGTAACCGGCAAACAGGCTGAAAATGCACTGGTTCGCGCTGATATTACTATCAATAAGAACATGGTTCCATTCGATAGCCGTTCGCCATTTACTACATCTGGTCTTCGCGTTGGAACACCTGCGATTACAACTCGTGGTTTAAAAGAAGATTTTATGCCTGTAATTGTTGATTTAATCGACGAAGTAATCAGCAACATCGACAATGAAGAAGTTATTCTTTCGGTACGCCAGCGTGTGAATGCGATGATGAAAGATCTTCCGCTCTTTGCGTGGTAATGTATTTTAATAAGACGGTAAGTGAGTTCCGTCGAACTTAAAAAATCCGGAAGGTGATCGCTTGATCAGGCCTTCCGGATTTTTTGTTGTTTATTTCCGTTGAATTGGGGAAAGAAGGATGCTTAACACAAAGCCGAATTGCGGGCGATTTAGCTAACGCTGATCTTCGATTCCTGTCAATCCCGGTTAACCGGACCTGAGCGGAAAGATGCCCACCGAAAACCACCGCTGCCGCACTTGGTAGCTGATGGTATGGGCTGGCCGCCATCAGTTAAAATCAACGTTTTTTTTGCTTCAAAAAAGAGTTTAGATTAACTATTTGTCCTTTATACAGCGAACAGACAATCCATTAAGCAAATTAGTCCTTGACAGAAATCCGTTCCTATCTATAATTGTGCTTCCATCGAAATACATACTCCAATAAATATTATATTCATTAGTATCAATCGTTGATGTCCACCATATTCCCCTGTTCCCAATTCCTAAAAATGTTGGAGTCCCAACGCCAGCACTACCGGATGGAAGAGCTGAAAAACCGCTATAATTGGTAGCAATTTTATCTGCAAATGTAACAGGTGTTTCAGCTTCTTTTAATAGTCCAGCAGCAATAGATTTACCCCCTAAATTATCAGTTAATATTGTCCATTCTGCATCTGTTGGCACGTGCCAGCCACTAGGGCAAAGTTTTCCAGAATTCACTGCACCCCAATTGTATAAGGCTCCATAGGAGTCTTTGTTTTTTTGACTATTGTCATACCAACAATATACCGCAGATTTAAGATTCAACCATGCTGAATTTTTTGAAATAAAAGGAATCTCTAGTCCATCATTGTATGTTGTCGTCTTAAGATTTTCAACCATCCAAACTTGTGTTCCGATAGTTACTGTATTATAAATATTTCCGTCTTGGTCAGTAACCGTATTGTTGGTGGTGAATATAATTTCGTCGCCATAGAATATGCCAATTCTGTTTGTTGCAAAAGTTCTTGCGTAATATTTTGTATTTGGTTTCAATTCAGAGGTTCTACAAAATATAGTGTTGTCTTTTACGTCACCATCTTTTTTATTATTATCAATTGTCGGGAAAGGTTGTGTATTCCAGCAGATACCTCGGTTTGTGATATCTTCATTTCCCTCACTTATAATTTCACTACTTATCGTAACTGCATTTGAACTAATGCTGAATATCTCTGGTGCTTTTATTTTTGGTGTTGGTTCGATAACATTCTCCTTAATGCAACTACTTGTAAGCATTAGCAATAAGCCAATTGAAATAATTGAGTTGCTCCATGGGTGTTTTGTTCTTTTCATTTTATGATTTTTTAATTTTTAAAAACATCTCTCCCTTCTTGATTTTCAACTCATCCAAAATTAAACCTTTATTGTTCAATTAAAGACAAATAACGTATGCTTTATTTATGTTCTTTAACTAGTGTTCAATTGAAAATGAGGAATTTCATGAAAGCGGAGGTTCTCAATTGATCTGATGATCGGAAATCATCGAAAATCGAAGTTTTCAAATGCACTTTCCATTCTTCCAAATGGCTGTTCGTGGTCTCCAAATTCACTTTTCAATCTTCCAAACGACTGCTCATGGTTTCCAAATGCACTTTCCATTTTTCCAAATGGCTGCTCGTATTGTCCGGATGCACTTTTCAATCTTCCAAACGACTGCTCATAGTTTCCAAATGCACTTTTCATTCTTCCAAACGACTGCTCGTGGTCTCCAAATGCACTTTTCAATCTTCCAAATGGCTGCTCGTAGTCTCCAAATGCACTTTTCATTCTTCCAAATGCTCACTCGTGTTGTCCGAATGCACTTTTCAATCTTCCAAACGACTGCTCGTGGTTTCCAAATGCACTTTTCATTCTTCCAAATGACTGCTCGCAGCTTCCAAATGAACATTTACAGCTTCCAAATGAACGCTTACAGTTATCAGACGAATAGTAGTAGCTTTCAGGCTACGGTAAAAGAATGCAACCGAATGAGGGCTTTACCCCCAATGATCCATATTTAGGGCTAAAGCCCATTTTTAACATCATAAATCCAACGGCATAAATGCTGTTGCTATTTTAAAGACACCAAATAACCGATAATTCCGAATAGAATTGAAGTTTTACCGAATTTATACCAACTGGTAAAAAATATTGGCAATAATCAAGGCAAAATAAAAGCGCTCAAATCATTTGATTTGAGCGCTTTTGATCTTCTGCGGAAGTATTTCCGCAAAATTAATTTTAATCTATCTAATTTAACCACTAATGCAATGCAAGACCGACTGTTGAAACGCCGGTTGAAAGATCAAGGAATAATCCGACCCGATTACTTAGGTGATATTCGGTACCAATATGTAAATCCAAAAATAATGGATCGGCAGTACGCAAGTCGTTATTACCGATGTAACCATCATCCCATCTGGTTTTTATGATTGAGAATCCCAATGATCCAGCAAGATAAAAATCCCAGTTTGAATTTGCTTTTAAGATATCATCAAAATAGTAGGTTCCTTTAACACCAATCGGGATAACTGATTCTCTATAACCATAGTTATTGTAATAATCGTGATAAGTTACGAAAGTGATAAAAGGAGCCAAGGTGAAATCTTTTGCTACATCAAATTCATAATTAAGACTAAATACTGGCAAGGTATTTCCATAATATCCGTAGTAACCACCATATCCTCCAATACCCAGGCCTAAGTTTAATCCCTCATGACTCTCGGAATAATTTTTATTCTGAGCCGATAAGTTGGTTCCCAGAATTAGGAAGAGGGAAAGCAATGCGAGTGTAAAAATTCGTTTTTTCATTTTTGAAATTTTAAGTTTGGTTATAAATATTTTTTTATAATATCTTATCTTTTATTACCGTTTCCGCGACCTTTATCGTTGTTCTTGTTCTTGTCATTGCCACGCCTATCATCGCTACGGTTATCATTTCCACGCCTTTCATCTCCTCTGGAGCTTCGGGTAACTCTCTGATTGTTTCGACCATCATTGTAATTACCTCTTTCAGGTCTCTGGCCTATATTTCGCTGTTCCTGTCCGCGATATCCCCTGGCATATTGTACTTTGTGTTTGCGAAAATCAGAATAAGGTCTGTCACCACGATAGTTTGACATTGGTACTTTATACCCTTTATACAAATCATAATTTCTGTAACGAGAGGGAAGATATGACCGATGAACCCATGTGTATCCATTGTAATAAATGAACATCGACGATGGAACATCATAATAAGCTTCTACATCGGGCAAATAATAATACCTGACATCTGAATATCCTGATGGACCCCATTGGGGTGGAACTCCAAGATTTACACGCACTGATATTTGTGCCTCTACTGAACCTGCAAACAATAGCAGCATTCCTATAACCAGTAATTTTAAAGTTTTCATTTTTATTGATATTAAAATATTGTTTTTTTCAACCTTACAAAGGAGAGCACTTTTACTCCGGAATATGTTACATAATTTCGGAGAAGAGTTACATCATTCACACATTTAAAAATTACTGATCTAATAGTTTGAAAAGTTCTTTTAAGTCTGGAGACAAGATGACTTCGGTTCTGCGGTTACTTGCTCGTCCTTCAACGGTATCGTTAGGTTTTACCGGATGAAATTCGCTCTTGCCAGATGCAGTAATTCGACTCGGGTCAAAGCTATTATCCTTTGTCAGAATACGTACAATTGAAGTTGCTCGGGCGGTGCTTAGATCCCAGTTATCCTTAAACTGATTTGTTTTTATCGGAACATTGTCGGTATGCCCTTCAATTAATACTGTGATATCTTTGGTGTTGGTAAGAACCTGAGCGAGTGTTTTAAGAGCTTCTTTTCCTTTGGGGTCAACCACATCGCTGCCCGATTTAAATAATAATTTTTCCTGAAGCGAAACATATACATTTCCATCTTTAGTGTAAACCGATAACTCGTCAGTTTTGTAATTCATAAGGGCATTGGCAATTGAATTTTTCAGATTATTCATTACATCTTTTTGTGCCTGAATCATGTCCTGAAGGGATTTCAGCCTTGCTGCCTGTTCTGCAATTGTCATTTTTGATTCAGATGAAAGGTTCATCAAATCATTATGGACTGAAGAATTTTCATTTTGCAGAAATGTTTTATCCTTTTCCAGCTTAGATTTTTCATTCTGAAGAGATGATTTTTCATTTTCGAGAAAGGATTTATCGCCCTTCAGATTTTTAACCAATGCATTACAATCGTTTAACTGGTTATGTGTATTTACACTGTCTATTTGTAGATTTTCAACTTTTACTCTTGAGCTCACTAATTTTTTGCTTGGTCCGCATGATGTTAAGCTCACGCTGAGAATCAGTGCCAGGAATGCAAGGGATTGTACTGTTTTTTTCATTTTAGTTTTTTAAGTGATTAACATTTCAAAGTTGAGCAACATTCGATTTGGAAGTGTTACATAACTTTTGCTATCTATTGTATAATTCACACATTCATTGGAATAGTTGGTGAAGTATAGAAAATAAAAAAGAGGCCTTGATATGGCCTCTTCTATTTATTTGCGTGATATTTATGTGTCTATTTACTTGCAGTAATATCAATAATAACCGAACGGTTATATGAACGTTCTTCTGGAAATTGGTTGGCATAAGGTGCTAATTTTTCATCTTCACCGTATCCGACAACTTCAAATTTCACATCAGTTCTTCCTGCTTTAGCCAATGCTTTTTCAATAATTTTCTTCGTATCGTTTGCTCGTGCAATCGATAATTTCAGGTTATTATCTTCACCTCCGATAATATCGGTATGACCTTGAATACTAACCGTTCCGTTTACCGGAATCTTTGGAGTTACAACATTAGTAAGATATTGGTCATAAATGGTGATTGCTTTCGAATTATTGAAATCATAAATGATACTGAACCGCATCACTTCTTCAGTTGTCGCCGGGGTCCAAAGTACTATGTGAACCTTGGTTTCCTTCTTCAATGTCTCTCCATTTTTTAGCTTACCAGTCATTGTGACTTTGTAATCACCTTCGGGACGAGTACCTAAAATTGATTTTCCAGATAAACTCACTGATTCTTTAGTGTATGGTCCAAAATTTTGAGCCACTCCTTTTTCGTCTTCGATAACAAGCGACCATGAGTTGAATGCGGTATCTGCTCCTTGGGTAATAAAAGTAACATAGCTGGCAGCAGGTGCTTCCTGAACAGGAATAATTGTTATCGGTCTAAGCGGTGCACTAGGTCCACTTCTGAATTCCATAAGCAAGCCTGGATCATTACTTTCGATTGATACACGTCGGTCACCTTCGCGAAGTAATACAAGGTCAAGTTTTCCACCTTGTTGTTCTTCTCTTAATTTAGGTTTGCTACGACCTTCAGTATTAATTCTTGAAGCTTCAATTCCAAATACATCAACCAGGTAAAATTTGGTCGATTCGGCCAATAAACGACCATCTTTCGGACCTTTTTCTGATGATCCAACCAATATAATGGTTGTTGTTGGATTTTTTACCATTCGATCGCCAAGTATATTTAATACATTATAATAGACGATCATTTGTCGTTTTGGACTGCCTGACATATTATTCGGAGTGGTTAATTCAACCTGATCTTCCCTGAAATCTTTAACCTGATCTTTCCGAAGTCTCACATAACGGTTTGGTATTTCTGTTGATCCCAAATCGAAATATACATAGTTACGAAGTGGAAATACTTCAATAACTCCGCGTTCGGTCTGAATATTCTTTGGTGAGTTAGCCGTGAAAGTAACTTCAGGTGCTAAAACAACAACTGCAACTGGAACAATTACTTCTTCAGGAGGTGAAACTTTATGACCGCGTCCAAACTTAAGTGCAATTCCTGCTCTCAAAGTGTTCATATTCCACGATTCGGTTGAACGAGGATTTTGACCAATATAAGGATGATAAGCAATAAAAGGAGAAAGTATAACTTTTGTCTGTTTCGTATCTGCTGATAGCGAAATATCGTATCCGGCTCCAACTTGCATCGAAATCATCGATTTATTTGTGTTGCTGAATACCCCATTTACTTCCGGATCAGCAATTTGTTCAGGGTAAGCAGGATTAGTGCCTTGCTGATAGGTGAAATTATTGTTCATATTGAAAGCGAGACGCGGTCCACCATAGATATAGAAATTTGATTTGAATGGTGCGATGCGTATGCTTGGTTCAACGGTAATATAATCCAAATCTGTATTTAAATCTTCCGGACAATTACATGGTGATTTTACCTGATCGAACTTACCTTTTCTGCTGTCGTATCCAGCCTGTAGCATGAAGCCCAGTCTTGATTCAGGACGGTGAAATTCGAGGAGCGGAAGGGCAAAAAATCCTACGCCCTTGCCATCATGAAATGCTGTTGGAACAATAAAATCTGAAGTTAACTGCTGGGTAGTTCCACGGTAAAAATTAAAGTTTGCACCACCTGCTGCGCCAAACCACCATGATGGCATGGTATATTCTACAGCAACGGGTTCCTGTGCCTGCACTTGCATTTGTGTACCAGTGAAAATTAATGCGCCTGCAAAAATACTTTTTAGTGCCAGACTGTAAGGGAACCGCGCTAAGCGCGATCCCTTTTTGAAACTAATAATAGTTTTCATATACTTTTATAATTTATGGTTTTGTAATTGTACTGGCATCTAAGGTAACAGCAGCAATTCTTGCTAAGGCTCTTCCGTTTAGTACAGCACCAGTATTGAGCGTAATTGCCTGATCAGCCAGGATGTTTCCGTATAAAACAGAGGTTGTTCCAAGTGTTGCGGAAGAACTAACAATCCAAAAGATGTTTGAAGCTTTTGCGCCACCTGCCAAAACAACACTAGTAGCAGGATCTGTAGTGAAGGCGGATCCAATCTGGAAAATCCAGACTGCATTTGCATCACCTTGTGCATCCAGTGTTAAAATTCCATTTGCTCCTGTTCCTGATATTCCTGTTGTTGAAGAGTTCGAATACAATCCAGGGACAAGTGTCAAACCACCGAGTTGTCCGGGCAATGAAATTCGGTTTAATGATCTGCCTTGACCTTCAATATAAGCTGCAGTTAAGCAAAGTTTTGCCGCAGCAGCAACTGCGTCAATATGAATCGTTCCATTAATTGTGGCTGGAGGAAAACCAACCAATGCTGATCCTGGACTTAGTCCCATATCTCCATTAATTATTGAAGGACCGGTGCTGACAATGGTTGAACCTGCAAGTATTGCATACGGTGCAGCACAGCCAAGATCGATTAATAAAGGATTCGTTGGCGGCACTATGTCTGCTATAAAATTAGCGGTGATGTTTTTATTTGAATTCATGATCACAGTTAATGGACTTACTGAACCTGTTGCATCTCCACTCCATCCAGTAAATTTAAATCCTGAATTTGGTGTTGCTGTAAGTATTACTGAAGTTCCACTTGTGTATGATAACAAATTTGGATTTTTCAATACTGATCCGTTGTTTGCAACGACATTTAATGTGAATCCACTTCCAGTTAATGCAAAGTTTGCAGTGATATTCTTATTCGCATTCATGGTAACTGACAATGGATTTAATGAACCTGTTGCGTCTCCGCTCCATCCAGTGAAAGAATAACCCGTATTTGGTGTTGCTGTAATCTGAACATTCGCTCCATTGTTATAGGATACTAAAAGCGGATTTTTTAAAGCTGTTCCATTTACCGCAATTACATTTAATGAGAATCCACTAGTCACAAAATTGGCAACTAAGGTTCTATTTGCATTTAATGGTGAAGTATATGTTGCATTTGTAGATACAATGTTTGTTCCTTCAGTCCAGTTAATAAACGTATAGCCTACATTCGGAATAGCTGTCGCTGTTACTGAAGCACCTGCAGTATAAACACCTGCTCCGGTTGTTGTTCCGCCTGCGGCTGGAATTGATGAAAGGGCAAGAGTAAGTTGAACTGAGAAATTTGCTACTAAGGCTTTATTTCCAGCCATAGTCAACTGATAACTTGGATTGGTTGAAACGATCACTCCATTTTCAGTCCAGTTAGTAAATCCGTAGCCAGTAGCTGCATTTGCAGTTACAGTAACTGTTGAACCTTGTGCGTAGGTACCTGTTCCGCTGGTTGTTCCACCTGCTATTGGTAATGAAGTTAAAACTACCTGAGGTATAGTTGTGAAAGTCCATACATAATCAGTTTGCAAGGAATTGTTCATTAAATCCTTTGCTGAAGTTTTAACCCTTCCGGTATAGACAGTGAAAGGTACAAGAGGACTGGCAGGTACGAAAGAAGCTGTTAATCCACTATAAGTAACCGTTCCTGCAACCGGACCTGCTGCGTTTGCCGATTTTAATGAAGCACTTTTCGTTGCCCCTTGTTCTAAGGTATACGAAGTTTGAGTGATTGTTTCCGGGTTCATCTTTTCATTAAAAGTTGCCGTAACAATCTGGTTAAGCGGTACATCAATAGCCTTATCTGCGGGGATTGTTGATACTACTAAAGGGCATACTCCAACTGTTGCCTTATACTCATCTTTTTTGCACCCGGCAAAGAAGATAACTGATACTATGGCAAGAGTTGTCAAAAGTCTTAGTTTTTTCATTGTAAATGTTTTTTTTAAATTCAAAAATTGAATATGATTAATAATACAAATTTGCAGCCTTTCAAACTGGGAAGTGTTACACAATTCAGATAGAGAGTTGCAACTTTCACACATTACTTGTTGAAATACCAGGTTGCCAATTCCCGCAAGAGTTATAATGCGGGTTTTAGCTTCCTTAATTTATTATTGTTTCGAAATCAGTTTCCCTGATTGAATGGTTTTGTTGTTACGGTTAACTTTGTACAAATAAATTCCTGAAGGAAGTTTACTTGTTTCAAGACTGGTTAATTGTTTGGTGAGGTTTTTAAGTATTA
>Ga0302296_1000863_pt1 | contig 23655 bp, 18 predicted proteins | sample III_Fen_N3_1_FD_194546 | JGI IMG/M metagenome (GOLD analysis project Ga0302296, IMG submission 194546) | Peat permafrost microbial communities from Stordalen Mire near Abisko, Sweden - III_Fen_N3_1 | ecosystem: Environmental > Terrestrial > Soil > Wetlands > Permafrost | place: Sweden: Abisko...
TTTGAGGTAATTTGTTGTAGATTTTTGTCATGTCTTTCGTTTTATTTAGCCATGATATTTCTAAATATTTTACCTAGAATTGGAATGGTATAAATCATTGTTACAAAAGCAATTTTATTTGTTTTACCATTGTAACCTCTCGGGTATAAAACAACGGAACGAAATGCAAATCTGAATGCTTTTTCCCCCTCGTTTGCTACCATAGCTTGTTGCGATAAATGGAAACAACACATACTCAATAATCGGCGTTTACCCCAAAACGGAAGTTTACCTTGCAATTCAGGTTTACGAAATATTATCGTAAAATTCTTCAACTCTTTTTGATATCGCTTAGCATCGCCTAAAGTATATGAACCTTGATGAACAAAGTAAATATTGGTAAATGCTTGTATCTGTTGTAATGGATGTTTTGTTGCAATTCGTAACCAAAGATCAATATCTTCTAATCCAGGAATTGTTGGGTCAAAAATAAATTCTTGTAATATAGATTTATCAACACAAACCCTCGCTGGATTTGGTGTGTAGATTAATAAATATTCAAACACGTTCCACGAATCAATAACTGGAACAATTTTTTCAGTCATTGGGGAGTTGTTTACTACTAAATACGAATTCGTAAATCGAAGCGAAGGTTTTGGGTTTTTATCAATAGCATCAAAAAAGGTTTGAAGATGATTATTCCTGAACGAATCGTCACTATCGAGAAAGCAAACGTATTTACCTTTTGAAAGTTCAATTCCTTTATTTCGTGCAGCTCCTCTTTCTTGATTATATGGTTGACAGAAAAGTTTTATCCTTTCATCTTTTTTGCAATATTCTTCTATTACCAAAACAGTATCATCGGTTGATGCATCATCAATTATCAACAATTCCCAATTGGAGAATGTTTGCTCCAGCACACTTTCAATGGCTGGTTGCACCAATTGCGAACGGTTGAATACCGGAATTACAATCGAGAAAAAAGGTTTATTCTGTTCTGACATTAAATAATTTCCACAAAATTAATTTTCTTCTTAAATACGCCAATCCTTTTGCATCATCTGTATCAAGACTTTGCTTATCGATGCTCCAAGCAATTTGCCATGCTTTACGAATATCTCCTTCATAAAAATGGCGACGTAAAAAATCGTAGACATAATAGTTTACTGCTTTTTCAACATCAAGCTTTGGTGCTTCTGGTATTGGGTTCATTTCGTATGTTTCGTCAACTTTATCCATCAAACATTTTATAGCTTTTTGAATCTTGACTGACATACCAAACCTTTTTGCAAGATAATAAAAGATAGTGTTTTTTTCAATATTGAATGCTGAGTTAGGCAACATTTTGGTATTGTCCATTTCCAAAGCTGTTTTCGATGAAGGATGAACTCTATATGTTGCTATTTTGTTGTCGATTTCTACAATACCAGTTTGTCCGTAGTGCAAAAGGTATTTTAAAACCATCTCTAAATCCATGAAATAATGGAGATTTTGGTTTATTCCACCAAAGAGACGAACATCTTGCATTCTCCAAAAAGTTGCTGGTTGAGTCATTGCTACACGAGCAAACGATTTTTCGGGTGTTTTATCGAATCTAATTCCTAAACGAGTTGGAATTATTGATCCATCATCAACATTTAAGGTAATGAAACAACCTGAAACAAGTCTTACATCTTTATTTTCAAAAGCTTTGTCAATAGCTATAAGTGCACCTTTTTCAAGATAGTCGTCACTACATAACCAATTAAAAATATCTCCAGTTGCTTTTTGCAAACCTTTGTTTATTGCATCGCTTTGACCTTTATCTAGCTTGCATTCCCAATACGAAAGTTTTGTATCGTACTTGTTTAATATATCAATAGAATTGTCATTACTGCCACCGTCAATTACCATATATTCAACATCTATCCTTTCTTGAGAAAGAACCGATGTAATGGTTTGTTCCAAGTATTGTCCTTGATTGAACGATGGGGTTATGAGGGTTATTCGTGACATTATTTAATCTTATCGATTTTTAGTAATTGTAAATCATCAATTAATAAATCTCTTTTGTCTTTGGGTATAATTTTTATGTCAAAATTATTAGCTAAGTCAGCCAATCCACTTGCGGCATAAATTCCACATTTATATAATGTCCAGCCATTCTTCGTTTCTAATTTTTCCAATCCTCCATCCCAATATATGCTGAAAGTCTTAATCCTTATTCGAGCATTCAACTTAGATGTATTCGCCCAAAAACGTATTTCGCAATAGTCATCAATATGAATATCTGAAATATGGAATGAAATGCTATCGGCAGTTTGTTTTGTTAATCGTAAAGCATATTTGCCCGTACGAGCAATATTTGAAATTGCTGATTTTGTTGGAATTTGTATCACTTGATTTGATGCAACAAAACCACTACTATCTTTTAAAAGCGTTTCGAAATCAATAATTGTTTGAGGTTTTGTTGTTTCAGCATCAGTATTCCGTTCTAAAATATATACTTTATTTGCCGAATTTCTAATCCAATTCTTGAATTGAAAAATGGTGTCAACATTGTATCCAGGTAGATGACTTAATGCAATTATATATTTATCATCATCGACCCACCACCATGTTTTTCCTGGTTTTGAGCAATTCGTTTTTGAATTGAAATCGTAATTGTACCAGCCATTTACTTCAAATCCTCCATCAATTTCTTTGATTGAAGCTTTTTTCTCATTAAATAAATATGAAACACCATCCCAACGACCTTTGTTTATTGCAAAATAATCGTGCGTTGAAATAAGTGAAAAGCAAAACATTATTACAATTGCTCCAATGCAAGCGATTTTATTCCATTTTGTAAAATGAAAATTATTTGAAGGAAATACAAGAATTGGAATGAAAATTAGAAAAGGGAACGAATATCTGTCGAAGACAATTGGTGAACTAATATAAAAGCAAAAATATGCAACAATAAATGAGAGAGCTAAGATTTTAATTTGCTTCTCAAATCCCGATTGTTTTTTTGTAAATGATTCGATTGTTGAAATTACAATATGAATCAGGATAACAAAGCCCGTTAATAATCCTGAGATTTTTATTAATTCAAAAGGTCTGTCTTTTATCAATTGTTTTTCAATCAAAAAGCTTCCAAATGAATCTTTAAATGTTAATGGACCAATGTGGAAATTGTTAATGTAATTACCTGGGAAAGCATCATTGTAATAGTAAATTACAGGAAGCAAGAGAATAAATACTACAAATATTTCACAAATTCGTAGATATGATTTAGGCATCATAATGAAGAATAATGGAAAAAGTAAAAATCCACTAACCATTACAATTTGAGCTTCACGTGATATAATCAGTGTAAAAATGTTTGAGCTTTTTAACGTTTCAAGAACAACATCAAAGCCTCCAAAACGTGACGAAAGATTACCTGTTGCTGCATATATTTTTTGAATAACGAATAACGATAGTATGCATATTATAAATGAAAATACACTATAAAAAGTCCATTTATATGAGATCTTTTCTCTAAATAAAAAAGCAACGATAACTGCAAAAGGCAAGATAATTCCCATTTGTTTGAGCATAGTTGCTAATAGTGAAACGATTGTGGCAATAATAAAAAAGCTAAGTCTTTCTGTTTTAATTGCTTCAATGTAATAATACAGTGAAATAATAGTAAGAGAAAGAAAAGGGACATCAGTCATAAATGAATATGACAGACAGAAATACAGTGGATTAAAGGCGATTACTAATGTAGATAAAAGGGCAACTTGACTATTTGCTAATTTCTTAAGTAAAATGTAAAAGTAAACAACTCCAATAATTCCAATAACAATAGTAGATAGCCGTAATACAAAAAAGGAAAATCCAAAAATGCTGCAAAACAATGCTCCCCAAAGCATTTGGGTCACAAAGGTCATTGCATACCAATCAAGAATTTTTAAGTGATGTGTTTTTACGAAAATTTCAACTGTTTTGGAATATGCCCAATCATCCGCTAATGGGAAATTGCCAATAGGTTTTATAATAATAAATGATACAATCCATAGTAATGAAATAATGCTTAAATGCAGTGTTTGCTGGCTTTTTACAATATTCCAAATGCGTTCTTTTGTGAATTGAATGCTCATTTAAAAAGTTTTTTATATCTAAAATGGAGTATCCAAGGAATATATGGAGTCATTGAAATGGAATTAAATATATCACTCCATTTTTCTTGGGGTTGAGTCAAACAACATGAATTTTCAAAACCATGATCGTCATCTATTGGTCGAAGGATTTCAAATTTTGGCATCATTAATTGGAGATTATCCTCCTTTAAGTTTTTACGCTTTTCTTCGAAAGGATGAGGGCGTGGTCCATCATGTCCCATTCCCCAGTGACGCAATGCAAATGTTCTGCTGAAAATACAATTATTACCAACAACAATATCTTCGTCGGTATCGCCCATTTGGTCGAAAGCCTTTTGATTGTATGCAAAATCTTTGCAATATTCGTCTTCGAAAACAGGAGTTAAAACACTGTAACGTTTTGTTAGCATTTTGAAAAAGGTCGTAGGAACAATTTCTGTTTTTAATCGAGAAGCATTTTCGATTAGTTTTTCTAAATCATTGGTGTTATCAAGCATGCAAAAATGATCATCTTCGATGTTTAGAATATATTCACTTTGCGAACGACGAATCATGCCACAATAAAGCTCACCATACTTGCCTTTATCGCGTGTAAGAATAATAGTTTTAAATCCTATTGTTTTAAGATATTTGGTCAATGGTTTATTAAGATGTTTCCCATTTTCAATGTTAATGTAGATGCCCGAAACATCACGCAAGCATTCCAAACTTTTCATTACTGCCAAAAAGTATTTCAATCTTTGAGGCGACATGATTTTTATATTTCCTACAATATCTAGTTTTAACACACTTTCGAAGTATAAGTTCCTAATTATAATTTACAAAAAAATGAATATTATTTTTTCTTCCAATAAACTCCACCCCAATCGATTAGGATGATATCTTCGGTAATATTGTGTTTTTCTCTATAATCGAGAACTGCCTTTTTGCATGCAGGAACTGCTCCCCAATCGTCGATAATTATGTAACCTCCTGATTGAAGTTTTGGGTAAAGATTTACCAAACCATCCATGGTCGATTCATACATGTCGCCATCGAGACGAACAAGGGCTAATTTGTCGATTTGTGCTTTTGGCAATGTGTCTTTAAACCATCCTTTTAAGAATTTAATATTTTCGCCAAGAAGGCTGTAATTTTTGAAGTTATTTTCTACCTCTTCTTTTGATATGGCTAAACGAGTTTTTGTGTGATGAACATCACCTTTGTCGTGTGGATATTTATCTGCATTCGGTTTTGGAAGACCTTCGAACGAGTCGGCTACCCATACATTTCTTTTTTGACTATATGCTTTTAAAATTGCAGCCATAAATATGGTTGCCCCACCTCGCCAAACACCAGTTTCGATACAATCGCCTTCGATGTTATTTTCAATGATATCGGTTAATAGTTTTTCGATATTATTTAATCGTTCAACACCAACCATTGTTTCGGCATGCATTGGCCAATCTCTACCTATTTTTCGGCGTTCAATATCAAACGGAATACGTTTCATGATTTGAAAACCACGTTTGATCAAATATTTATCGACCATCGTAAATCGTACTCCTTTTTTACCTTCATATTCCATGTATTCATCGCTACAACGGAGTGTGTCGGTAAGTGTTTTTTTAATTAATTCAAGATAAAGTTTTGTTGCTGTATCCATATTTTCGTTTACTATTTTAGTCAATTTTTATGTACGTTTTAATATCATCTTTTTTAATCGAGCAGCGTCTTTTTTCGGGTGCATCGGGATGATTTGAGCAATTATGAACTGCGTATCCAAAGAACGGAATTTTTTCAGTATTATAATCGAAAATACGCATGTTTTTCTCCATTACGGTTGATTTTTCGAGTATTGCAAGAAATCGAATATTGGGTATTTCCTGTAGAACGAACTTATGTTGTTTGGCATATTTTGCAAGTAAAAGCGACATAGCTACCATGTCGTGAGGGAATATTTGAAAAACACCAAGATGATTTTGAGTCAATGCTTTATACTCTTTTACAAAAGATTTAACCCACTGTTTTTCTGTATCAATTGCCCAAAATCCACCTTCGGTAAGTAAGAAATGTTTATTGTAAATATTAATGTTTAACGCTTTGGCACATTCACGAAATTGTTTGTATTGTTGAATTCTTTCGTATCCAAAAACTTCGGTCATTCCACCATAAAAACCATTTTGTTGAACAAAGTTTTTGAGTTCGTTGAGAGGTTTTAGAAAAACATTCGCGGCATCGCTATAAATGATTATTTTATTCTTAGTTTTTTGCAATGCAATAGATACTGCATGTATTTTGTAATAGAACATAGCTTCACTTCTTCGAAGATTATTGGTTGCCATAGTTTGCTCTATGTCAAAAACTTCGAAGCGAATATTGTTGGGAAATTCGTCTTGCAATTGTTGTTTTTGGTTGTTTAGTAAGCCAGCATCGAAAACAAATATTTCTGTTTCTGGTTCAACAATTAAAATGCTTTGAATTTGTTCGTGAGCTAAAATAAAATACTCGGCATCGCTTATAATTACTATGCTAATTAAGCTGTTATTCTTTTTGTTAAGAGATGCTTTTTCTAATAAAAAACGTTTATTTCCTTTTCGTGCAGGTATGTGTTTTTGTATATCATATTCTTCTATTGGAGTATGAAAATACTTTATAAAATGGTTTGCAAAAAAACGTCTGAGACGAAAAGGAAGCATTTGTTGTAGTATTAATAAAAAAACCTGCGAAGTTTTAAAAACCTCGCAGGTTAATGTATATAGTAATTATTATTTTCCTTGATTTTGTGCTTGAATAGAGATCCAATTGTATGTTTTTTTGATTCCTTCAAGTAATGTACGTGATGGTTTCCATCCAAGTTTTTCGCCAATCAAATCGTTATCCGAATTGCGTCCACGTACACCTTCAGGTCCTGGTATATTTTTGATTGAAACTTTTTTGCCCGAAATGCCAATTATCATTTTTGCAAAATCATTTATCGAAATCATTTCTTCTGAACCAATGTTGAATGGTCCCGATAATTCCGATTGCATCAAACGGCGAACGCCATCTAAACATTCATCTATAAATAAGAATGAACGAGTTTGTAAACCGTCGCCCCAAACCTCAATTGTTCCACCGTCGGCAACTTCAATAACTTTGCGACAAAGAGCAGCTGGCGATTTTTCTTTTCCATTGTTCCATGAACCTTCTGGTCCAAAGATATTGTGGAAACGAGCCACACGCACTTCAATACCATAATTGCGTTGATAGCTCAAATACAGACGTTCGCTAAATAGTTTTTCCCAACCATATTCACTATCAGGATTTGCTGGATATGCCGATTCTTCTGAACATTTTGGGTTGTTTGGATCAAGCTGATTGTATAATGGATAGATACATGCTGACGAAGAATAGAAAATCTTTTTCACATTTCGTTTAGTTGCTAATTCCAATATATTTAGGTTTATAGTTGCTGAATTATGCATTACATCGGCATCGTGTTCACCAGTAAAGATGTATCCTGCACCACCCATATCGGCAGCAAGTTGGTAAATTTCATCAAGACTTGAATCAACAATTAAACTACATGTTGCTTGATCGCGTAAATCGCCAATCATAAATTCATCGGCAGTTGTATCGCTATATTCTGGGTATTTTAAATCGACTCCACGAACCCAATAACCTTCTGATTTCAAACGTGTAACTAAATGACTTCCGATAAATCCACCGGCTCCACAAACTAATGCTCTCTTTTGTATCATACTCGTTTTGTAAATTCTTATTTTATATAACTATGAAAAGAAACTGTTTTGTATTTGTCTTTAAGTGACGCAATAACGGAATCAATTTCTGATAATTTTACCCTATGTAATGGTGAATTAAACCAATATTCAAATATATAAGTATCATTTGTTTTTTCCAACACAAAGTTTGCATAGGTTTCGTATTCGGAAAAATAATGTGGTCGTTTTTGTTTTGCCATTTCTATAATTGCCTTATCCCATGGCTTAAAATGAATTGTTTCGATGTGTTTTTGCAATGCTTGTAAGTTGCTTTTTTTGAACAACATGTGATGGCATACAAATGAAACAGGCATACGATGTTTTAATCCAAGTAATTGATTATAGGTTTCGAAATAGGGGGGATGTAATTCGTCGGCAAAATCGAGAATATAATTGCCTTTATATTCAAATTTCTTTGGATTTATAATTAAGGTATCGCTATCGAGGATTAAAATATGTTCTTCCTTGCAAACCTTATAGCAGTTCAGCTTTAGTAATTGTTGATAGAGCCAACCGGATGCATCTTTGCCATCGAAAGAATATGGTGTTTGATCTTTCCCATATCCAAGAACATCGTTTTCGTTAATGAAAATGCATTTTAAATCCGAAGATAGCTTTCGAATATTTTCTTCATCAGGTGAAACAATGTAAATATTACTTATCGGATGTTTTATGTTTTTTCTTGCATAATCTATAACGAAAGGTAATACGGTTAAGTCTTTTGCTATAGTTGGGATAAAAATATCAATTGGAATTTTACTGCCAGTTTCATGAAAAGAAAAAAGAGTTTTCATGAAATAGGACTGATAAAATCGGTATCGACGATAAAATTGGTCGCGCGTAAGTTGTTTAGGATTAACGCTAAATAACGATCGAAATTCCTTAAAATATTTAAAAATGGGAAATTCGGGAGGTATACCAATAAACGATTTTATCTTTTTTGAAATCATGAAATTTAATTATTTGAGGGTTCATAAAATCGTCCATTACAAATGGAAAAATCGGATAATGAAAAATCGGATTTGTCCTTTCTCATTTTATATAATGGCTTTTGACCGTAAAATGATGCCCACATTGAATATGTACTATGAGGACCTACAATATAATCGCATTCAGCCAATATATACATATCTTCAATGATATGACCAGTCGATTTTAGAAGTTCAAGATTTTGATAATTTTCAAAGTTTACATCTTCATTTGAGCAAATAACAAAAACAGTTTTCTTTGGAGAATACTCTTTTTCTATATTTCGTAAATGTTGAGCAAAAGCATCGTCTTCGAAATACCACATTCCTCCAGCCCAATCTTTATAATCGCCTCTGCGAATGTGAACACCAACAATTAATGAATCGGGAAATTCAATTCTTAAACTTTTACTAAAGTTTTTAATGTTTGACCAATGTGGTTCAATAGGTTTAAAGTATGCTGTAATTTGAGTATGATATTTTGCTAAATTGGTGTTGTCGTGCCAAAAAATGTAGCTATTGTAAAATGTAATCAGCGATTTTTTTCGTGTAGGATTAGAAATAAAATCTTGTACAGAATATGATTGTGAATCTTCTTTGCCTTCTATTGGTGGAGTATAAATTGAAATTATTTTATTGTTGAAATTATATTTTTTTGAAATAAGGAAAAGCTTGTAAAGAAGCCAATCGGTAGCTCGATAAATAAATGTGCCTGAATGTAATATTGGTTTAGGATAATATCCAATCAAGTTTTTCGCGCTGCCTTCAAATGGATCAGCATAGTGCTTAGCATTTCGGCTAAAAAACATGCATAGTAGCTTCGATTTTGTTTCAGTTGCAAATGCAACAAAATGTGAAAAATAAAAAAGTCGATTTCCTAATTGACCATTATTCCAAAAAACAACCAGCATCTATTTTTGAATTGATTTATAAGCAAAGGTAAAAATATTTGGAGATAAGCTGTATGTTCGGTTAAATAATACAGATGTTGAATCAAAATCGGATGTGAAATTAATTTGTTTTGCCATTTATAAAATATATTTTTGTGATTCAATAGTTGAAATTGATTATTTGAAATTTACTCGATATTAAAAACATAATGAATATATCTGAGAATTATAGACCAAAGGCACATACACCACCTAATACATTTATATCAAGTATTCGATATAAAATACGATTGCTTATTGATTTCCATATGCTTTCGGTTTATCGAATTGTTAAACCATTTTTAGGACGTGTTCATGGAAATCTCTTAGATTTGGGATGTGGGGAATCGCCATATCGTTTCCTAATGAACGAAAACCAAGCAAAGTATTATGGAGTTGATATAGCTGATGCTGAAAAATTTGATTATAATAAAACGGATATTACACATTTTGATGGAAAACATATTCCATTTGAGAATGATTTTTTTGACACTATTATTTGTACAGAAGTTTTAGAACATGTAGAAGATTATCAAATTTTAGTAGATGATATTTATCGTGTGTTGAAACAAAATGGAGAAGCCATTATCACAATACCTTGGAGTGCCAGATATCATTATATTCCTTATGATTATTTTCGATTTACACCTTCGGCTCTTTCAAAAATATTCTCTCAATTTAAGGACGTAAAGATTAAAAATAGAGGAACAGAAGTAACGACTATAGCTGCGAAAATAATCGTTTTGTATTTTAAAAATATTTTCCCATCAACAACTTGGCGTTATGTATTTACACCGCTTTGGTTTTTGGCTTTTACTCCAATGTTTTTAATCGCAGTTTTATTTGGACATTTAAGTTTACTTACCAATTTTGGTAATGATTCTGATCCTCTAGGTTATACAATTTTGCTGAAAAAATAGGGTTTATTTTTTCTTTAGAGTAAATACCGTTATTTCGGGTAATATACCAACTCGTCCAGGTAATCCAATAAAGCCAAAGCCAACATTAACGTATAAATTCATGTTATTGCGTTCAAATAATCCCGACCATAATGGATATTTGTATTGCACAGGGCTCCATTTAATACCCCAAAAATCGATGCCGAATTGCATACCATGTGTATGCCCGCTTAAGGTAAGTGCAATGTTTTGTTTTTGATGAGAAACAATAGAATCCCAATGACTTGGGTCATGTGAAAGAAGAACAATAAATGCACCATCAGGAATTCCATTTATTGCATCGTCTAGTTTTCCTCGTTTGAGAAAAGGAGGGTGTCCCCAGTTTTCAACTCCGGCAATAAAAATAGAATCGTTACCTTTTTTAATTGTAATGTGCTGATTTAATAATAATTTAAATCCTGCACGATGTTCATACGTTTCTAAAAGATGATGATTTCTCCATTTGTCAACAGCTGACGGGAATCTAACATAATCACCATAATCGTGGTTTCCAAGAATAGAATATTTGCCATCTTTAGAATTGATTTTTGAAAATATTGGGATATATGGTACGAATTCTTCGGCTCTCATATTTACCATATCTCCTGTAAATACAACAGCATCGGCATTTTGAGCATTTATCAAATCTATACCTTTTTCTACTTTTGTTTTATTGTCGAAACTACCTGAGTGAACATCTGAAATTTGAACAATTGTATAACCATCAAACGCTTTAGGTAAATTATTGAATGAAAGTGTTATTCGTTTTATGTTGTAACGGTATTTATTAAAGAAAACACCATGAGTCATTATAACCATTATTAAAGCTCCAAAGGACATTCCAATCAATGAAACGATTTTTAAACGAGGATGAAAAATAGTTGGTCCTCCCATATTTTTTATGAAATTGAAAAGGAAAATGAGTAGTCGGATTAAATCTTCGCATAGCAGAAAGCATCCAAAAAGGATTTTGGGTAACATTATTATAAATGTTAGTCCCATTAATACGTTTGTCGATGCATTTTGAACAGCTCTACCGCTACTATACATTGCAATTGTGAATAGGAAACCAGTTACAGTAATAAAACTAGTTATAAAATAAAGTAATCGAATTGTTTGAAAACCTGGATAATCGTTAAAAAAGGTTGTAAAACCCGTCCATGCATAATAATCGATCATTGAAAAAATGAAAACGACAATTAAAAAACGAAACATATTATGGTAAATTATTTCTAGAATAGTCATATCCTTTGTCTTAGTTTAATCAAAACTACGCCAAATTGTTTAAAAATAAATATCAAGGTTTTATTATTTTCAGATTATAAATAAATATTGGGGCAGAGCTTTAACTTTCCCATTTCTCTGCATAGAAACATAAAAGAATTATTTTGTGTTTTGAATAATTCAGAATATTCAAAAAAAACGTATTTTAGCCCTATTAAATTTGATATAACTGAATATGATTAAACGCTTACTCCTTATACTCTTCTCTGTTTCAATAGCTCTGGCTTCAATAGCTCAAAATCGCACAATTACGGGTACAGTTATCAGTTCTGAAGATAATCAGCCATTACCTGGTGTTACCGTTTTAATAAAAAATACAACTACTGGAACACAAACAGATATTGATGGAAAGTATAAAATTGAAATTAATACAAGCGCTGCTGTCTTGGTTTTTAGTTTTATTGGAATGAAATCTCAAACAATTGCTGTTGGTAAGTCGAATGTATATGATATTGTTATTAAGCCAGATATTGTTGGAATTGAAGAAGTTGTAGTTTCGGTTCCTTATGGGGTTCAAAAGAAAGAAACATTTACTGGAACTCTTGGTCTTTTGCAAGCCGAAGACATGAAAAAACAAAGAGATGAAAGTGTCGATAAAATGTTACAAGGTGCAGTTGCTGGTGTTATTTCAAATGCTTCATCGGGACAACCTGGTAGCAAGTCTGAAATTCGAATTCGAGGTATTGGTTCAATAAATGCGAGTAGCGAACCATTGTATGTTATTGATGGAGTCCCAGTTAGTTCTGGTCCTAATGATGCAAATACAAATATACTATCGACAATAAATCCTAGTGATATAGAGGCTGTAACAGTATTAAAAGATGCTGCTGCAACATCATTATATGGTTCACGTGCATCGAATGGGGTGATAATGATTACAACTAAAAAAGGATCAAAAGGTGAAACAACCTATTCTTTCTCAAGTCAACAAGGAATAACAACTCGAGTTAATTCTAATCTTAAAGTTTTAAATGCTACTCAATATAAAGAAATTTTGAGTGAAGAAATGGTAAATGCAGGATATTCTCAATCTGAAATTGATGCCAAAATAAATGTAACCAATGGCAATACCGATTGGCAAAAAGAAGTTTACCGTTATGGATATGTTCAAAAATATGAATTCAGTACTTCGGGAGGAAATGAAAAAACTAATTTCTTTATGTCGGGCTCGTATAATAACGAAAAGGGTATTGTAATAAATACTGGTTTACGTAGAATGACGGCACGCATGAATGTTACACATAAGGCTTCTGAAAAACTTTCTTTTGGAACAAAAATAACATTAGCAAATACTTTCCAACAGGCTCCTCACGATCAATTATCAAATGCAAATGAAGTGTATGGATCATATGCACTTTCACCATTAATTCCAGTAAAGAAAAACGATTCAACGTATTATTTTGACAATACAACATATAATGTTGTAGGTATAAATAAATTAGATAAAATCACAAATAACACAAATCGACTACTTGCAAATGCGTTTTTGGAATATAAGTTTTCAAAGAAGTTGATGTTTAAATCGGTAAATGGACTAGATTATATCGATTTTGCACAGAATCAAATCATAAGCCCTAAAACTCCCGATGGAGCATCAAAGAATGGATTAATGGTTAAAGGATTATCGACCGAAAATACCTTTACAACGTCAAATACATTAAATTATAATACAAAATTACTTGAAGTTCATTCATTTGATGTTGTTGCTGGTTACGAGGTACAATATTCAAAGAACGATAGTACGATGGTCGGTACAAGTAATTTTCCAAATGAATCGATCAAAGTTTTAAATACAGGAGCAAATATTGATAAATTAAAAACCCCGGTAACAGATTGGGCACTAGTTTCATATCTTTCAAATTTGCAATATAATTTTAAAGGTAAATACTATTTTTCTGGAAGTTTTCGACGCGATGGTTCCTCTCGATTTTTAGAGAAAAATCGTTGGTCAAATTTCTGGTCATCTGGTTTTTCTTGGAGAATTTCGGATGAAGAATTTATGAAGAAATTTACTAAGTTAAATTCACTTCGATTCCATGCTAGTTATGGAACATCGGGTAATTCCGAAGTCGGAAATTATGCTGCTCGTTATTTGTTCGAATACGATCATAATTATAATAATTTACCTGGTGGTTACCCTATTCAAATAGGAAACGATAATTTAACTTGGGAAAAGAATAAAAATGCCGACTTAGGTTTTGAATTTCGAATTTTTAAAAGAGTTGCTGGTTCTATTGATGTTTATCATCGTACAACAAGTGACTTATTATTGGCAGTACCAATTTCAATGACTAATGGATTTGAATATCAATTACAAAATGTTGGTGCAATGGTTAATAAAGGTATAGAACTTACTATAAATACCGAAAATGTTCGATCTGAATCATTTACATGGCAAACCGATTTTAATTTTGCAATTAACCGAAACGAAATTACACAATTGTATCAAGGAAATGACATTGTTAGTTCTGTTCAAATTCGTCGTGTTGGCGAAGCATATAATACGTTCTATTTATCTGATTGGGCTGGAGTAGATGCTGCCGACGGATCGGCTATGTGGTACGATGCAAATGGAAATACAACTAAAGAATATGCTAAGGCTCGTAAAGTTATTGCAGGTAATGCCGATCCTAAATTTATTTTTGGAATTGGAAATACCGTGACATATAAAAAGGTTTCACTATCATTTTCGTTTTATGGGAAATATGGAAACAAAATATATAATAATGTCGATCAGTTAATGGTTTCGGACGGTGCTTGGAATGGAAATCAAAGCACAAAAATTCTTAATCGTTGGCAACAACCTGGTGATGTTACTGATGTTCCTAAATTGGTTTATAATAACTCAAGCAATAGTAATTTACCTTCAACTCGATATTTGGTTGATGGTTCATATATTAAATTGCGAAGTGTAACTCTTTCATATCAATTGCCCGATCGTATTGCTAAAAAAGTAAAACTGTCAGGAATTTCATTGTATGTTCAAGGTCAAAATTTATGGACATGGACACGTTATCCCGGTATTGATCCAGAGCAAAATACTCGTGGCGTTTCTTGGTTCCGTTATCCTAATAGTCGTTCCGTTATTGGTGGTGTGACAATTACAATGTAATTTTAAAATATTTAAAGCATGTCTCCAATAAGCTTATTCCCAGCACAATTGACAGTTGATTGTGTCTTTTCGATTATTATACCTACATGGAATAATCTTGTATTTGTAAAAAAATGCATTGAAAGTATTCGTAAAAATTCAAGTTTTAAGCATCAAATAATAGTTCATGTTAATGATGGTAGCGACGGAACTCTTGAATGGATAAAGCAACAAGGAATAGATTATTCATGGAGTCCTTCTAATGCAGGCATTTGTTTGCCAATGAATGCATGTAGAAGTCTGGTAAAAACAAAATATATCGTTTATATGAACGATGATATGTACGTTTGTCCATTGTGGGATTTTAATCTTAACGAAGAAATTAAACTGATATCTTCAAACAAATTTTACCTTTCATCAACCTTAATCGAACCTGTTGAAACGGGGAATAATGCAGTTATTGCTCCTTGTAATTATGGTAAAACAATAGATTCGTTTGAAGAAGATCGCTTATTAAAAGAATATAGTACGTTCATCCATGCCGATTGGAATGGAGCAAGTTGGCCGCCTAGCTTAATGCATGTGGAAACCTGGGATTTAATTGGTGGATTTAGTGTCGAATTTTCGCCTGGAATGTATTCTGATCCCGATATTTCAATGAAACTATATCATGCTGGTGTTAGAGTTTTTAAAGGTGTTGGTAGTAGTAGAGTTTATCATTTTATGTCGAAATCAACAGGTAAGGTGAAACGTAATAATGGCAGAAAACAATTCCTTTTCAAATGGAATATTTCATCTCGATTATTTTATGATCATATTTTAAAAATTGGATCACCTTATAAACAATTGCCTGAATCTTTTGATGAGAAACTTTTTGAGAAATTGACCAAAAAATCTTTCAAAAAGAAGATATTAATGCTATTTAAAAAGTAGAAGAATTAATTCACAAATCATGGCAAAATTATCGGTAGCAATTATAACATATAATGAACAACGAAATATCGAACGTTGTTTGAAATCAGTTAAAAATATTGCTGATGAAATAGTAATTGTAGACTCATACTCTACCGATAAAACACAAGAAATATGCTCAAAGTATTTTGTTCGGTTTGAGCAACATCCGTTTGAAGGATATTCTGAACAGAAAAATATTGCTGCACAGTTTTGTACTCATGAACTCATTTTATCGCTCGATGCCGATGAAGCACTTTCTCCTGAATTGGAACAATCGATTTTGACAATTAAGCAGCAATCTATTTTCAATGGTTATACATTTAATAGAGCAACGTTTTTTTGTGGACAGCATATTAAACATTGTGGTTGGTATCCCGATGTAAATATTAGAATGTGGAAAAATGCTAAAGGGAAATGGATTGGAAATAAAGTACATGAAAAATTTGTAATGGAAGATGGTTCTACCATTCAACATATAACTGGCGATTTATTACATTATTCATATTATTCTATAGAAGAACATATTGCTCAAATAAATAAATATTCTACACTATCTGCTCTTAAAAAATTTGATAAAGGGAAGAAAAGTAGTTTATTAGCTATCATTCTATTTCCCAAATGGAGATTCTTACGCGATTATATCCTAAAACGTGGTTTCCTTGATGGTTATTATGGCTTTGTCATTTGTGTAAATTCTGCTCACGAAGTGTTTTTGAAATACACCAAGCTTCGTGATTTGTGGCATAAAAATGAAGCTAAATTATAGCCTAAACAGCATTTCCCGTCTATAAAAATTGCATTAAAGACTTTTAGACTCTTGTTAAAATCAGATATTGTTTGTATCTTTTATTAAAATTTACAACTATGATCGATCAATCTATTTTTGCTGATTTTACTGGAGGAGATAAGGAATTTGAACTTGACCTAATTAGTACTTTTATTGACGAAAGTATTGAATATTCTGCACTTTTTACTTCTAATTATGCCGAAGGAAATTTGGATGAACTATCTAAATTATCTCATAAATTGAAATCATCGACCGATGTGTTTGGATTAACCAATTTCCGAAATATGCTTTTTGAACTTGAAATGGGAAGTAAAAAAGCTTTAAACAAAGAAGAAATTACTGAACAATATAGTACGGTTATCGCGACTTTCGATGATGTTATAAAAGAAATGAAAGAGCTTAAAAAGAGCTATTCATAAAATCGAAGAAGATGATTAAACCAGAACATCCACATAATGAGCTATTACGTTTACATGCTCTATACGAATATGATATCTTACATACATCTCCCGAAAAAGACTATGATGATATTACATTTATTGCATCAGAAATTTGCCACACACCAATTGCTTTAATAACATTAATTGATATAGAAAAGCAATGGATTAAGTCAAGTCAAGGTATTGATTTAACCGAAATTCATCGCGACAATTCGTTTGGTGCTCATGCTATAATGAATCCTAACGAAATAATGATTGTTCAAAGACCATCGACCGATGCTCGATTTTATGACAATCCGATGGTAACAGGTGAACCGAATATTGCATTTTATGCAGGCGTTCCTCTTGTAAATCCCGATGGCTATGCTTTAGGTACGTTATGTGTTATCGATAATAAACCAAATAAATTAAGCCCCAAACAGCTTGAGTCACTTAAGATTTTGAGTAATCAGGTGATGCGATTGATGGAATTACACAAAAAGCAATTAGAACTAAAACGTGCTGGTGATGAGCTATTACGGAAGAATAGAGAACTTGAAGAAGTCAATCACTATTTAAAAAATGCTAAAGAAACAGCTGAAAGAGCAATGCGTGCTAAATCCGATTTTTTAGCAACTATGAGTCACGAAATAAGAACTCCGATGAATGGCGTGATTGGTATTTTAAGCTTACTACAAAAAACAAAACTTACAGAAGAACAACAAGATTATGTTAATACCATAAGAATTAGTGGCGATTCGTTATTAACTATTATCAACGATATTCTCGATTTTTCAAAAATTGAATCAGGCAAACTTCATCTCGAGCATAATCCTTTTGATTTGCGTTTGTGTCTTGAAGAAGTGTTCGATCTTTTTGCAATTAATGCTACAAAAAAGGGAATTCAATTAATGTCCTATGTATCTCCAAAATTAAAGGTAAAGCCACTTGGAGATGTAAATCGTTTACGACAGATTCTTATCAATTTGATTGGTAATGCTGTGAAATTTACTCCTAAAGGCTACGTAAAAGTAGATATAGATGTCATTCATGAAAATGTTGAAAAAGGAACAATCGATTTGATGTTTCGCATAATCGATACAGGTATAGGGATTCCAAAAGATAAAATTAATAAACTATTTACTCCATTTACTCAAGTAAATACATCTATTAGCCGTCAATATGGTGGTACTGGTCTTGGGTTGGCAATAACAGCTCGCATAATTCAACTCAAAGGAGGTTTAATTAATGTATCAAGTATCGAACATAAAGGAAGTCAATTTTCATTTAATCTATCATTTGATACTTCAAAAGAAGGCGATATTTCACAGCAAAATGGGCATCTTAGCAAAGTAAAAATTTTTGCTGATATAATGAATGAGCAGTTTTCATATACCATTTTTCAATTTCTTAGTTTACTTAATATTGAATCTGTTAGGGATGAATCGGATGCTGATGTTGTGATTACCGATTCAATTTCGTATCTCGAAACGACCAAAAAAATTATACATCTGAATTGTTTTAAAACAGTTCAAAATAACTATTGGGCCGAAATGGTTGTTCCATTTAAGTTGAGCCAGCTTATACATTTACTCGAAAAACTTATTTCAGGTGATGTGCCTACTCAAATAATTGAAGTAAAGGAAAAATCAGAAGAAAAGTTATCTACTATTTACCCTATGTCAATTTTAATGGCCGAAGACAATACAATTAATCAAAAGCTTTTATTAAAATCGTTGAAATATTATGGATACGAATCGGATGTTGCGGTAAATGGTTTGGATGCATTATATAAAATAAAACAAAAGACTTACGATTTAATATTTATGGATGTACAAATGCCTATGATGGATGGGCTTGAAGCAACTGTTCAGATTAAAAAAGATACATCGATAACAACTCCTATAATTGTTGCAATGACTGCTAATGCTTTGGATGGCGACAAAGAAATGTGTTTTGATGCTGGTATGGATGATTATGTCAGTAAACCTATAAAAGTTGATAATTTGGAAGCCGTTTTAACAAAATGGGGTGAAGTGATTCAGGCCAGAAATCAGCAAACAAACGCTTAAATACATTTTAGTATGACAATAAGAAAAATAGTATTTTGGGGATTGTTTTCAATCTTTTTTCTGTTTCCTCTTTGGATGTTTCTTATGTGGGAATTTCAAAATGGATCGAAACTTGACGTTTTTATTCTCGATAAAACCGTAAATAATACTCTATATCAAGAACATCGTTCATTAACATGGATACTTCAATACGATAAGTATCTGAAATCGGATGGGAAACTGTATAATCTTACAAAAGACTATTTTGGATTTTTCCCTCAAAAGAATAATAAGTACGAAATTCATGATCTTTCAAAATACTCCGAAGGTGAAATTGATGAATTGGCGAATAAATATCAAGTGTATTATTCAGCTGATACTTATGGAGTTTACTTCAATGAATGGTATCATAGGAATGATATAAATGAACATTCAGGAAAAATTTATGGTGGAATGATCAACAACGATTTTTTGTTGATGAAAAAAATGGCTGAACAGAATAAATTGGTCATTTGTGAATACAATACAATTGCTACTCCAACGCCCAAAAACATACGATCGAAAGTTGAAAATATGTTTAGTTTTCAATGGTCGGGTTGGGCTGGTCGATACTTTTTTTCGCTCGATACGATTGTAAATTCCGAATTACCTCGTTGGGTTATTCGCCTTTATAAAAAGCAGTATCATACAAATTGGACGTATACAGGATCGGGAATTGTTTTCGTAAATGAATCGGATTCAATTGTGATTCTTGAAAACAAGAAAGACTTACTTTACGAAGTGCCACAAATTATTACTAACAAATATGGGAAGGAAAAATTTGAGCTTCCCGACACGATGAATTATCCCTACTGGTTCGACATTTGTACGTCAGATAAGGTAAACCGAATGATGGCTTATTATAAAATAAATACAACCGAAAACGGAGATTCAATACTCTCAGCAAATGGTATTTCGTCAATATTTCCTGCCGTTTTAGAAAACACGCAATATCGGTTTTATTACTTTGCAGGTGACTTTTCCGATAATTTTGTAAGAATGCGTTTATCAAAACTTCGTGGTGTCGATCATTTACGTTCGTTAATGATTAATCCTTACGATTTATCGGATAGATCGCGTTTCTTTTGGGAATATTATGTTCCTTTAGTTCGAACTATTTTAAAGGATTATTCGAAAGAAATAAATCAATGATAATGGTGGATGTACTGATTTAAAAATGTTTCGACAAGCTCAGTATGACGAAGACTCACGTTAATTAAGTTCGTAAGTTCGGTTGTCACCCTGAGCTTGTCAAAGGGTTTTAATACACTATTTTGTTTCTGGCTTTTTACCAAAACCTGCACGAGTCATTGTTCCCCAATCGCGTTTGTTGTTGATGAAATAGTCGTAGTTGCCTCTTATTTCCCAAAATACTACTAGTGGATGATAAATGAGAGGTTCAATCATTGCAGTAAATATAAGTTTTAAGATATCGCTTTTCTTTTTGTACTGATAGTATGAAACTTCTTCGAAAAGAAATGCAAACATCGAAAACATTACCGAAAAGGTATAAACGTAAATAAATAGGGTGATGAAGAATAAAAAGTTAATTTGTCCCAACGCAAATAACACAAAGAAATAGGCATATCCAAATAGCTCAACATAAGGAGCAAGCCATTCGAAGAAAACCCAATAAGGAAAGCTAATCATTCCCAAGCGTCCATATTTTGGATTAAAAAACATTACTCGGTGCATCCAAAGTGTGTCGATTGTGCCTCTAGTCCATCTGTTTCGTTGGCCTCCAAGTATTTTTGTTGACGATGGAACTTCTGTCCAACAAAGAGGGTCGGGAATAAATGTAACACGATATTTACCCATATTGTTATCGTGCATGTAACGTCGCATTCTTACTACAAGCTCCATGTCTTCGCCCACAGTGTGTTTATTATATCCGCCAGCTTTGGTTGCAATTTCTCTGTCGAACATGCCAAAAGCACCCGAAATAAGCAATAAACCATTTAATTTACTCCAAGCCATTCGACCTAATATAAAGGCTCGGAAATATTCAATAACTTGAAATCGTGGTAATAAATCTTTGGGAAGTTCAACGCTTTTGATGCGACCATCTTCAATTTCGCATGAATTGGCAACCCGTACAACTCCTCCAGTAGCAATTATTCTTTCTTCTTTTTGATCGAGAAATGGTTTTACCATTTTTAATAATCCATCATGTTCAATAACACAATCAACATCGATGGTTGTAAAAAGCTGTTTTGTTGAAATGTTCATTCCAGCATTCAAAGCATCGGCTTTACCACCATTAACTTTGTCTACGAGAATAAGTTTGCTAAATGCTTGGTTAGTCGATTTATACACAGCCTTAATTGGATTGCAAGGTATTTCGTAATTAATAGCATAATCTACTTCTTCCATTTGATATTCGTTTATCATTTTGCGAAGCGTATCATCTTTGCTACCGTCATTAATGATAATAACTTCAAAGTCGACATAGTGTAAAGATAAGAGCGAGCGGGCATTTTCAATAATTGTGTTTGCCTCATTATAGGCAGGAGCAAGTATCGAAATTGATGGAGATAATGGAGAAGAGAGAATTGATCCTAAATCGGTATATTTATTCCTTTTAATGTATTGAGCCAAAGCTATTGCCGAAAAAAGCGATAATATCAGATAGGTTGAAAATATGAGAACTGAATAAATCAGAAATCCCAATTCAACTGTTTTTTGAAATATATTTATAAGATTATCCATCAATTAAATTCTTTTATCGCGAACGTGTTTTAATAGTAGTTCTATTTGTTCATTGCCTTCAAAATACTCTGATATTTCACTTTCGCTACTTGTTGTGATTTTATTCAAAACTCTAACGAGTGCTAGTAAAAGATAGAAGTCGGTAGTTCGTCTAATTTTATTTAAAAGCCATTGTTCATTTTCTTCCGACGAAATTTGTTCAAGTACTTCGAGTAGTTTTATTTTGTTTTGATAGCTTTGATTGTCGTATGAATAAAGTAAGTGTCTGCTCGATTCGGGTAACCATAGTTTTTTTAGTGCATAAAGTGATGCTGCACAAATCTTGGGATTTGGATGATTTAAAAGTCTAATCACAAAAGGGTAATTTTGATTTTGTTCAAAAATACCGGTAAGCTTCAATGCAAAAATTACAACGGTATCGTTTTTTGATTCGAATAATGGAGCCAGATTTACTTCGTGTGTTTTATTTCTTCGTAATACATTTAGTACAATAATTTGCTCATAATCGGAAAAATAGTATGCATAATTCTGTAGGAAAAGTAATGCATCGGGCGAATTATTAAGCTTTACTATTGCTATTTGAGCTTCCTTTCTGATAATTTCGTTTTTGCTCTTCAGTTTTTTCTCAATTTCGGGTTGAGCTTCGGTGTGATCCATAAAAGCCAATTCGTTCATTGCTTTTACCTGATTGGTCCACGAACCTCGTTTAAGTGAACGATACGAATCGCGATATAATTTAGCATTATTATACAGTTCCTTGGTTTTCAAAGCCAAATCGCCCGAAAGATTGCGATGAAGGAATATTAATTCACGTAAGATTAGACTTCGTCGAAATTTTGAACGATCGGCAGCAGCTTCTATAAATTCATACGATACTTCATCTACAACATCTTCGTCAGTTTCATAAACATAAGCAATTATATTATCCTGATATTGAACACGTAAATATCGTCTGATGATTTCAAGAATTGTTTTAATAATTCTCGATGCCATTACAAAAATGAATAGTAAAAAAGTAGTTACAATGAAGCCAAAAATGGAATAAAGTATGAAGATATAACGAGCCGAAAGTTGTTTTGATTCGGTAAAATAGTATGCTATTGAACGACGAATTAATCCAAAACTTAAAATTGTACTGCTTGCAATCCAACAAACAAAAAGAAAACCGAGGAAATATATTGCTAATTCGGTGTAGTTAATTAAGAAAACATTTTTTTGTACCTGTTGCATTACATGCATTACAAGGAACAAGATTAAAGAGCCGAAAATAAACATTTTTAGAAATGGGATACAAAAAACAAAAATGTCGAAGGTTTGAATTCCAACCGAATAAATGTTTTTTATCACGAAAAAGCTAAGTATTCCAAGAAAAATATAAAGAATTATTTTTGGGTAATTTTCGCGAATATATGAATCGAATTCATCTTCGTGGCTAAGACGAATTCGAATAAGCGTAAGACTAACGAGAAACGTAAAAATAATGAACTTGTATAGATAGTAAAATGAATTTAATATGTCGATAATGCTAGGGTCATGGTTTTTTGTGTAAAGTATTGCAACAAACGAGAAGAATGTAATACTTACGATTTTTAAAAAATGAATTCGTCCATAATATAAAAACATGCCAAAAGCATTGCTATGCTTAAACTCGATAA
>Ga0302296_1000864_pt1 | contig 23647 bp, 25 predicted proteins | sample III_Fen_N3_1_FD_194546 | JGI IMG/M metagenome (GOLD analysis project Ga0302296, IMG submission 194546) | Peat permafrost microbial communities from Stordalen Mire near Abisko, Sweden - III_Fen_N3_1 | ecosystem: Environmental > Terrestrial > Soil > Wetlands > Permafrost | place: Sweden: Abisko...
ATTATGCAGACAATCAAAAAGAGATATTGTATCCGGTTATCTTTGAGAGATAGATTTTTAAATTTGAGAGAGAACATCGGTAGTTCTGATATGAGAAGGTAGCAAAAAACAGCAATAAGAATAACTAGTATCGCTACATTATTACTTATCCACAACGGGAAAGAATATACAATTCCAGCCCAAAAAATGGCATTTGCCGGAACGGGAAGTCCCAGAAATGAAGTAGTTTGTCGGGTGTCCACATTAAATTTTGCTAAGCGTAAGGCCGAGAAAACCGGAATCGAAAATGCCAGGTAGGGAAACCACTCATTTATCTGCATTTCAGTCATAAGCGAGAATACGATAGCCCCGGGCGCCATACCGAAACTGATAACATCGGCCAATGAATCAAGTTCTTTTCCCATGTGAGAATACGATTTCAATAATCGGGCTCCCAGTCCATCCAGAAAGTCGAAAACGGCAGAAAGCAAAACGGCGATAAATGCACCCTCATAATTGCCTTTAAATGCCAAAAGTACAGCTACGCAGCCCGAAAAAAGATTCAGGCAGGTAATAAAGTTCGGAATATGTCTTTTCATTGATTAGAACTTTGCTAGTTATAATTTATTATACGAATCTGGCTGAATACAAATGACCAAATATCGCGGACGAAGTGAGTAATTATTGCGAAGCAAGTTACTCCTTATTTTTTGAATCTATCCAAATTGTCACAGGTCCGTTGTTTACAAGAGCCACTTTCATATCGGCGGCAAACATTCCTGTTTTTACTTCTTTACCCAGTTTTAAACTCAGCTCATGGCAAAAATGCTCATAGAGCGGAATTGCAATTTCGTGCTTGGCCGCTTTGATATACGATGGGCGATTTCCCTTTTTTGTCATGGCATGGAGCGTAAACTGACTTACTACCAGAATCTCGCCATCAATGTCGGCCACAGAACGGTTCATAACCCCGTTTTCGTCATCAAATATGCGCAATCCCACTGCTTTTCCCGCCAACCATTCACTGTCTTCTGTGGTGTCAGCTTCTTCAATTCCAACCAATATCAGTAGCCCTGCGTTAATGGCTGATTTTATTTTGTTGTCAATTTCTACCGAAGCTTCATTAACCCGTTGAATTAAAATACGCATTTCGTCTATGGTGTGTGAGATTTTGAGCTACAAAATTACAAAAAAATGTCGAGAATAGGGCGGACATAGTTTTTGTAGCTAATCTATTGTATAAACAGCTAATTATTGAGGTTTTAAGGTTTACCTTTCGGGGAGTATAAGCCAGATAATTGGCGAAAAGGAACGGTTACTTGAGCAGGAAGTCTATTTTTTCTGTCATGGTCTTAAACTCTTCTTCGTTGTAGAGTCTGGTCAGCAGCACGATTTTTCCTGTTTTGTCCACAATCACATTGCGGGTTATTCCGGCATCGCGGGTGGCATACAGCGCAAAGATATTGGCGTGTGGATCAAGGCCTATCGGGTAGGTTACGGGGATGGATTTTGCAAATTTCAGCACGGTTGCCAGTGGCTCATCGCGGTCTATTGCTACCAGCGCAAAGTCCGGATTTGCTTTGTGTTTTTGCCAGATATCACGTTCGATAAACGGCATCTCGTGACGGCACACACTACACCAGCTGGCGGTAAATTGGAGCATAACCACTTTGCCTTTCAAGTCCGATAGCTTTAGGGTTTTGCCATCGGTTAGTTTTATGCTGAAATCCGGAGCTGCGTCGCCAACTTTGACTATGTATCCTCTGTCGTCGGTCGATTGGCCGTAAAGAAATGGGGTTAGAGTGAGTGCCATAAATAATATGAGTTGTTTCATGTGTAGTCTGATGTTTTTGCCGATTGAAAAAGATGATATTTGCTATAATTTTTGTGTTTGCAAAAGTAATCAATCTTCAATCATTGAACTGCTTTTAAAACAAAAAAACCGCTGTAAGGTTTATTATAAAGCATTTCTTTATCCTTTCTTACCGATAAAAATAATAGAAGCAGATGAAAACACCTACTTCTATTACCTATAATTAATTTTTATCTGATGATAATCAATATCTTATTTGCTTAACAACACATCTGATACATTACCCGTGCCCTGTATAACCGCGGTTGACGATAAGGTTTCCCCCATTATCGGCTGCATTCCAGTTATCGGCATCGCGCCGTTTGCCCCATGGATCGTATGCATACTTGCGTTTTTCGGTTCCCGCATCATCAGTCAAAGCTAAAATAGAGCCCTGATTATCGGTATAAACATAGTACAAACTATCGCTATAGTTACTGTTGTCTATGTAAATAGCACCGCTAAGGTAATGAATTTTTTATTTTAATTTAGTTTTAAGGCTCTAAAATAAGAAATGGCAGGCAAACCGCCTACCATTTCTTATCCTATCTCGTATTACATTTTTTGATTTTCAGTCTATTACATCGCTAACGCCAAATGTAGAGCATTACCCCCGAAAAAGCAGATTGAAATTTTGTCATTTCAATTTTTTTCTTTTATTACAACGTTACAAACGTTAAACAAACGCCCACTCGTTGAAAACGAGTGGTAGCGTTTCGAGAAACGTATCGTATCTGAGAGCCACCGCTAAGATAATTTAGAAAATGGTGAGCATTAAACCCACCATTCTCCGATCAAATTCTATTTTTACTAGGTAATCAAAAAGATAATTGACTATTGCCACATCTGATACATTACCTATATTTTCCCCTGATTTTGAAACACCTTCAAAAACATACTTCCTATAAATAAAACAAAACCAATTAATGGGAAAAGAAGAGCAACTATTCCATCTTTACGTACTGAATGTTTCTCTTGCTGCTTGATGATTTTCTTATATTTACCACTATTGATTAGTAGCAAATATAGACATAACATTATAGATACAAACAGTGCAAATGTAATATATATAGACATCTTTGGAGCTATTTCAGGAAAAACGATACTGAAAACAAAAAAGAAATCAAAATAATACAACATAATTGATGCCGCAATAATTAACATTGCACTAAAAGGGGCGATATCACTGTTTCCTACTTTTACTTGAAATTTATAATATCTATAATACAAAAGCTCTAAAAAATTCATCATAATGTTTATTTTATTTTACCATATTCGCCAAAACCGTCGGTTGCTGTATCAAGTAGAAAGTACGTAACACTTATTCCGAAGCCGATTGGTCCTAAGAAGCCAACTCCTGTCATCGTTATATCTAAAGCTGACTTTATTCCAACACTCATATCTGTACCTCCGTTATTATAATAATTATATGTGTTATATCCAGAATATATCGATGTGGCAACAGCAGCTGCTACCCCTAAACCTTTTGCATACTTTAATACATTTGCGCTAGTTTTACCTAAAACACTGGCAGCTCTCCATGCTTGTTGGTTTGATGCGAGTTTGCCAAACTCTTGCCAACCATTTGCTGATTTAAAGCCATAACTTACATAATCACGAGCAATATTTATCCCAATACTGTTTAATGCACCAAATGCACCAACACCTGTATTTATTGCCCCTGATAAATTACCACTTCCACCTCCTTGCACTACAACTACAGCAGAATTAAGAAAACCAGCATTTAATGATTCAATGTTTTGTGTTTTATCCTTATCTGCATAAACATATACGCCGTTAGATCCAACTATACTTGGGAAATACCCCAGTTTAGTCATTTCCTGGGAGTAAGACTGAATATAATATGAAATAGCTTTATCCTTGCTACCAGCATACGTTTTACTCCAATAATTATGCAAATCAACAGATTCCATTGCCCAATCAAACGCAACGCTCCCATTGTTCGTTATTTCATAACTACCGCCGGGGCTACTACCTCCAAAATAATTATTTGTATTTTTATAATAAAGACCTCCGTCATTTGGTGTATGATCCCAAAGCCAAGTAACTACTTCAGCAGCACTTGAGAAAACATACCCACTTGGATCAGTATAAATCAATGGATTATTAAAGCAATATCCATATCTATTATAATTCAGCCAATCACCTGGTGCTTGTACAAGTGGATCTGGCGAGAAGAACATGGCTGTTTGTGGATCGTAAACACGCCCGTTCATATTGATAATACCAAATGCATCCAGATGCTCGTGTTCGGTATAACCGCGGTTCGTTATCCACGACGTGCGGCTGTCTTTCTGTGTCCAATCTGTTGGGTTACGTCGTGCTCCCCAAGGTTCGTATGCATATTTTTCTACTACATTACCGCTTACATCCGTCAGAGCCACCAGCGATCCCTGGTTGTCGGCATACCCGTAATACAGTGTCTCTACACCGTTCAGGTTTATCAGCTGTTAATACAATTTAGAGGAATGGCAGACAAACTGTCTACCATTCCTTAATCATTATTGTATTATCTTTATTGATTTACAATCTATTACGCCGATAACGCCAAATCTGGAGCATTACCGTTGAAAACGAGTGGTAGCGTTTCGAGAAACGTATTCATTCCAACGATTCGATTAGTATTATTCTACCAATTAGTTCTTGCCCTCTTAAAACTTCATAGAAACAATTTAGTTCAATAGTATCCCTTACTGTTTCAATCATCGCAAATGCTAATTTTATTCTAAATGGTATTTCATACTTTGCTTCTTGAGGATCCTCAAATTTATAAACGAAACTAAATTGTTGTTTTCCTAAATTCAAAAAAAGCCAATTTACTTTATCGTCTTTGGGGAGGCATTGTTCACCAAGAACACGACTCTTATTCAAGGTTAACTCACCTATGAAATGATATTTTCTGTTTTCTACAAGCATAATCGTATTAATGAGGTATTATATAAGGTAAAGTTTCTTTAGGAAATACATATGCTCCAATATCAATACTTGGATACCAATATTGGACAGGATTAATAGCCTCTCTAACAGTTGCTTGAACTACAGAATATCCATTGGGGTAAAGTCGTTCACCATACCAATGTGCGTCCTGAATAGATTCTGCGAAATATTTAGACTCTAATCCTCCTTCTTGTAAAGAAAATTGACCTGTATTCTTTATAATGTTTGCTTCAACTTTATCTACAGCTCTAAACACAATTTTACCATCATGCCCTTTAACTGTTGTCATCACTTTACCCTCTATTGGTAAAGGGTTCATTTGTAACAGGGACAGGGCTTCGCAATTCCGCCGACACTAAGATTATTTAGAGAATGGTGGGCATTACACCCACCATTCTCCGATTAATTTTTATTTTTGATGTTGATAATCAAAACGATAATTAACTATCACCACATCTGATACATTACCCCCTCTAATTACCCATAACCAGGATAAAATTCCATATAATCATATTCTCCAGTACGCATACGATAAACAATAGAATCAGGGCTAAAAACAAGTCCGATTTCAGCTTTTTGATATTCATCTATAAGTTTTCCTACTTTAGTAGTATTCTCATTTATTTTCCAAACATACCAATCTTCTGAAATTATTTTTCTACGTGGGTATCTTCCATAATCACTGCTCCCTCTAAACAAGATATTATTCGTTTGACCCACTTCTTTGACTTTTCCTACTTTCTTCCAAAAGCCCATTTTGACACTAATATTTGTTACACAATGGGCATAGAATTGCACATCTCCTTCTATTATCTTAGATACATCATCTTTTTCATTAATCGGATAAGTTTCTTTAAACGCACGTATTACATCGCTATTCAATTGTGTCAAGTCAAATGCAACTAACTGAAAATATTTTTTTTCAGTTTCGCTAATTTCTACAGAAAAAATATCACCAATTTTTGTTACTACTCTCATATTTTACATTACCCATTACCAACCTAGTTCTTTTTTTACCGCAGGCAATAATACAAGAGCATCTTCTTTGATTAATTCTTTAATTCCTTCAAGAGATAAACATTTGGCAACAAATGGAGAAATAGTTTGGACAAACAAATTATTAAGCTCAATATCTCTTTTCTCTTGCGAAATATCTAGTTCAAGATTTAATATGTCAATATCTCTAATTTGTTTTGTAAAAATGCCAGAGGAACTTTTAATTAATGCCTTTTCAATAGAATAAGTTTTACCAAATAGACCTTGAATAAATATTTTTACATTCAGGTAATAACTGTTTGAATAACTCGACTTTTGCAATTCAAGTACAACAATGTTATTGTTGTTTTTTAAATACCATCCTCCAAAAGATTTGCAAAAATCGTTTTTCTTAGCAATTTCATCAAATAATGATTTAAACATTTCCTTTTCCATAAATCAATAAGTTTCTAAATATAATTTCCAACTAATTCCATTAAGCTCTGGGTGTGCATTAATTGTGGTTGGAGATATTAATTCTCTATAATAATTGTCTAACTGATTCAACCCTGCATTAATAGCTCTTGGATTATATGGCTTTAACTCATATACCGTTCCATTCTTTGTATCTAGAAAATCAATACGTTTACCACTAGGTAATCTAAACTCTTTAGTGCCTTCTATTCCTTCTTTATATGCTGAATGCATGGCTCTTCCTTGTTGTAGAGTAGATTTAGTATATTCGCTGCTTCCATCTGCTGGCTCAAAAACGAATTTTGTAGTCCCGTCAGGCCCCTTTACAGTTCTCATCACCTTCCCTTCCATAGGGTTAGGTTCATTCGGAATCTCATTTACAACGGGAGCTTCATTTGCAACCGGTTGATTAACTATTTTATTTTTGAGTGATTGCGCTCCCGGAGCATTTGCGGGGTCAGTTTTGATACCTATAGGACCTGGTGCCGGTAGAGGAGTTGTAATTCCTGGTCTTGGCAATGTTCCATCAATGAAGTTTCTTCCATTTACAGCCGCATTTATTCCCTGAATTACACCTCCTGTTAACATGGAGATACCTAGACCTGATATGAATTGATCTGCTGTAGGCATAGGGTCGCCAAATGCGACATTATTTCCAAAGCTAGTAAACATTGTGCCATAAGTATATGCTATGCCTGCTGAAACAGCTCCGGCCACAAAGCCTCCACCCCCGACTGCAAAAGCTGCGCCTCCCATTGCAGCTAACGAAGCGCCTCCAGTTGCAGTGGCTAGTGCGCCTCCTACCGCCCCAATTCCAAATGCGGTAAGTCCCTTCATGTTGAATTGAAATCCGTGAATACCCCAATTAACAACACCTCCTACAACTGCACCTATGACTATCCAAAAGAACTTTCCACTCGGGTCAACAAATTTAAATGGATTCCCCATGCAATACCCGTAGCGGTTATAATTCAGCCAATCTCCCGGTGCTTGCACATATGGGTCTGGCGAGAAGAATTGAGCAGTATAAGGATCATAAACGCGCCCGTTCATGTTGATTATCCCGAAAGCATCCAAGTGCTCATGCCCGGTATAGCCGCGGTTTGTTGTCCAGGCTGTGCGGCTGTCTTTTTGCGTCCAGTCTGCCGGGTTACGCCGTGCTCCCCAGGGATCATAGGCATATTTCTCCACTTCATTTGTGTTGACATTGTTTAATGCTATGAGTGATCCCTGATTATCGGTATAACCGTAATACAAGGTCTTTACCCCATTATTATCGACCATCACCGAACCGCCGCTAAGATAATGGAATTTCTTTTTTTTCTTGCATTTTAAGCCCATAAAAATAATAGAAGCAGATGAAAACACCTGCTTCTATTACCTATAATTAATTTTTATATGTTGATAATCAATATCTTATTTGCTTATCAACACATCTGATACATTACCCTGGAATACATTACCACGCATCATCAGGAACCAATCATACCCCATCTATATTTTCCTATTTTGGGAATATATTTTTTGGGAAATCCTGTATCTTTAAGACTTACACCGTTAGTATTCATTGGATGTCGCAATTTGCTATTTTTATCATACAATTGTATAATTTCGATTTTTTTTATTAGTATTGAATAAATTGTGTCACTTAGCTCTTTATATTTTTCAACTAACCTTCTGTATTTGATAACGTATTTATTATTTCCGAGATCAGGATATATACCATCCCATGTCACAGAGCATTTTTTATTTGTAAGATAAATTGTAATTGTTTGTTCATATTCAGGAGTGAAGTAGTATATATTTTTCAACTCCAAATAAGCAGGCAACTTATCGAACTTTATATTCTTTGCTACAATATAAATTTTTGATTTTTCTTCGTTTGTAAGCACAAATTTACATTGGCGTAAATTAGTCAGAATGAACCGATCTCCATTAAAATATGTTGTGTCATTTATAACATTATTATAATCGATATATGTCGAATCAAAAGTAGAGTATTTCCAACCTTTTTGACTAATTACAAAATTAAAGTCTTTTGCTTCATTTAAAAGTTTACTATCAATATTTATATATTTAGCTTTTGGAATTGGATTTATTGCAGCTACAATATTAATGTTTATATACAACGAAATAATAATTGATATTATGTTTCTCATATGAATCGGTACTTATTAAGTGACTCTTTTAATACGAAATAATACTTCTGATATGTTACCGGCTTCGTAATTCCGCCGACACTAAGATAATTTAGAAAATGGTGAGCATTACACTCACCATTTCCTATTGCAATAATCTAAATCTTCATTGATTTACATGTAGTTATTTAAGTGACTCCAAATCTGATACATTACCCGTATTTAAAACATTAGTCCTAGCATCCCAACATTTTTCTCAATAAGTCTTCCATTTACAAAAACAAGATGAAAATCATAAGGATCGTAATTATACACGCTAACAATACCATTTTTGTCTACATCGTTTTCCCTGTATTCATGAGGAAAATTTCTTTTAATAACAGCTTCTCTAACAAAAGAATCTAATATAAAATAGTTATCAAAGTAATTCTTTAATCGAGTAGCATTATCTTCAAAAAGGATGTCTCTATTGTTGATTTTACATATAAAATTAAAGTTTAAATACTTCTTCAAATTGTGTTGATATATTTCATTAGAAATATCAAAAAATATAGTTGAATCATTTGTTTTTTTAAATTCAACATGTATCAATTTCTCTTTGTTAGGTTCAATTGAATCAATATAATTTATATACATGCAAATTTGTTTTTTTAACTCTTCATTTTTGATTTCTGTATAAGTAATATTTGCTTGTTTTGTTTTCGTACATGAAAACAATAAAACTGTCAATAATACTAGAACTATTTTATTTCCCATGATTGTAAATTGTAAAATTTATTATTCCAATAATCTGGCAGATAAATATTTGAAAATAAACGACCTTCCATAATAATATTAATCGTTGAATTATACTTCCCAGCAATCCTCCAATCTGCATCACTAATTTTTAATGGATTATATGGATTATTTGATGAAAAATCTAGATTCCCCGGATGTGTGTGAACTTCTCCGGTTGTAGAGTATGCTGTTCCGTTAATATTCACATCCGATGAATTTTCTCCAGCAAAACGATTTTCAGAACTTGTTCCTGTGTTAAATCTGTCATCAAATACCAGAACTCTACCATCTTCAATGTATACTGCGGCAATTTCATGTCCAGTTCTTTCACTTCTCTTCATCATATACTTGTATGCAAGCTTAGAACTTTTGTACAATCTATGAATTCTTTTGTAATTAGGATCTGAATTTGAATTAGTCGAATTATTAGAACCATTTTTATTGGTAGTTAGTGTTGTTGAATTTCCATCACCATAAACTTTTTGAGCTATTTCGTATTCTGTAGTATAGCTCACCCCTATACTCGAATTAAAACTAAATCCACCAGCTCCATAGTTCAATCCACCTGCATTAGCAGAAAATCCACCAGACTCACTATAATCAACGCCAGCACTCAGCATATTTGTGCTAATATTAACTGGACTTAAACCAGATGATAGTGATGCTACCGAATAACCAACACCAGCCATAAAGCCACTTTTTGTATCAAAGCCGGCATAAGCATAAGCACCTCCTAAGCTACCATTTACTGAAAATGAGAAATTACCATATTTCGCTCCAAAACCTATTGAAACACCTACCGAAGCTACATTCTCTATTCCAACACCTGCGCTTATACCAAAAGACAGACCTCCGTTAGGACTCCAACCGATATTAAATGATAAATAAAAAGGTCCTATTTGAAGCTCACCACTCGGGTCAACAAATTTAAATGGATTCCCCGTACAATACCCGTAGCGGTTGTAGTTCAGCCAATCTCCCGGTGATTGTACGTATGGGTCGGGCGAGAAGAAAGTAGCAGTATAAGGATCATAAACGCGCCCGTTCATGTTGATTATCCCGAATGCATCCAAGTGCTCGTGCCCTGTATAACCGCGGTTGACGATAAGGTTTCCCCCATTATCGGCCGCATTCCAGTTATCGGCATCGCGGCGTTTGCCCCACGGATCGTAAGCGTATCGCCGTTTTTCGGTTCCCGCATCATCAGTCAAAGCTAAAATAGAGCCCTGATTATCGGTATAAACATAGTACAAACTATCGCTATAGTTACTGTTGTCTATGTAAATAGCACCGCTAAGATAATGGATTTTTTGTTTATTTTAGTTTTAAGGCACTAAAATAAGAAATGGCAGGCAAAACCGCCTACCATTTCCTATCCATTATTGTATTATCTTTATTGATTTACAATCTAATACATCCGTAACGCCAAATCTGATACATTACCCCGTCATCTGGGGTATGATCCCAAAGCCAAGTAACTACCTCAGCTGCGATTACAAATCCGCGCCAGCTGGGGGCAGACAAACTGCCTAACATTTCTTATCCTTTCTTGTATTATCTTTATTGATTCACATTTCATTATATCTACAACGCCAAATGTGGAGCATTACCGAGTAGATTTAAATGTGAACCAATAAATATCGGATTTTATTAAACCCTGGAATATGACACATGTCTTTAAATTTGGATTCTTATTTTTAGCCTTCTCAAACTCTTTTTGATAATAACTATTTGAAAAATATATTAATTGTAAATTGTACTTACCACTTTTTAATTCTAAGGGTCTTAAACTTTTTATAATTTCAAATTCAAAATTCTCATGTGGTTTCAATACCTGATATTTATCTCTGTTTTCGACCATTTTTCTATTACGTTGTATATCTTTTAAAATTTTCTTAGATTGTCTGGGGTCTCGAAATGGCATAAAAATTTCTAATCGCATCATTTTACAAAACTGATCCCTTTCATTTCTTATAATGAGCATCAAACCTGGTACTTTGTAGTTTTTATATGGATGCTTTGAAGTTTTAAAATCATCTGTATTTCTGATGTCAAAATTTGCATATTCGATGTTGTATAAAGCATATGTTGTATTAGATTTGTTATTAATATTCAGTTTAAGGCATATTGAATCTTTTCGAAAATGAATGCCATTCTTAGTGATTAACAAATTAATTTTTTGAGCATTTAAATTGTATGCAAATAAGCATATCACAAATATTATTATTCTTAGCCTTTTCATATTAATTATATGTGAATTTTATTAATTTATATCCTAATGGAAGTCCATTTATAGCATTTCTATAAGATGACGAAAAATCATACTTACCATTAAATAGTGTATTTGACGTCCATATTGAGCGTGAATATGCTCTATATTCTGTAATAGCCAACGCAATATCACCATTGTACTTATAAAGCGAACGTTCAATTCTCCCTGATGCCCAATCATTAACATGTACAAGCTCATGATCAATACATAAATAAAGTAAATCTAAATAATTTCCAAATTCACTTGGAATGTATACTGTAAGTGGTGATGTTTTATTTGATCGATCTAATGGTACCGTTTCACCCCAATCATTATTCCAAAACATCCAAGTTAAATCATTATTTGGCAAACGATCTTCAAAATTGTCGTTAACAAATTTTTCTAATTGCTCGTTTGATTTAATCTTAATGTTTGATTGTTTCTTATTTTTTGGATCAAATACAAAACGCATTGTAAATGTTCTATCATTAAGTAGTTTATAAATTGAACCTGCAAAATATTCTTGTTCATAAGATTTAAAATATACTGTAGTTGACCCATTTGTACGTCCACCATATTGAGAATTCCATAAGTTATCTGCTTCATCCCAGATATCACTACTATGTCCCATAGGGGTAGGTATTCCACCACCAGCGCCACTTCCAAAACCCCATGCATCTTGTCTTAACCCTTCAAGATAACCTCCTTGAAAAAGTGATGGGGTAAAATTCCCCCAGACCTTCCGGATATACCTTTTCTTTATCGTGTAAAGTTATGCACTGTTACTGGGATTTACAATCCCAGTTCTTGTATTCTTTGGATTTTTAATCCAGTTGCATAACCAGATGTAAAAAGTTACGAAATAAACCTCACCTGTTGTTCGATGCTGTGTATCCATTGCTAAACCGTTTAATTATTGCAAATATAATGATTTAATTTAATGAATTTATCGGATCAGAGATCCTTATAATACAAGAAGGTGGGATTACAAATCCCACCAACCAGTGCATTACCTTATTTCATGACGATTTTCGTTTAAAACTAGTTATAAGAAAAACAATCATTAAGACAGTATATAGGATTATTACTTTTGAATATGAGTTGACATACTGAATATCAGCAACACTTGCAGATTCATATGTCAGACAAACGCTGCTATTCATATAAATACCAAACACTATATATAAAATGAACCCAGAAAAGGCTATCATTAGCCATCTGAAAATATTAAAATAAATTTTCATACCATTATTTTTGATTTGTTATTCTATTTTGTTTTGTTATCTAAATAGATTTTTAAATTTACTGGAGCTATGATAGGAGTTCCCGTCCCTCGTAGCGTGCAAAAATCCAGCACCCGATGTTTGCAAATATAATTCATTTTTTAAAAGAAAAAGACACAATTGCTTGTGCCTTTTTTCCGAGTTTGAATATGGAAGTCTGGAGACTTCCTTTTAGCTTGAACGAAGTGTGGACCCTTCGCTCAACATCCTGCACCAATCTTTACGCTACGGCGAACGGGAGAGGCAAACCAATAGCGTCTCTATTTTTTTTGTTCTATATTAAGGCACAGCTAATTGCAACTTGCCTTTCCCAAATTCCTATCATTCCTAAATTTCTAAGTATTTATAAAAAAATCATTAAAAATATTTTTGAATTATCTTTAATAATTCAGATTAACTTATTATATTTGCCGTGCGAAGAGGTTAATCCCTGTGAAAATATCCTTTATATATAGCAGTTAGATGAGTCGTTGCTTTCCAGAAGTACGTGTGTGACTGAGTTGATATCTGCGTCTTTAGGGCTAATGACTAATATTTTCCAAGGAATGATTCGAACCGCATATATGTTACAGAAAATTTCAGAGGCATTTTTCCTCCTCGGTTTGCCCTTCCGAAAATTTCAGAAGTATTTTTCCGAGCGGATTTGTGCTTCAGAAATTTTCAGAAGCATTTGTCGGGGTGGATTTGTTCTTCAGAAAATTTCAGAAGCATTTTCCTGAGAGGATTTGCTCTTCAGAATTTTTTCTCGGAAATCAATACCTTTCAGTAATAAATGAATTATCTTTCGTAATATAAATCTTAAAAAAGTTTACAAAATGGAAAATCATTCTTTATCGCCACTCTATGTGGCAAAGTTACCACTGAAAGCCCTTTATGCGCTAAACAAATCTACTATCGAACTGTCCCGACCTATTGCCGGTCAGATAGGACCGATTGCTGAAGCCGGGTTGAATTATCTAGAATCCATCAACCTACAACTGGCGGTGCCACTCAACAACAGTAGTAAAAGTAGTTTTACTAAGGAGGTTCAGAAGCTCGATGCAGAGCGCGATACCGACATAAACGAGATCAAGCGGGTAACGGCATCGTTTCTGAAAAGTAGTAACCCCGAAAAAAAATCGGCGGCATCGTTACTGCAACTTTTTCTGGCACCATTCTGGGCTGTGGATGGTATGCCACAGGATATTGAAACAGGAAATGTGGACGATATGATTGTAAAATACAATGCGCGCCCCGACCTCATAGCAGCTGCCAAAGTAATTGATGTGGCTGGTTTGTTTGTATCGACTGCCGAAAAAAACAGAGCTTTCGATCTTAAATGGAAAAGCCGTAACGCTGAATACTCCGAACGACCAGAATCGGCTAGTTCGCTAAAACCGATTGCCATAGCAGCCTATATTCAGTATTGCACGGCTATAGAGCAAATGATGAACTTTGCACCTAATGACACCATAATAGCCTTGTTCAACAAAATGGACGAACTTCGCAAAGTATATCACGGACTCGAAGGTGGAAAGGATACTCCGGATACACCTGAAAGCAAATAAAGACCTTATGTTTTTTCCCCCGTTGCGATAAGTGGCGGGGGAAAATTTTATAAATAAGAAACTAATAATAAAATAATGGACTTCTTCGAAAACTTTAAGCCAATAAGAAATAAACTGAATACTTTATCTCTTTGGGATATACTGGATAAACTATATAAAATGCAGAAATCAAATAAGATTCAACTAACTAAAGAGGAAATCGAGTTTGTTTACCTGAATAGCATCGTTTATTCAGATGATTATATTAATAGTCGCAATGATTGGAATCAAAATGTTTGGGTGAATATTTTGAATCAATGTAAAGCACTTAATAATAAAATTAGCGAACCGTTGCTAAGTCCAGACTCGGATCCTTTTGATTGGTTGCGTACAATGGGACTTAATCAAACAAAGACCCACTCAAATAGTTATTTAAATCAATTATATAGATATCATTATATTTTTTCAAATGATGCCAAAATCAGAGAGCATATTGAATCTAAAATCAATATGACTTACAATGATTTTTTTATTTGTTCGTTTTGGTTGTATTCAATTTATGGAAGTAGAAATTATTGCTTTGATAAAGAATATCTTCTTAGTTATGATAAAGCCCCATTCTCTTCTGAAAATATATTGAAAACATTAGGGATACTATCTCTACCTTTATTAGATTTAAAAGCATCCTTAAAGAAAGAATTGAGATATGACGAAAATTCATTTAATACGAATGGCTTGGCTGGTTCTGAGGTTCTAGCATTTACTCATTTAGTAAAACCAATATTTGAGTTCAATAATAAGTTTTATTGTTTATTTCCAGAACAATTATTACATCAATTCACATCAGGGATGTATTATATAGTTGAAATATACAAATCAAATAAACTAAATGATCCTTTTGGGTCAGCGTTTGAGAAATATGTTGGTCTTATTTTAGAGAAGAATAATGTATTAAAGAAGCTGAGAATACAACCCGAAATTCCCTATAATGATAAGCAGAATAAAACTTCCGATTGGATAATTGAAACAGACGATGCAATTGTATTTATTGAATGTAAGACGAAACGTTTACGTAAAGAGTCCAAAATGTATGAAAACAATGAAATGGAGGATGAAAAGACAATTAAAGAATCTGATACGATTAAAATAGCAGAAGCTGTAGAACAAGTATATAAAGTTTATGCTCATTATTCAAATAATGAAATCCCAGGATTATTTTTTGATTCGTCAAAAGTATTTATTCCGATTGTTCTCACATTGGAAGAATGGTTTGCAAAATTTCCAACTATCAATGATAAAATTACAGAGTTAGTGAAATTAAAATTGAAATTGAAGGAGGAAGATGTTGCGCTCGTTGATAAATATAAGTTTCATATTTTTTCCATCTCTGAATTTGAATCTATTGTTCAAATAATGTTTAGCTTTGGATTTAAAAATTACTTTGATAAATTTAATGCCCACGAAATAACAAAAGAGATAAAAGAGAATTTTGAATATAAGAATTATTTTAAAGATGAAATAAATTGTATTCTAACAGAATCGATAAGAGACATCTCGAGAACCTAAGGTATTGAATAAGTAAAAAGGTGCAGCGCGCCGAAATATAATACATTTCATTTTCGACGAGTTGCAGATGGAATAAAAACAAACCGGCTAAACCTCATTGTAGAAGTTTAGCCGGTGTTTTATTTATTCAACTTTTCGAGTTACATTTCCCACTGTTCGCAGGAGGCGATCAGCTCGTCAAATGTTTTTATTTTCGATTTGGCTTGTACTTCAGCTATTTGAGCTTCCACAGCTTCGTCGTAGGTTTCTTCTTCCACATCGCGGATAACGCCCAGTGCAATTGGCATATCGGGGCCTTCCATCATCGCCAGTTTCATGTGTAAGGTGGTATCCTGGCAAGTCGCGTCGTGAACCAGAATATTGTTTTCAGTAACGCCGTTTTCACCAATAGTCGCCACTTTCAGGTTGAAGCCATCAAGCACCAGTCCTTTGTTGCGGTCTTTACCGAATAGCATTGGTTTTCCATCTTCAAGTACGATGGTGCGGTCTGCGCGGGTTTCTTTTTCGGCTAACCAGCTATGTGCTCCGTCGTTGAAGATTACGCAGTTCACCAGACATTCCACCACCGAAGTTCCTTTGTGCTTTGCGGCTGCTATCATACATTGCTGCGATGTTTTCAAATCCACATCGAGTAGGCGCGCAAAGAAAGTTCCGCGGGCTCCGAATGTGAGCTCTGCCGGACGAAACGGACGCTCTACCGTACCGAAAGGAGATGATTTGGTAACAAATCCTTTTTTCGTTGTTGGAGAATATTGTCCTTTGGTAAGTCCGTAAATCTGGTTGTTGAAAAGCAACACGTTTAAATCCACGTTGCGGCGGACACTATGTATAAAGTGATTTCCACCGATAGCCAAACAGTCGCCATCGCCGGTAATCTGCCAAACCGTCAATTTCGGGTTGGCTACTTTTACACCGGTGGCCACAGCAGCTCCACGTCCATGAATGGTATGAAAACCATAGCTGCTGGTATAATACGGTAAGCGAGACGAACAACCGATACCGGAGATAACGGCAATATCATGTGGTGCCACTCCGAGGTCTGCCATTACTTTCTGCAATGAATTCAGTACGGCGTAGTCTCCGCAGCCCGGACACCAGCGTACATACTGGTCGCTCTTAAAATCCTTGGCTGTATATTGTATTTTTGTTGATTCTGTAGTTCCCATAATGCAAACTTTAATAAATTACCCCAACCCCTTGAGGGGCTAAGAAAAATGAAATTTGTGTAGTATCTTTAATAATTTACTGACTAAATACCCCTTTCGGGTTTTATTTCATTAATTCGGTGAAATCATCTTCTAATTCGGCCACCGTAAAGGGTTGTCCCTGTACTTTGTTATATTGTAAAAATTCTACAGCCGGTACTTTCGACCGCAAGAAAGTGGCAAATTGTCCGCTGTTTAGTTCGCATACCACCACTTTTTTATAACGTTGAATTACTTCAATCGTATTTTTGGGTAGTGGGTTGATATAGTTGAAATGCGCCAGCGCAATTTTTTTGCCTGCTTTATTCAGGTTGTTCACAGCAGTCATCAAATGCCCGTGTGTACCGCCCCATCCAATTACCAACATATCTGCACTTTCATCGCCTTCTACTTTTAATTCAGGCAGAGAATTACTGATATAGTCAACTTTAGCCTGACGTGCATTTACCATTTTTTCGTGGTTCAACGCTTCAGTAGAAATAGCTCCTGTGTTATAATCTTTTTCCAATCCACCGTTGCGATGTCCGAATCCTTCCATTCCCGGTACACTCCAGTAACGCACTTTTGTCGTTTCGTTGCGCGAAGTAACATTGTAGTCGGTCATATCCGGTTTCACGTAGTTTGGTTTTATCTTCGGCAGTTCGGCCAGTGTCGGCAATTTCCACAGCGAAGTTCCGTTTCCGATAAAAGCATCGGTTAGTAAAATTACAGGAGTCATGTGCTCCAATGCTATTTTACTAGCCATATAGGCATAATGAAAACAATCGTCGGGAGTACCTGCTGCTATCACCACTGCAGGGCTTTCGCCGTTGCGTCCGTAAAGTGCCTGCAACAAATCTGTTTGTTCGGTTTTAGTTGGCATTCCGGTCGAAGGTCCGCCGCGCATAACGTCTATAACTACTAATGGCAATTCCGCCATTACTGCTAGCCCTATTGCTTCCGATTTTAAAGCCAGTCCGGGTCCCGAGGTATTTGTTACTGCCAGGCTTCCGGCAAATGAAGCACCAATGGCCGATGTAATGCCGGCAATTTCATCTTCGGCTTGTACCACTTTCACCCCCATATCTTTGCGGGCGCTGAGTTCGTGCATAATGTCGGTGGCGGGTGTAATTGGGTAGCTTCCCAGGTAAAGTTGCAGCCCTGATTTTTGAGCAGCTGCTATCAGACCCCAGGCTGTTGCTTTATTTCCGCTGATGCTTGTATATTTTCCTTTGGGTGTAACGTGCGATTTCTCTATCAGATAAGTTGAGATAGACAAATGCAGGTTGTTACCATAGTTGAATCCGTCGGTAAGTACCTTTACATTGGCTTCAAGAATTGTTGGCTTTTTGCCGAATTTGTTTTGCAGGAAATGTATTGCCTGATCGATAGGGCGGTTAAACAACCAGCAAATCAAACCAAGTGCAAACATATTTTTGCTGCGCAATACTGTTTTATTGTCAAATCCAAAAGTTTCCAGGCTACTTTGAGTGAGCGTAGAAAGTGCTGCCGGAATCAATTGTATTGTGTCTGAAATGGACAGTTCTTCAAACGGATTTTCTGTTGTAAATCCGGCTTTATCAAAACCTGATTTATTGAACGTATCAGAATCAAAGATGATAATTCCGCCTTTCTTTATGGACTTTGCATTAACCTTCAGTGCAGCGGGATTCATTACCACCAATACATCCGGATCGTCGCCCGGGGTATAGATTTTACTTGATCCTAAATGTACCTGAAATCCTGAAACACCTCCCACTGTACCTTGCGGAGCTCTGATTTCGGAAGGAAAATCAGGGAATGTTGAAATCTCGTTTCCTAAAATGGCCGAAAGATTGGAAAAAAGCGTTCCCGTGAGCTGCATGCCATCGCCTGAGTCTCCGGAAAAACGTACAACTACATTATCCAATTCGGTTGTTTTCGTTTTGTCCATTTCGTTATATAGTTATTGTTAATTTTATTAAAGGTGAACACAAAAGTATGCATTATTCTGTAAATATGCAATATGTTTAACCGATATATGCATATTTGTCGTATTTCTGGTTTATTATGCCGTTTTGGCTGTATTTTTATTCAACTTGACAACTTTCTATTAAAGTTGCTTGTCTGACATTCCGTAACAACCAAGTTGTAGGTAGTTGGAAATACGTCAAACAAGCAGCCATCTCTCATTCCGAAAATTATCGTAAAATAATGGTCGGTTGAAATAACAAATTAGAACTCGGCATTGTTCGGTGTGCGAGGAAAAGGAATCACATCGCGTATATTCGACATGCCGGTAACGAACAATAACAGACGTTCAAATCCAAGTCCGAAGCCTGAGTGAGGAGCAGTTCCGAATTTACGGGTTTCAAGATACCACCATATATCTTTCGTTGGTACGCCCATTTCATCAGCCCGTGTTTTAAGCTTCTCATAGTCTTCCTCACGTTGCGAACCTCCGATGATTTCACCGATTTTAGGGAATAAAACATCCATAGCGCGTACGGTTTTTCCATCATCGTTTTGTTTCATATAAAACGATTTGATTTCTTTCGGATAATCGGTCAGGATAACCGGTTTTTTATAATGTTGTTCTACCAGGTAGCGTTCGTGTTCCGATTGCAAATCTGTTCCCCAGCTTACAGGGAATTCAAATTTTTGTCCTTTTGCAACGGCAGCTTCCAGAATTTCCACACCTTTCGTGTATGTTACGCGTTCGAAATCGTTGTTTACCACAAAGTTCAATCGTTCAATCAGTTCTTTGTCGTACATGTTGCAAAGGAAATCTAAATCGTCTTTACAGTTATCAATAGCCCATTTTACACAATATTGAATAAAATCCTGAGCCAGTTGCATATTGTCTGCAATTTCATTGAAAGCAACTTCAGGTTCAATCATCCAAAACTCCGACAAGTGACGTGGTGTGTTTGAATTTTCTGCACGGAAAGTCGGTCCAAAAGTATAAATGGCTCCCATAGACATAGCGGCCAATTCACCTTCGAGCTGACCTGATACGGTTAAGCTAGCTTGCTTGCCAAAGAAATCGTTGCTGTAATCAATCTGACCGGTTTCGTCTTTTTTCAGGTCGTACAGATTCATGGTTGTTACCTGAAACATTTGACCGGCACCTTCGCAATCTGATGCGGTAATGATTGGCGTATGAAAATAGAAGAAACCACGCTCGTGAAAGAAAGTGTGGATAGCCATAGCCATGTTATGACGAACGCGGAAGACAGCTCCGAAAGTATTAGTACGTGGACGCAGGTGAGCTATCTCGCGTAAGAATTCCATCGTATGTCCTTTCTTTTGCAAAGGATAGCTTTCAGGATCGGCAATACCGTATATTTCTATTTTTTCGGCTTGTATTTCTACGTGTTGTCCCTGACCCATCGATTCAACCAGTTTGCCCGTAACGCTTATACAAGCACCGGTAGTGATTGGTTTCAGATACTCATCACCAAATTTTTCATTATCAGCTACAACCTGTATATTATTGATGGTTGAACCATCGTTCAACGCAATGAAACTTACATTTTTATTTCCACGGCGGGTTCGAACCCATCCTTTAATGTTAACTTCGGCACCAAAATCTGTACGTTTAAGTGCATCAACAATGACCGTTCTGCTCATAATGTTTATTTTATAGAGATTTATCTGAATTATTAATTGATTTTTAGAGAGTACAAAAGTACTAATTTCCATTGGAATGTCAACCTGAATAAAAACAAAAAAGCACCAATTCAAATAGAAGTGGTGCTTTGTAAAACCTTTCGGTCATTTTGTATTATTTTTTTGCATCGCCAATCATGCTCATTGCACAACGGAAGCCAAGGTCGTTTCTACTTTTGTCTTCATCCAGATAACGACGGGTAGAAGGGTTCAACCAATATACACGGTCTTTCCATGAACCACCTTTGTATACACGAGTCTTGATTGAAATAGACGGACGTAAAACATCAGTCGGGTCAATTTTTATATCGCTTTTTAAACTTGCCAAACCAGTTGAGTCGTTCATAGTAAAATCAATCTGAGAAGTAGCATCACCATCTTTAAAGTTACGAACATCATCGCCTTTGGCAACTTCAGTCGCAATACGTCCAAGTGAGTCAATTTTATAAGTTTTATTTCCAATTTCATCCACACCGGTAGCAATTGGAGTCAAATAAACGTTACCTCTAAATGAGTTATACTCGGCGATATCATCAGTAGTAGTTGCGCGATATACATCCAATACCCATTCATTTACGTTACCTGCCATGTTATACAATCCAAAGTCGTTAGGGAAATACCAGTCAACCGGACATGTGATAGTTGCTTTATCATTGAGTGTTCCTGAAGTACCCATCATATCTCCTTTACCTCTCACGAAGTTGGCTTGCATTTGTCCCAATTGTGTTTTAGTTGGGTTACGAACCTGAGCACCAGACCATGGGTAAAGTTTTCCTTCGGATACCATTCCGTTTTTATTGCTGGATTTGATAGCGTAAGCTGCAAATTCCCATTCAGCTTCTGTAGGAAGACGGAATTCAGAGAAAAGAATACCATCGGTCATGTCCACTTTTCTGTTCTTGCCGAACAAGTCTTTTTTCGGATTTTTTCCGTTAGCTGGTTGGTAGTCGGGTTGTAATAAATATTTCTGAGTATTGAAAACAAATTTGTTTGAAAGTGTCTCAAGGTCAGTTTCTTTTTCCAGTTTTGTGAAATTAGGAGCTGTAATAATACCGGCATCAATTAACGCTTTTTCATTTACGCGGTCGGTACGCCATGTACAATAATCCATTGCTTGTTTCCAGGTTACACCTACTATTGGATATTGATCATAAGCAGGGTGCGTAAAGTAGTTTTCCAGATACGGTTCATTGTATGCCAATTCTTCACGCCATATTTTGAAGTCGGGTTGAGCGTCCTGTACCAGCTTTGGAGCTGCATGTCCAAATACTATTTTCATCCAGGTTGTATATTCACGCCAGTCGATGTTTCTGATTTCGTATTGATCCATATAGAATGAACTTACCGTTATTCTACGTGGTTTATTGTCGCGCGGAGCAGTTAGGAATTCACCTTTTTCCCCCATGGTAAATGAACCTCCTTCAATAGCAACCATGCCGGCAGGAATACGTCCGGTATAGCTCTTTTTAACAGATAAGCCGGTTCCGGTCTTGTCATTGTACTTCCATCCTGTTACACGTGAATAACCATTGTTTGTTGATTTACTTACGCATCCAACCAAGGTTATTGCTAAAGATAATGTTGCTAATTTAGCTATGGTTTTCAATTTCATAAAACGTGTGATAAATTAAAGAAAGTTTGATTTATTAAACTATCGTGCAAAAATAGTATTTTTTTTTGGTAAATAGAGATTGAGTATTTATTTTTCGTGCATTCTTTTAAAAAATCTCATCTTAATAACTTGATTTCTACAAAAAACGTATACATTTCTTTAAAAATTTCTATTTTTTTTCATTCTTATCATACTCTCGCTATTATTTCTTACTTTTGTAAATATATAAACCACTTATAATTTGTAAGTTTTTTCCACGAAAAATGAGCAATTTCCCTTTGCAAATTAATTTAAATCATCGGTTGGTTGACTTATCAGTGCCCATTGTTATGGGAATCGTCAACGTGACTCCGGATTCTTTTTACAAAGGAAGCAGGTTTGCAAGTGATAAGTCGATTTTGCATGCTGTCGAAAAAATGGTTTCTGATGGAGCTAAAATGATTGATATTGGGGGCTACTCCACGCGGCCGCACGCCGAACTTATTTCTCAGGAAGAAGAAATCAGACGCTTATCGGAGGGGTTGGATGTAATTCTCAATAAATTTCCGGATATAATTGTTTCGGTCGATACTTTCAGATCGGGAGTTGCAAGGCACATAGTGACTAACTATCGGGTAGCCATGATCAATGATGTAAGCGGTGGTACGTTGGATGATCTTATGTTTGAAACTATTGCGGATTTACAGGTAGCTTACGTATTAATGCATATGCGCGGCAATCCGCAGTCTATGCAATCGCTGACGCTGTATGATGACATTGTATCGGAAGTTCTCCACTTTTTGGAAAAAAAGCTGGCTCAATTGCGCTTGCTGGGAGTAAATGATGTGGTGGTCGATCCGGGATTCGGATTTGCCAAAAACCTGGATCAAAATTATATGTTACTCAGTAAACTGGCTTATTTAAAGCAATTGAATGTTCCCATACTTGCCGGTGTTTCGCGAAAATCTATGTTGAGCAAATTGCTGGATATAGATGCTTCGGAAGCATTAAATGCCACAACGGCAGCCAACATGTTAGCACTGGTAGGTGGCGCATCAATACTAAGGGTACACGATGTGAAAGAAGCTTTCCAAACAGTAGAAATATATAAAAAGTACATTGAAGTAAAATAGATTGGAGTAAACCGGATTGATAAAACGAGTAATCATTTGTTATGGGTTTTCAAATAGGATTTAAAGATATTGTCGATATTTTTTTGGTAGCGATCCTGCTTTACCAAACATTTAAGCTGCTCAAGCGTACGGGAGCGGTAAATATTTTTATTGGTATTTTAGCCTTTATCATTTGTTGGTTCCTGGTGTCTTATATCTTCAAAATGGAACTTTTGGGCGGTATTTTCGACCGTGTGGTAAGTGTGGGAGCCTTCGCTCTTATTGTCCTTTTTCAGGATGAAATAAGAAGATTCTTTTTACGCATAGGAT
>Ga0302296_1000868_pt1 | contig 23633 bp, 20 predicted proteins | sample III_Fen_N3_1_FD_194546 | JGI IMG/M metagenome (GOLD analysis project Ga0302296, IMG submission 194546) | Peat permafrost microbial communities from Stordalen Mire near Abisko, Sweden - III_Fen_N3_1 | ecosystem: Environmental > Terrestrial > Soil > Wetlands > Permafrost | place: Sweden: Abisko...
CATTGGGACCTGGACAAGCCTGCTCCTGAAGGAAGCTGTGATAACCCCCGTTTTGGAAACACTAATGGGGTGGCTTGTGCTGCAGCTAATTCAGATATCATCGTTCGTGTAGGAAGGGCAGCAAATAATAATAAGGATAAAAACATTGCTTACTCAACCGACGGAGGCAAGACCTGGCAGCCGACCCCAACCATGCCCACTCCTGAAAGCAGCCTGGGGACTATTGCAGTCTCTTCGGACGGATCAACCTGGATTTGGGCGCCATCTGCGGTTAGAGGAGGTTTTGGACCAAACAGCCGGGCACCTAAACTGATTCCTGTATATGCTACATCCGACAAGGGTGCAAGCTGGACCGAATGTAAAGGCATTCCGGCAAACACCCGTGTAATTGCCGATCCTGTTAATCCATCCAAATTCTACGCCATTTCACTGTTCGAAGGAAAACTCTTTGTCAGTACTGATAAAGGAAGTAGCTTTACTGAACAAGCCCTGGAATTACCCGGTGGATTGCCAAAACGTGAAGGAAACCGGGGAGACAACCGAGGAGGACAAGACCGTATTTATGCCACTCCTGACCTGGAAGGAGACCTCTGGATCGCAGCATTCGATGGTCTTTATCATTCATCCGACGCAGGGAAAACTTTTATTAAAACCAGCGGTGTGGATGAGATTCACGCTTTTGGATTCGGTAAAGGGGCTCCAAATGCCAATTATTCTGCATTATACCTGATCGGCAATGTGAACGGAGTCCGGGGTATTTACAGATCCGATGATAAGTCTCAAAGCTGGGTTCGGATTAATGATGAACAGCATCAATGGGGCTTGCTGCTGCATATTACAGGTGATCCTAAAAAATACGGACGTGTATATGTTGGCACCCATGGCCGTGGAACAGTTTATGGCGACCCGGTGAAATAAAGAAACAATCATTCTAATCCAAAATAGAAAACGCTTTATGTAAATATTCCCTCCGGCCAGGCCGGAGGTGAATATTGCCTGTATATGATCTGCCCGCGCCTTGTCTGTTTCTGATTCCACGATGTCAAAGCACATCGATCAACTAAAAGTAATCCCCTTGTGCATTACTTTTATCTCCAAACCTGGGAAACCTGTCCAAGAACCCGAAACCCTGCATGACTGCATTTTTGCCGGTCGTCCAGGCCATTGCCAAATAAACCAGTCTTATACCAAGGGTCTGCCGAAAACTCACAATATCTCCTCTGGTCAATCCGGCAGCCATCATTTCCGCGGAGCATAATGAACCCTGGACCGATACACCAAAACCCTTCTTTCCCAAAATGTGATGTACTTCTGCCCTATTGTGTCGCTTTTATCGGGCCGATTCCCTTGTACATTATTCGAAGGCTATTCGAAGGCTATTCGAAGCTTATTCGAAGATGGTTCGAATGAAATTGAATAATCTTCGAATAGGCTTCTAATAAGTAACGAATAAGTTTCAAATAATGTCCAAGCCTGTTCCATGCCCTGTAAAAGGAAGAACCCATCCATACTATAGCATTGTCTTTTAGAATTATTACAACGACAGGATGAAATCCTTATCCTTCAATTTTGGGGGATTGAAATAAGAAGCTATCCTCAGAGTCGGCATACTCAATTTTAACATTTCAATCAGAATTCTTAATTGCTTTTTTTACGCTTGCATTGATTTACAATGTACTAACATCGCTTAGACCTTATATTTTTTAAAATTATTTAACTAACATTTAAGTTCCAGTCTTGTTATTCAGGCATAAATATTGTAGGGATTTGAATAGATTATAAGGGTTAATATTGTATTAAAATGGAAAAGGAGGCAAGAAAAATGAAAAACCTGATAAAATTTAGTCACGTAGTTTATTTATTAATTTTGGTTCCCCTGGTAGCTCTCTTAAACAGTTGTGTGGCATATCGCCCGAATTCATTTACACCGCTCACCGTTCCTGATATTGTTCAGATGAGTAAGGATAAGGTTCCGCCTGGAAATATTATCAACGAAATAAAGCGATCACATACGGCCTATATTCTTAAGGCAGATGAGCTTGCAAAGCTTCAGCAGGCAGGTGTAGCCGATACGGTGATTAACTTTATGGAACAAACTCATATTGATCTGGCCAGACACGAACAGCAAGTGCAGGATTCCTATTACTATTATCCCGGATATAGCCCTTACTGGTATGGAGGTTATGGCTGGCCCTGGGCTTACTGGGGTTGGGGCATGGGTTCATCCTTTATCTTTCGTGGCGGAGGCGGCTATCGTGGTTATGGAGGCGGCTTCCATGGCGGAGGTTTCCATGGCGGTGGAGGTTTCCATGGTGGTGGACATCACAGGTAACTGGTAAGTTAGGCACATTATAATTGCGTATTGTAACATCTCGGGTCAGAATAGATGATACGTTTTTCAAAAGAGATTGCCCAACACTTCTTCCAATCAGATTCTACTTCTGATAAGCCTGAAGGTTGGGTGGTCTCTTTTTATGTTTATGTCCTAAATGACTGTTTTCAGATATCTTAAAAAGGGATCACATAACATAGTTGTAGGTTCCCGAGTAATCGGGATCAAAACCAATATTCAGGTATGTTTTTTTGAAAAAATCTTAGTAACTTATATCAGTCCTCGTAACCTTAATCTTATGTATCTTGTCAAGAGCATCCACTTTATCGGAGGTAGAACTGGCAACCATTATTCCCAATTATAGAAGATAGATAAGATTGGAATCCGGGGGGCATTGCCTGGTTACTAAGTTTGAATTAAAAAAAGTAAGATTTTTAAAACCTCACTATTGACTTAGCTTTCCCTACAACAATATCATGTGATCCGTAACAAGTGCTGGATTGTTGGGAAAGCTTATCAGATTTAATTCTTTTAAGACTCTTTTCTAATGCTTTGAATCAGTCAAAACGGTTGAATTATGCTTACATACTGTATAAAATACAATTTAAGGGTAAATGAGTTATTAATCAAATATTTTGCAGATATTTGAATAAAATATACAGGGTGAAAAAGAATATTATAAATTACCCTTTTCACACATGAAGTTTTGTTTAATCTGGCTTCTGTATATATAGAATTAGACTTAACTCATTAAAAATAGATCAATTAAAAATCACTTTTATGAAATTTGGACATTTTGACGATAAGAACCGGGAATACGTTATTGACAATCCCCGTACCCCATGGCCGTGGATCAATTACCTTGGCAATGAAGATTTCTTCTCTTTGATATCTAATACCGCAGGCGGCTATACTTTTTACAAGGATGCCAAGTTTCGTCGACTGACTCGTTATCGTTACAACAATGTTCCAATGGACGATGGAGGGAAATATTTCTATATCAAGGACGGGGATACCACCTGGTCGCCGGGCTGGAAACCCTGCAAAACAGAACTCGACAGTTATGAGTGTCGTCATGGCATGAATTACACCTCCATTAAAGGGTTTAAGAATGGAGTTAGTGCTACTGCGCTTTATTTTGTTCCGTTAAAAACGTGGGCCGAAGTTCAGAAACTGACCCTTACCAATAATTCGAAGGAAGTAAAGAAGCTTAAAGTATTTTCATTTGTGGAATGGTGTCTGTGGAATGCTGCAGCTGATATGGAAAACTTCCAGCGTAACTTCTCTACCGGCGAAGTAGAAATTGAAGATTCGGTCATTTACCACAAGACGGAATACAAGGAACGACGCGACCATTACGCCTATTATTCGGTAAACGTACCGGTTCAGGGTTTCGATACCGATCGGGAGTCATTCTTTGGATTGTATAATGGATTTGACGAACCACAGGTTGTTGCTGAAGGCAAACCCCGCAATACCGAAGCTCATGGCTGGTCCCCAATTGCTTCGCATTATCTTGAAGTGGAATTGCAGCCCGGGGAAACCAAGGAATTTGTATTTGTACTGGGTTATGTCGAGAATAAAGAGGAAGAAAAATGGGAATCAAAAAATATCATCAATAAGACCAAGGCCAAGGAAACCATTGCACGGTTTAATACGGTTGCAAAAGTAGATGCAGCACTGGCTGATTTGCGCGAGTATTGGGATAACCTGCTGAGCGTTTATTCAGTGGATTCGGGTGACGATAAACTTGATCGTATGGTGAACATCTGGAACCAGTACCAGTGCATGATTACCTTCTGTTTTTCACGTTCTGCTTCCTATTTTGAATCAGGAATCGGACGCGGAATGGGATTCCGTGACTCGAACCAGGATTTGATTGGTTTTGTGCACCAGATTCCGGAGCGGGCACGTGAACGCATCATCGATATTGCTTCAACACAATTCCAGGATGGTGGTTGTTACCACCAGTATCAACCCCTGACAAAAAAAGGCAACAATGACATTGGCGGTGGATTCAATGACGATCCGATGTGGTTGATCTTAGGAACGATTAGTTACATCAAGGAATCAGGTGATTTCGGCATTCTGGAAGAAATGGTGCCTTTCGACAATGATATATCAGTTGCACGCAGTCTGTTTGATCACTTAACCGTATCGTTTGATCATGTCGTGAATAATCTTGGACCTCACGGATTGCCTCTAATCGGGCGTGCTGACTGGAACGACTGCCTTAACCTGAACTGCTTCTCGAACGATCCAAATGAATCATTCCAGACTACCGAGAATAAGTCGGAAGGAACGAAGGCTGAATCTTTGATGATTGCAGGACTCTTTGTAATTTATGGCCGTGACTATGTAACTCTCTGCAAAAAGTTACAGAATGATGAAGAAGCTGCCCGTGCACAGTCTCACATTGATGCCATGATTGAAGCCGTGAAGAAACATGGTTGGGATGGCGAATGGTTTATCCGTGCCTACGACTATTACGGAAATAAGATCGGAAGCAAAGACAACGAAGAAGGGAAGATATTTATTGAATCCAACGGATTGTGCACCATGGCAGGCATAGGAAAGAAAGAAGGTCTTTGTGCGAAGGCCCTTGATTCAGTGAAAGAACGACTGGACTCAAAATACGGAATTGTGCTGAATAACCCGGCCTTTACGAAATACTACATCGAGTATGGCGAAATCTCGTCATATCCTCCGGGATACAAGGAAAATGCAGGTGTATTCTGTCATAACAACCCCTGGATCATGATTGGTGAAACAGTGGTTGGTAATGGAAACCGTGCATTGGAGTATTACCAAAAGATCTGTCCGTCCTATCTGGAGGATATCAGCGAACTGCACAAGACTGAACCATACGTCTATGCGCAAATGGTGGCAGGGAAAGATGCCTTTAAACCAGGTGAAGCTAAAAACTCCTGGTTAACGGGTACAGCTTCATGGAATTTCTATGCCATTACACAGTTTATTCTTGGTATTCAACCTGACTATGAAGGATTGATTGTCGATCCATGTATTCCGAACGACTGGAAAGGTTTTAAGATCAGCCGTAAATTCAGGGGTGCGCTTTACGAAATAGAAGTGAAGAACCCGAATGGCGTCTCCAAAGGAGTAAAGGAAGTCATCGTTGATGGCCTTTCACAAACCTCTAATGTGATTCCTCTTTTCGAAGACGGTGAAGCACATGCAGTGATTGTGATTATGGGATAGTTGACGTTTATTTATGATATTAAAAAACCCGGTGCAGGAGATCTGCATCGGGTTTTATAATTTGAGTAAAGCTAGCCACCAGATTACCGTCACTCTCACCTATTAAATCTGCAATTTGTATTTTATAATCCAAGGATCTAAAAAGCAGTATTGTAATTATTGCCATCGAAGGCAGTTGTTCCCAATTAGTAAACTGTCATTAAACTTCTCAGCAATCAAATTCCAACCAAATAAACAAATATATTAAGATGAGTGTTATCATCTTCGAATTTAATAAGTTGAAGCTAATTCACATTTCAGTCAATTCAATCCCTTTTATATGATCAATCTCAAAATTCTCAAGATGAAAAAAATCCTGTTTGCTGTAATGACGTTTTTTATTTTACAATCGGTATTTGGCCAGTCGAGAATGACAGGTTTCTTTGAAAAGAATAAGGATAAAGAACAAAGTCTTGAGTCTGCATTCGACAAAAATTTAAGCAAAGAAAACATAGGAGAAACAATTAAAAAGTTGTCGGAGGATCCGCACCACCTCAGTTCAGCAAAAGATAAGGAAAATGCTGAATACATTTTGAGTCTTTACAAACAATGGGGCTGGGATGCAAGTATTGAAACATTCTACGTTCTGTTTCCAACGCCAAAAACAAGGTTGCTCGAAATGACTTCGCCAACAAAATACAAAGCCCTGCTGAAAGAACCTGCATTGAAGGAAGATGCCACATCAAGACAGAAAGGACAACTACCAACCTATAATGCCTATAGCGCCGATGGTGATGTAACAGCAGGACTGGTATTTGTTAATTACGGTTTGCCTGAAGATTATGAAGTGTTAGCCCGAATGGGCGTGGATGTAAAAGGGAAAATTGTAATTGCAAAGTATGGACATAGCTGGCGTGGAATAAAACCTAAAGTTGCCGGGGAACATGGTGCCGTGGGATGTATTATATATAGCGATCCGGCTGATGATGGATATTTCCAGGGAGATGTTTATCCTAAGGGTGCATTCAGGAATGAGAATGGCGTACAGAGAGGCTCAGTGATGGAAATGTCTGTGTATTCAGGTGATCCGCTTACGCCCGGTACTGGCGCAACAAAAGATGCTCAGCGTTTAAATCGCTTTCAGGCAACAAATCTCCTGAAAATTCCGGTTTTGCCAATCAGTTATCATGATGCAACGCCTTTGCTTGAATCTCTTGATGGTCAGGTTGCCCCATTTGAGTGGCACGGTGGTTTGCCGTTTGCCTATCATATCGGAGCTGGAAAAACGCAGGTACATTTGAAAGTAGACTTTAACTGGGATATTGTTCCGTGTTATGATGTGATTGCCAAAATTCAGGGATCAAAATTTCCTGATGAATGGGTCATTCGCGGAAATCATCATGATGCATGGGTGAATGGAGCAGCCGATCCAATAAGCGGGCTGGCAGCATTGCTTGAAGAAGCCAAATCGATTGGTAAGTTGCTGAAAAACGGATGGAAGCCAGACCGAACACTCGTCTATTGTGCCTGGGATGGCGAAGAACCCGGTTTGCTGGGCTCAACTGAATGGGTTGAAGATCACGAAAATGAGTTAAAGGAGAAAGCTGTTGTTTACATCAATAGTGATGGGAATGGACGGGGATTTCTTTATGCTCAGGGTTCTCATGCACTCGAACCATTTATTGAAGAAATTGCCAAACAGGTTATTGATCCACAGACCAAAGTCAGCGTTTACGATCGCAGAAAATCGAGTCGTTTAGTCGCAGCAAAAAGCATTGATGAGAGAAAAAAGATAAGTGACGAAAAGGGTTTAATTCTGGATGCCATGGGCTCCGGATCTGATTATTCTTCTTTTATTCAACATGTTGGAATTCCCTCCCTTAATCTTGGATTTGGTGGTGAAGACGATGGAGGAGAATACCATTCCATCTATGATTCCTACGATTTATATTCAAGATTTAAAGATCCCGGATTTCAGTATGGAGTTACTTTGGCGGAAACAGCTGGTCATGCCGTTTTGCGGATGTCCCAAGCCGATGAATTGCCCTTTGATTATACGCATTTAACGAAAACTATTGACAGCTATTTACAGGATTTGGTCAAATTGATGGAAACAAAGAGGCAATCAACAGAAATGGAAAATCAGATGATTAAGTCGGGTGATTATGCCATTGCCAAAGATCCTACCAAACCATATGTTGTACCTGACCCAAAATCAGAAGTGCCGTTCCTGGATTTTTCACCTTTACAAAATGCCCTGAAAAAATTGGGAACAAGTGTGGATAGTTTAAATGTGGTCTATCAAAATAATCTTAAATCCGGTACAGTGAACATTGAATTTAATCAGGCACTCTACAGATCCGAACAGCAATTGTTAAGTGTAACCGGACTTCCACGCAGGTCATGGTATAAACATACTTTGTATGCACCCGGAGCTTACACTGGTTATGGCGTAAAAACTATGCCCGGCATTCGCGAAGCTATTGAGCAAAGAAACTGGAAAGAAGTTCAGGAACAAATTGAAGTGGATGCCAATATCCTTGATAAACTTGCAGTTTATTTTAATCGAGTGACAAATAAAGGATCACAGTAGAATCGTGTACAGACTTATATTTATTCAAATATTCAATTGTAGAAAAGCTGAATCAATTTTAAATTAGTATCAGTGATTTTAGCTTAGTTCATTCTCTAAGTCATTAAATGGTCATTCAATAGTCATTTAGTTGTCATTCAATGACGCGAAGCTAATGACCACCAATGACGCGCAGCTAATGAAAGCAATTGACTGACGCGAAGAAGAATATAGGTAAAAACGGATATCCATAAACTTTAAATCACCGTCACCCTCACCTTTTTGTTCTTCAGCCTGCTGTTATCGACCAGTTGGATCAGTGAGTTTACTTCCGAAGCCTTTACGGCCACAAAAGCACAGTCGGTCTTGATCTCGATGGTGCCGATCTGATCGTTGCTGAGTTTGCCTTGTTTCATAAAAAACCCTGCAATATCTCCTTTCGAGATTTTATCTTTTCTTCCGCCGGATACAAACAGGGTTTTCCAGCCTGAAGCCGATGGTACCGGTGCTTTCTGCATTTCCTCAACTTCTGCGCCCTCAACAAAATCAGGCAGATTCTCATACTTACCCTTGATGACATAGGCTGTACCATCATTGAACATACGGGCAGTGCGTCCATTGCGGTGAGTGAATTCATGTGCCCGTTGAGGAAGCTGAAAATGGATGATGAATTTAATCTCAGGAATGTCGATTCCCCTTGCAGCAAGGTCGGTGGCCACGATCAACCGGTGGGTCCCATTCCTAAACTTGATGAGCGCCCGTTCCCTGTCCTTCTGTTCCATACCTCCATAAAAACAGCCATGCCCGATGTTTTTACCGTTCAGAAAATCACTCACATCCTGGATGGTATCCTTGAAATTACAGAAGATAATACCGGGATGATTGCCCAGATGACAGAGCAGTTCAGCCAGTGTATCCAGCTTATCGGGTGAAGCGGAAAGTATTGTTTTGACCTTAAGTTGTGAAGTCCCTTTGTCCAGGTAATCGATGATCACCGGATTCTTCAGTCCTACAAACTTCGGAATTTCAACTTCCTGTGTGGCCGAAGTGAGTATCTTCTTCTGTACCTTTGGTAATAAGGCCAGTATTTCCTTCATTTCGGTTTCAAACCCTATCTCCAGTGACTTGTCAAATTCATCAAGCACAATAGTGGTGATAAACTCAGAGGAGAAATTATCCCTCCGCAAGTGGTCGGCAATCCTGCCTGGTGTTCCGATCAATATGGCCGGACGATGTTTGATCTCCGTTTTATCTTTTGAACCGGCTCTTCCTCCGTACACTGCGTTGGTTTTATAACCCGTCCCCATTTCACGGATCACCTGTTCAATCTGTATGGCCAGTTCCCTGGAAGGAACAATAATCAGCAACTGCACTTCCAAACAGGTGATATCCAGCTCTGAGATGAGTGGCAGAAGGAATGCCAGCGTTTTACCGGTTCCTGTTGGCGATAGTAATACAATTTCAGCACTGGAGAGTATGGCCTCCTGAGCCTCTTGCTGCATGTCATTGAGTTTCTCAATGCTCAGCTTTTCAAGTATATTCGTTTGATTCTTAATCGGACTTGTCATCCTGCAAAGGTACAGTTATTTAAACTGGTTTATTAGAACATAATAGTCAGGAAATATCCTACAAAAACCCCTCCAGTCAGACCCAATGCGCTTTTCATCTGAAAGTGGTCGCAAGACTCAAAACCCCTTTAAAACATTCTCATTTATATATCTAGACGATACAGTTACCTTTATTTCCAGTAATCCGACATCATTGCAAGAGTTTCGCATCGTACACTCGATGCATATAACAGGTAGCATATAGGAAATGGGCAGAACGGGCATTCTGCTTTATGGGGTATCAAAGAAGGGGCATTATTAGAGTTTGATGGCGGAACCTGTATGCTATATTATTATGCAAAATATTTATCTGGCTTTTACTTTCCAATTAATAGTTTTTTAATAGTTTTGCAACTATTCCGACACACGCTGCTGTATTATGGATTACAACTTTCTTGGTAAAACGATTTTAATTGCCGAAGACGATGAACTTAGCCGTTACTTTTTCGAGAAAGCATTAAAGAAGACAAGAGCCAATCTCTTTTTTGTTCCAGACGGGATGGAAGCCTTAAAAATGGTCGGAGAAAACGCTGAAATTGATCTGGTAATCATGGATATTCGTCTACCCCGGATGGATGGCATTGAAGCCACAAAGAAAATCAAGGCACTGAACCCCGAGTTACCTGTTATAATCCAGACTGCTTACGCGTTGGAAACGGTACGCGATGAAGCACTTGCAAGTGGCTGTGATGAGTTTATCACCAAACCCATCCGAATCGAGACCTTACTTTCCATCCTGCGAAAACATCTTATTTATTGACGGAATTGATTGTTTGAAAGGATATATCCAGATCAAAACGGCATAACCTACCCATCAATGCCCTGATTTGACTCATTCTATCCTACAGGCGGATAAAAGGCATCTTTGAAGTGTTCTATCTCATAACCCCCACCCTCAAAGACAATTGAGATCAGATCAAACCGTGTATTCTGATCCCAGTTGTTTTCCTGAATATAGGCTTCGGCTGCATTAACCAGAAACCTGATTTTCTTATTTGTAACAGCTTCAACAGGTTGTTCATAGGAATCTCTGCTCCGAGATTTAACCTCCACGATCACCAGTTCAGTGCCATCCCTGGCTATAATATCTATCTCAAGATGACCTGTATACCAATTTAGTGCAAGTATTTCGTAACCAAGCGATTTCAGATATTCAACCGCCAGTTCCTCTCCCTTTTGTCCCCTTTCGGATGCCTTGCTCACGACAGGATGCGCTGTAAACGGCATTTTTCACCCACATCCATCCGATAAGAAACACCAAACATCACGGCAAGATTTTTAGGAAGATGACCAACCGGGAAGTCGAAACAAACCGGGAAATTATAATCCTGAACCGCCTCCAGAATAATCTCAACAGCCGATTTTCCAAAGGGATCCTCGTTGTCTTTCATCCCGGTAAATCCTCCGACAATCAGTCCTGCCAGTCCTTTAAGCTGACCAGACAGCCTAAGGTTCTGCATCATCCGGTCCAGGTGGTAAAGGTATTCCGACAAATCTTCGATCAGCAGAATTTTGCCATCGGTCTCCAATTGCCAGGGGGTCCCTTGCAGGCTGTATATCAGTGAAAGGTTTCCCCCCACCAATTCTCCGGTGCAACTTCCCTGGCGGTTCATGGAATGAGAAGAGGCATCAATCTGTGATTTTCCGGAGTAAAGCATATCGATCAGGCTAAAAAAACTCCTTGTAGGCTTTTTGTTTTCGTGGAAAAAGGCAGGCATAGCGCCATGAATGGTCGCCACTTTAAGCTTGTTCATTACCATATGTAAAACGGTAATATCGCTGAATCCAACCATCCATTTGGGGTTGTCAATGAGAGGTGAGAAATCCAAACCTTCGATGATACGAATGGTTCCATATCCACCGCGGGCACAAACAATGGCTTTCGTGTCTGGATCATTGATGGCCTCCTGTAAATCTGCAGAACGTTGCCGATCAGTCCCGGCATACTGAAAATGTTTGTCGAACACATGATTCCCAATCACCACTTCGTAACCTTCGTCCTGAAGCAGTTCAATGCCGGGAACTATTTTGTCCTTCTGCACTTTTCCGGCAGGAGAAACAACCCGGATACGCTCACCCGGCAAAAGATAAGGGGGAATAATCATGATTCAGTAATTTTAGAATTCAAAAATATCGTTACAAATGAATTATTTATTCTTTAGTAAGTCCCTGATTTCAGTCAAAAGTACTTCCTCGTTGGTCGGAGGTGCTGGAGTTGGTTCTTCAATGGGTGCAACCTCTTTCCTTTTCAGGCTATTCATGGCTTTAATCATCATGAAAATGGCAAATGCAATGATCAGAAAATCAACTGTTGTCTGGATGAAATTTCCATAACTGATTGCAACAGCTTGTTTGGTAATTTTTCCGGCAGCATCCATCACTGGATCTTTCAAGATAATTTTCAGGTCTGTAAACGAGACTCCGCCCATCAACAGCCCGATAGGGGGCATGATTACATCGGCGACTACAGAACTTATAATTTTCCCGAAAGCGCCACCAATGATGATACCAACCGCCATGTCAACCACGTTTCCGCGCATGGCAAAAGACTTAAATTCATCGACTAGTTTCATAATAGCATTTTTTAAGTTTAGTACACTTTCTGAATAACCTTTATTAAGGAATGAGAAAATAGAAATAAGAAATAAGAAAAATCGCTGAGATCATGGATTTCAATGCTATTTCCCTTTTCCTCTTTACTTTTTCCTCATTCCCTTTACCTCCCTATTTTAAATAGTTTACGGGATTATAAATTACATTTAATTTCTGAGAAAACAAGCCGATTTCGAATTTATTATCACCCAGTATTTCCCCATCGGCTTCTCCTGCAATATTATGCGCAGAACTGATTGAAACACGACTGGCCTGATGGGTTGATACGCGGGGATCTTTTACAAATTCCCCGGAATATAAACCGGCCAGGTTACGCAGAATTCCAAACAAACCGATTTTACGGATGATGGTGACCTGGAACAATCCGTTGTCGGGCACAGCTCCAGGAGCCTGCATCATTCCACCGCCATTGAATTTACCAATACCGATGCTTACTGAAAATATCAGTTCATCAATCACCTTATTGTCAAGAATCAATTGTGCCTTTTCCGTTTTGTAGTTCATAAAACTGGAGCCAAGCGCCTCCAGATAAAGCGATATTCCTTTCTTTCCCTTATTCTTCAGCCGGTTGGTCCTTTCAGCCACCATAGCATCAAATCCGAAACCCGCCATATTTGCAAAATAGCATATTCTGGTTTTTTCGTTTTCATTAAAGGTGATCTGTCCGATATCCTGTAGCATAGTATCACCCTTTTTGATGAGCTTGACGGCGGCATCATATTCGTTGGGAACGCCGAAGGTCTTAATCCAATCGTTGCCTGTACCGACTGGAATTACACCTATGATTATTTCTTCGGGAGGGCAGGCTGTTTGCAGGAATATGCCATTCACAGCCTCATTCAGGGTTCCGTCACCTCCGGCAACAATGAGATTGCGGTAACCACCCTCAATTGCTTGAGCCGCCAGCTGAATGGTATGTTTGGGATATTCAGAAACGGCAAATTCATACTGCATTTCCGACTGGTTAAGGGTACGGAGTATTCGTGCCTTATCCTTATTGCCCCTACCCGATCCGGCATGCGGATTCAGAATAACAAACCACTTTTCCTTTTGCAGATTTCCCATAGCTGTTGATCTATAAAATCAGGTGATCAAGATATAGAAAAAAGTATTCAGAACAAAGATTAGAAAGTGATCAGTTTACAGTTGCAGTTTTCAGGGAAAAAAGGAAAAAGGAATGAGGAATAGGTCATTCGTCATTCGTAAAGTTGCCTTTAACTTTTTTCCAATGACCAATGACTTTTTCCTACTAATTTATGAGAAGATGACAGAGAATCAGGTATCGGAGTATCATCCCAGCAGAAGTCCTGCCAGTTCACCGACGGTATCAATTGTGTAATCGGGATTGCAGGCGTTAAAGGCATCCTGATCCCCATAGCCATAACCATAGCTGACGGCAATTCCTGATATCGCATTCTCTTTGGCGCCGATCATGTCGTAATGTGTGTCTCCGACCATTACCACTGTCTTTGAAGTAGGGATATGCTGGCGTTCCATCAGTTGGGCGATCAATTGACCTTTGCCGGAGTGTTTTCCTGAAGCTTCTGCCCCCACCAGGTCGTCGATATAACGATCGAAATCAAAATGACGGATAATCATTCGGGCATACTTTTCCAGTTTCGAAGTCACCACATAAACATGTTTACCTGAGCGGTGCAATGCTTCGAGTAATTCATGAATTCCCCGATAGGGCTCATTTTCGTGCCATCCTTGATCTCCAAAATATATTCGGAATTGCTCTGTTGCCAGATTTGCATTCAGTTCGTCCAGACCAAACAGGTTCCTGAATCCATCCTGAAGCGGAGGGCCAATAAACCGATCCATGATTTCTTCGCTGTAGCCGTCAATCTTCATCTGCCGGAGGGCATACTGCAGCGAATTGCTAATACCGGGACGTGAATCAGTCAATGTTCCGTCGAGATCGAAAAGGATATGTGTATAGTTGGGCATAAAAAGTGCTTTCGTTATATTTTTTGCAAGGTTAATAGAATTAAAATTCACTCTGAGGATCTGTTCCGCTTTTTCAGATAATAATGCCAAAAGAAATAAACTGCCAGTGAGCGATAGGGTCTCCATTTTTCAGCCAGAAGCATAATCTCGTCAGTTGTTTTTGCTGTTGTCAGTTCCTTCACCGTATTAACCAGTGCGATGTCACCTATTGGAAAAATGTCCTGTGCCTGAAGGCAAAACATTAGATATACATCAGTAGTCCAGTGGCCTATCCCCTTTATAGCTGTGAGTTGTTTTCGTATTTCGTGCTCATTCAGTTCTTGTAATTCCTCCAGGTTTAATTCCTCAGTAAGAATTGCAGTTGATAGAGCCCGAAGGTATTTTGCTTTTTGCCGGCTTATCTGACATGTTCTCATTTCCTCATCAGTAAGGCTGAGAATGTTCGATGGTGTAAACCCGTCGATAAAGCTATTGAGTTTGACAAAATGAGCATTGGCTGAGGCTAAACTCACTTGTTGTTCAAGTATCATTTTAGACAATGAAATGAACCCTTGTGGCCGGGACCAGTTCGGGGGAACTCCATATAGCTCTTTTATAAAGGCGAATATCTGATCCTTTTTTATGAGCTGCTCTATGCCATTGGGATTGACAATATTCATAGGTTACTAGTTTGGGATGGACTTCTATTCCCGGTAATTGATCAGTATATCAGATCAACTGAAATTAACAAACAGGAAAGAGTCATTGGTCATTAGAAAAAGAAATAAGGAAAAAGGAAAGAGGAAATACTCATTGCTAGCCCTCCTTGTTCCTTATTTCTTTTTCCTCTTTCCCTTTTCTAATGACTTTTTCCAAATGACTAATGTCCAATGACTCTTTCCTGTTATTTAAGTACAATCTAATGATCATTTTCTAGATACTAACCCAGATTCGTTTCTTAGTGCGGCTGGCTGCTTTGGCTTTTTCTTCAAGCAAATCGTATTCGGCTTTACGGTCTTTTATATATTCGGTAAAAGTTTCTTCCGAATTCCATTCATCGATTACAAGGAATATACCATCTCCCTCACCACTTTCGAGCACATCGGTTCCCTGGTAGTTTGGCGATTTGATAAAGAACTTCACCCACTCCCCTTTCGGACCGTAAAAGGCTTCAAACTTTTCGCGCTCCTTAAATTTCACCTTTAATTCCCAAATGACCTGAAACATAGACTCTGATTTATTTATTTATTGAACCCATTCCAGATACTTCTCAAGTTGTGTACCCAGATAATAGGGCAAATTCAGGAGTTTATACTCCTTGCCTGATGGTGTTTTTGCCTCTGTAATGATCAATTCTCCTGAATAAAACCGAATTGCCAATGTATGAGGCGCCTCCTCCATAAACTGATGTAACGATCTTAAAGTTCCCTCTTTGCCTGATTTTACTTCTATTGGAATTAGTTTTCCTTCAAATGGAAAGATATAATCCACTTCAGCATTCGAAGTTTTCTTCTCACGTACCCAAAATTGAAGACTACTCGACGCAAAGTATTGATTAGAAAGCAACTCTTGCCCAACAAGGTGTTCAATAATTGTTCCTTGATAAACAGAATGCAAATCAGAAGTTCCTATAATATCTTTCTGAATGCCTACAGAGTAGTTGATTAGCCCGGTATCCAAAAGCTGTAGCCGGGGAGATTTCTTAACATCTGGCAACAAAGGTAATTTTGTTGAAGTACATGGGAATATTAATTGAAGGAATAATGCCTTTTCAAGAATGCGTAATGCCTCACTCATATCTCTCGACCGGTATCCTGAATTGCCAAATCCTTCAAACTTAATACGCTTGCCAACTTCGGCGAATGAAGATGAGATGGCATGCCGGATATGTTGAATCTGAGGTTCAAAAGAAGCATATTTCTCTACATCTTCAAGATAAGATGCAATTAAAGAATCATAAATTGGTGAAAGGGAATGCAAGTCCTTTTGCCGGGAGTAATTATTTACGATTTCAGGCATACCGCCAATTAGTGCATAAGTATGAAACAACTTCAATAACTTGTGATGTGCAAATTTAGCTACCGGGACCTGTTGTAATTGTGTTAAAGCGGCAGATTCGCCCATAGCTTCCAGAAATTCGGGGAATGAGGCAGGTCTTAATACCTTAAATTCTACTCTTCCGACAGGAAAACTAATATTTTTATCGAAGAGAGTTTCAAGCATACTGCCTGCTGCAATAACAGGCAAATCAGGTTCATGCTCAAAAAAGTATCGTAAAACATTCAACGCCTTGGGTACTTCCTGAATTTCATCAATGAATAGCAAGGTTTGCTTCTTATTAACTAACGAGCAATTCTTGATGAAAAATAAGGTCTGAATCAGTGTTTCAATGTTTGTAAACTCTTCAAAAGGTTGTCTGTCTTCAGGTAATTCCAGGTTCAGATAGATGTATTGTTTAAAACGACTGGCAAACTGTCTCACTAATGTTGTTTTCCCGACCTGCCTTGCACCCCTCAATACCAAAGGTTTACGATCAGTTTGCATTAACCATTTCTTCAGTTCATCTATAATACTTCTGTTAAACATGACACAAAGTTAGGGTAATATTTATGATTTCGTGTCACAAAGTTAGGGTAATATTTCAAATACATGACACAAAGTTAGGGTAATATTTGTTGTTTTATGGCACAAAGTTAGGGGTATTTCGTTCTTTTAATAAAAAACCACCCTTCCGTGGAAAGGCGGTTTCGATTTATAGAGTGTAAGCAACCGATCCCCAAGTAATCGGGGTACTGAGACTTACGAAAAACACCGCCAACAGTAGTTGGCAGGGTAGAGAAGCCCCTCCTAACCTCCCCGAAGGGGAGGGATTTGGGTATGTTTTTAATTAATTCGTTATATTTTTGATGCAGTCGTCCAGTCCTCCCCCTTCGGGGGAGTTAGAGGGGGCTGCCTTTTATTTTATTTCAGATCCGTTCTTTACAGGCTGAACGGGAGTTACAAATTTCAATGAACCATCGGCATCCTGTGCCATCAGGATCATACCCTGTGATTGGATACCTTTCAGTTCCTTGGGCTCGAGGTTGACCAAAATACTAACCTGTTGTCCAATGATTTCTTCAGGAGTATAATATTCAGCAATACCCGAAACCACGGTACGTTTATCAATGCCGGTATCAATCAGTAGCTTTAGCAGCTTTTTGGTCTTTGGAACACGCTCCGCTTCTAAAATGGTACCGGTGCGGATATCCATCTTATTGAAATCGTCAAACGTGCAATTCTCTTTTGCAGGAACCACTTCAGCATTGGCAACTTCGTTGGCTTTTTTAGTAGCCAACAGCTTGTTAACCTGTTTTTCGATCACCTCATCTTCAATCTTTTCAAACAACAATTCGGGAGTATTTGTTTGGTGACCCGCCAATAATAAATCGGTGCGTCCAAGATTACTCCAGTTCAGTTCGTCCATATTCAGGAAGGTACGTAGTCTATCCATACTGAAGGGAAGAAACGGCGCAAAGATGATGGTCAGGTTGGCAGTGATCTGCAGACTGACGTACATGATTGTTTTGACGCGTTCAGGATCGGTTTTGACCACAATCCATGGTTCAGCATCAGCCAGATATTTATTGCCCAAACGGGCCAAATCCATGGCATATTTCAGTGCTTCACGGAAACGGTATTGGCTGATACTCTTTTCCACTTCAGCTTTGATTGCTGAAATCTCAGCCAAAGCTAATTGGTCTGTTTCCGTAAGGCTTCCGCATGCAGGTACTTTTCCGTCGTAATACTTTTGAGTCAGAACTAATGCACGGTTGACAAAATTTCCAAGTACGGCTACCAGTTCATTGTTATTGCGGCTCTGGAAATCTTTCCAGGTAAAGTCATTGTCTTTGGTCTCAGGAGCATTGGCTGTCAATACATATTTCAATACATCTTCCTTGCCTGGAAATTCTTCGAGGTATTCATGAAGCCACACGGCCCAGTTACGTGAGGTTGAAATCTTGTCGCCTTCAAGGTTCAGGAATTCGTTGGCTGGTACATTTTCAGGCAGAATAAATGAACCTTCGGCTTTCAGCATGACCGGGAAGATGATGCAATGAAAGACAATGTTGTCTTTCCCGATGAAATGAACCATTTTGGTTTCAGGATCTTTCCACCATTTCTCCCAATCCGAAGTCAGCTCTTTAGTCGCCGAGATATACCCGATCGGTGCATCGAACCAAACATATAGCACTTTCCCTTCGGCCTCTTTCAATGGAACCGGCACACCCCAGTTAAGGTCACGGGTTACTGCCCGTGGCTGTAATCCGCCATCAATCCATGATTTGCACTGTCCGTAGACATTCGATTTCCATTCTTTATGACCCTCCAGAAGCCATTCTTTTAACCAGCCTTCATACTGATCGAGTGGTAGGTACCAGTGTTTCGTCAGCTTCAATTCAGGAGTATTCCCACTGATCATCGATTTAGGATTGATCAACTCATTAGGGCTTAAGGAAGTGCCGCAACTCTCGCACTGATCACCGTACGCTTTCTCGAACCCACACTTCGGACAGGTTCCTGTAATGTAACGGTCGGCCAGAAACTGTTTGTTCTCGGCATCGTAATATTGCTCGGTCGTTTTCTCGATGAACTTCCCGTCGTTATATAGCTTTGTAAAAAAGTCAGAGGCAGTTTGATGATGTATCGGATCACTGGTGCGGGCATAGATATCGAATGAAATCCCGAAACGTTTAAACGAATCCTTGATCATTCCATGGTACTTGTCCACGATATCCTGCGGGGTGACTCCCTCATTCTTTGCCTTCAGGGTAATCGGCACGCCATGTTCGTCGGAACCACCGATGAAAGCCACTTCCTGTCCGTTCATACGCAGGAAACGTGCATAAATATCAGCGGGAATATATACACCTGCCAGGTGTCCGATATGTACAGGCCCATTGGCATACGGCAAAGCCGAGGTAATCAGGGTACGTTTAAAGTCAGTCATTGCAATCGATTTATTGAGGGTGACAAAGATAATTGATTTTTTGAGTCAATGGCTGAGAATAAAAACTGCGAAATCAACCAACAGCATTTATAACTTTAAACAAAAGAATATGAATTTCCTGAAAAGAATTATCTTTAAGCAGCAATTGTTTATGCCAGTTATGAAAAATAATCTGCCAAACATAAAGAACAAACAAGACAAAATCGTTCGCACATCACTGCTCTGGACATTATTTTTTGCGGTAGTCATGGTTCTTCCCTTCTATGCGGGAAATCCGCTGAGCAACATCTGGGGGATTGCTTTTATAGCACTTTTCCTGTTGATCAGTTCATTGGTAGTGGCCATCATTTACCAGATACGCTCATGCAAAATGAAAAATCTTCTGAACAAGACGGAACTTCTGGATAGCTGGCAAATGGATAATGAAATGAAGAAACAATATGTGGAAGAACTGAGTCGTGAAAAGCTTTCCCAAAGCAAAGTGCTGTTATGGGTGATGAGTGGTTTTTTCCTCCTTTTTACACTGTTCTTTCTTTTCATCATGGACGACGGAAGATCGGTGTTTCTGGGAATCATGGGTTCGGTTTACCTGCTGGTTTTCGCTTCAGCCAAATTCTTTCCCGCTTATTATATCAGGCAAAACAAACGCGGCGACGGGTTGGTACTTCTTGGTACAAAGTATGCTTACATAAACGGAGCCTTTCATAATTGGGATTTTCCACTGTCGGGCTTGACGAGCATTCAGCCAATCAGTCAACCATTCAAGGGGATAGAACTTGTTTATTTTTACACAGTAAAAAATAATATTCAAACAGAGGAAATCCGAATTCCAATTCCGGATTCTATTGATTCAGAGAATCTTATTGCACAGATTCAGGCAAAAAATACCTGTATATAATTTTGTATCTGTAATAACTATCAGTTCAATTGTTTTCATATGGGAAATTGCTTTTAACATTTCAGAATTTTTCTGCTTTAAAAATGTTCACCCGAAAATCAATCCGACTGCTATCGACCTGCACAGAAGCCACCCCGGAGGGGATTGGGTAGGGTTTCCTTTGGTATATTAAATGGATATTTACTCTGCATCTGTACTAAAACCCAGAAATTAGTACAGATACAAAGTAGATAGGTATCAGATATACCGAAAGAAACCCTACCCAATCCCTTTCCGACTTACTTTGATAACCCCATGGTCATTCACTTTAACAGGTAGTTTCGCAAACTGTCATTTAAAATAGGGTCGTCTGTTCAATATCAGAATCCTAAATTAGAAACGAATGCAAGAATCTCTGAAAATTATCTATTTCCTGAACATATATGCTACAGAAATTTGAAGAACTTTGTTTTTCACCTTACCATCCGAACTATCGGCAAGGTTTGCGAGGCCAAATTGATAGCCTAAACCTGCTACAATAGGCCCAAATTCAACGCCTGCGCCAATTCCAAGACCTAAATCAAATCTTTTCATTCCTCCGGATCCAAAGGTAATGTCGGTTGTCGTTCCATCCGTCTTATCTTTACCACTTAGCGCATAGGCTAAATAGGAACCAATCTGTCCAAAAATCTTGATCTTCTCATCAATTGGATGTTTGTATGCAACATTAAGAGGAATCTCCAGATAATTAATCTTTTCTGTTGACTCCGTACTAAATCCCAACGTACTGGCATTCATTTTAAAGCCTTTCAATGAATACAACAGCCCGGTGTTGAATGAAATATTATCATTCAATTCAAATTCGGCTACCGGCCCAAAGTGAAATCCGATAATCGCTTTTGGAGAGATACTTATTCCATTTGAAGAAAAACTCATGTTTGCATCATTTAGACCACCTTTGATCCCAAACACCTGAGCATTTGCAATTTGTACAAACAAGGCAAAAACAACAAGAAAGATAAGTTTTGATTTCATCTGATTTGGTTTTTAGTTTGTCTACTCTTTAGTTTTTCGACTTTCACTCCCTACTCTGTTATGGATTTTCGGGAAATTCCACAAATAAATAAGTCATATAAATCTCAAAAATAAATATAACGAAAATTATAGAACAATTTTTGAAATCATGAATAAATATTTTAGTAGTCGTTATGTGTCAGATACATATCAGTCTATATCCATAATCTCAACTTCAATTAATAAAAATGTTGGATAAGATTCTACAGATAGCAATGACTTTCACAACTCCCCTGGAATCGGTTTAATAGTAGAATCAGGGATTTTCATGATTCAGAAAACCAAGGTGAGAAATACCTCAATGCAATTAAGAATGAGTTAAAACTTTCAGATTGATAGTTTTCTTATTGAAAACATGAAAAATATCATTAGTTTTACTCGCTTTTTTAAGACAGATATGTACAGATCACCTTTATACGGAAAAGAATGGAACTGGCGTAACATTAAAATGGAAACGCGAGAATTGCATAATGATTTGCGGCCTTAGTGGCCGGGAAAAGGGATTTTCTGCGTTTATGCGGGAAGTCCCTTTTCCGGTTTAAAACTGGAAATAGTATCGAAAATATAATAAATCAATAATCAAAAAATCAGACATCATGGCCAGACAAAAGAAAATCTATCTCGACGAATCGGAAATGCCCAAACAATGGTATAACCTTGCACCAGATCTTCCAACACCCTTAAATCCACCACTGGGACCTGACGGGAACCCTGTACGTCCCGAAATGCTTGCTCCCGTTTTTCCGATGAATCTCATCGAACAGGAAGTTTCGCAGCAACGCTGGATCGATATTCCTGAAGAAATCCGTCAGATCTTGTTTCAATGGAGACCAAGCCCGCTGATTCGTGCGTACGAATTGGAAGCTGCGCTAAAAACTCCTGCAAAGATCTATTACAAGAACGAAGGAGTTTCCCCTGCCGGAAGCCATAAGCCCAATACTGCTGTTCCCCAGGCCTGGTATAACAAGCAGTTTGGAATCAAAAGATTGGTTACCGAAACCGGCGCAGGTCAGTGGGGCTCGGCTCTTTCGTATGCCTGTGCCCAGATTGGTGGTATTGAATGTAAAGTGTACATGGTTCGCGTAAGCTTCGACCAGAAGCCCTTCCGCAAAATACTGATGCAAACCTGGGGCGGCAAATGCGTGGCAAGTCCAAGCATGGATACTCAGGCCGGACGTGATATCCTGGCAGAATTTCCTGATACCCCGGGAAGTTTGGGTATTGCCATTTCTGAAGCAATTGAGGAAGCGGTAAGTGATCCGACCGGAAAGACCCGATATGCTCTGGGTTCAGTGTTGAATCATGTCATGCTTCACCAAACCATAATTGGTCTGGAAGCAAAAAAACAACTGGCCAAAGTAGGCATTAAGAATCCTGATATCGTAATTGCCTGCTGCGGTGGCGGAAGTAATTTCGCAGGACTGTCCTTCCCGTTTATGTACGATAAAATTCATGGAGCCAATATACAGATCATCGGTGCGGAACCAGCTTCTTGTCCTACATTAACTAAAGCTCCTTTTATCTATGACCATGGTGATGTGGCTAAAATGACCCCGCTGATGGCAATGCACAGCCTGGGTCATAACTTTATTCCTGCACCAATCCATGCCGGGGGATTACGTTATCACGGAATGTCGCCATTGGTAAGTGCTTCACTACGTGATGGATTGATGGAAGCACAGGCAATCAATCAAAGCGAATGTTTCGAAGCCGGATTGTTGTTCCTTAGAACTGAAGGAATCATTCCTGCTCCCGAAACGACTCATGCTATCGCAGCAACTATCCGTGAAGCATTGAAAGCAAAGGAAGAAGGCAAGGAAAAGGTAATTTTGTTCAACTTCAGCGGACACGGCCTGATGGATTTGGTTGGTTACGATAAATACATGACCGGTCAATTATCTGATTACGAATATCCTGAACACGAAATTGAACGGAATCTGGCCAAATTGGTAGGTTACCCCATGCCGAAATAGACTTTTATCAGGATAATAGATCTTAGAACATAGACTTAGAGACTGTTTAAATTTCCCGTAGGGAAAATATATGGGTAGAAAAACGATCATCCCCACGGTGGTATTGTCCCGTACGGGACAATATATTGATGTATTTCGTTCATATTCTACCCACATTTTGTTCCTAACGGAACGATAGAATAAAATTTAAATAGTCTCTTAGTAATGATTACATTAATCATAAATGATAAAACACTTGTACATCAATTTGTGCAGGTGTTTTATTTTTAATGACAATTTGCCTGGTCTTTTAAAAGTTATCCCAGAGGGATAAAATGTTTATAGCAAATTGATCAGCCACGCAGGTGTGCGACCCCTGGCCGGGGTCGAATAGCTCTCTATTCTTCATTATCTATAAATATATGACCTCCCTGAGGTCAATCCAAACCTGTATTGAGTTTTGCAGCAGACCCTAATTGCATAGGAGGT
>Ga0302296_1000869_pt1 | contig 23584 bp, 17 predicted proteins | sample III_Fen_N3_1_FD_194546 | JGI IMG/M metagenome (GOLD analysis project Ga0302296, IMG submission 194546) | Peat permafrost microbial communities from Stordalen Mire near Abisko, Sweden - III_Fen_N3_1 | ecosystem: Environmental > Terrestrial > Soil > Wetlands > Permafrost | place: Sweden: Abisko...
GTTGGAATCAAACAGTTCCACCTTGCCGTTTGCTCCTGGCAATGGGCTCGAAGTCCCGTTTAAATTATTGACTGTAATATTCATAGTACCGGTGGTACTACCTCCGCCCCCTGTTGCAGATTGCCTCCATACTAATTTATTCCAAGGGCTACTTGTACCATTTGATTGGCAACTAACTCCACCAATATATGCTGATGTCAACAGTCTGACGGTTCCACTAAATGTAGCTTTCAATGTTATAGCTGGTGCTAAACCACAATAGTCTTTCACATAACATAAGGATGTGGTTCGGTCTGCTTCATTATACAATGTTAACTGGGGATCCCAAGTAATTGGGATTCCAGTATCACTTTCACAATAACTCCATACGTAAGTATTTCCTTCTGTTACACTGTATAATTGATAATTCCCTGCATTTAAAGTGCTACTGACAAGAGTCCAGGAGGAAGATGCTGTAGAAAAAGTTCCAGTTGGATATTGTTTTACAAAATTTGAACAACCACCACTTAAACATTGTTGAGAATTTGCATTAAAAATCGCTGTAATAAAAAGAAAAAAGAAGAGAAGAGATTTTTTCATAAGAATCTGGATTAAATAAAAATCTTATTTCTCTAATTTACAATATTTAATTGAATTAATAATTTGGATTGTATCTAAATAGCAGCTTGTTAGGATCTTAAATAATATTCCACGATCCTTTTATATTTTCTGATTTTCCCTCTTAACTATAACATCAAAAGCAATCCCTTGTCTCATTTTTTGTTACTCATTTGGCAACCATCACACCAATAGCACATTGTTTTTTCGTTCCTCAAATCCAAAGAGCTATGCCATCTCACAAGGCAAAAAGATACTTCACGTAATTTATCCCAATTTTAGATTGGGAACTATCCTCCAATGTTCCGCTCGTGCCAACCTGAATGCAGAAGTCGAGAAATTTCAACACTAAAGATGTTGATCCAAATTTGGAATCAAATATTCCAAAATGTTAGTGCAAACTACTCTCCATTTCAATGGCAGTAATATTCCCGCAAACATTGGCAACAATAATTTTTTGTTTCTGCGTAATTTTTCAATTCACAAATCATTAATATATTTGAAGACAGTTAATGATTACTACCATATATCAGATATAAACACCACTACTTTATACAAGAGCGCAAGCAGGGCGGGGCGCCCGTAATTTGTAAAAATTCAAACCAATTCCATTTTTAAAAGGCTTAACATCTACATATCAATTTGTTAATGATTTTCACTTTTAAATACATATGCCAATGTCGACTTAAAATAGGTTAATTGTTGACTGAATATGCGTCCAGCTATTGCTATACAATAGCACACCGAATTATGGCAATATATTATTGATTTAATGATACATATGTATCATTATTTGGCTATCAAGAGATCATTAAAGTCTTTATATTCTGGATATAAAATTTGAGCCCGATTTACTACAAATGGAAACTTGGAATTAACTTCTTCAACGGCACTTTTACCAGCAGCGTCATTGTCAAGAAATAAATTAATCTGATCGTAATTTGGAAGAAGTCCGTAAAGCCGATTAATGTTTGAAAGGCTATTTAAAACAATTGTGGTATTGCTGGGAGAATATTGACGATAATAGACTAGTGCTGATAGAAAATCCATAAATCCTTCAAAAATGTTGACTCTTTTCTTGTTTCCTGGAATTGTTGTTATTGTTTTAGGACTGGTTCCACCTTTGAAATATTTATTACGTAATTCATACCCCGAGAGATCATTCTTAAAAGCAAGGGCAAAATATTTTTTCACTTCTCCAGTATCTTGATTAGATATTGTATAATTTGCCTGAGTCGTATATTTGGTGGCAATATTGACTGGGATTTTCCTATCTTCCAGATATTTTATTAATGCCCAATTTTGCAACTTTTGAACATCTTTAATCTGAATAGGTGATTCAACTGCCCTTTCTTTTTGCTTGTCAAAAGAAATAGGTTGAGATGTGATATCTAAACCTGCCAGTATCCTCATTGAGCCCGCTAAATCAACATCATACATTTTACAGACCAAATCAATGAGATGTCCTCCACATCCAACTCCAAAATCGAACCACGCATTTCGTATAAGATCAACTTTGAAACTAGGAGTCTTTTCGTTCCTTAGTGGAGAATTGTACCAAAAGTTTCTGCCTCTTGTTTTTATTGGAACAATGCCTGATTTTGTCAAAAAATCGACAATATTTATTTGGTTTGCCTGCGAACAATTCATTTGATGTTTCTTTATTATTTTACAAACTACATAAACCAGTCAAAAGTCGGAATATTAGATATTTAGGTGGTTTAGTTTAAATATCATGTATATAAATATGTGTAAACTAAACTAGTCTATTTAAAATATATCTATTGTGTTTAATATCAAACTGTTAATTAGTTTAGTTTAATTAAACCGCTAAACTAAACTGCTAAACTGGCATGTTTGGGAAATAATGTTTTAGTTCTCTATTAAGCACAATATATCCATCTGTTTGAAGCTTTGTAAGTACCTGTTTGGTCTTGTTGTCACCAAAATCGATTTCTATTTTTCCCAAAGCAATTTTAATTTCAGGCCATAGATTTCCGTACGACAAGTATTTTACATTTGAAAAGCAGTATTTTACAACTGCTTCAAGTTGATGGTGAGTTAATTGGTCAACAGTAGGACTTTTTTTCTCATACCCTGATTTTATTTCAGAATCATGAACAAGTCCATTATTGTCAATGGTAAAAGCGAATGTTTCAAACTCTTTATGTCTTGTAAATTTTGGTTCAATGATAGTTGTCCGGTTGCCATTTTTCTCGCCTCTACTTAATGATGCAACTGTTTCTGCCTTATTCATTAGTTCAGTACCTAAATGTCCTCGAGCATTAGCATCTGCTTTATTCTGATGTAATATTGTTAAGATATGAATGTTAGCCTCTTGTGTCCATTTTAGTAGTTTGTCTGCAATAATTGTAGCCTCTATTTCACTATTGATCGAGGAGACTAAATCCCTGACTCCATCAATTACCAAAAAACCTAAATCGGGAGTATTACTAACAATATATTCTATGACATCCAATCTTATATCTTTGCCGTATTTCCTCAATGATAAAAATTGTAAGCATTCAGGATGATCAGTTTTATTTCCGTTAGACTGATTGCATATTGATTGGATGGTTTTGATACATTCAGGTTTCCCTTGCTCTGTATCAATCCAAACCAATACTTTTTTGTCTTTTGGTAAGGATGGAATAAAATTAGATAAACGCCTTCCTGTGAGCAGTGCCCCTGCAATTATACTAGTCGCGGTTGTTTTACCAACCTTTGGCGGGGCTAAAATTGTGGAGAAGTTTCCAAGTGTTGAAAAAATTTGATTGCCATATTCACCTGAGATTTCTAAACAAACAGGAGGATATTCAAATTTGTGATCAGCTTTTAAATATGATGCTTCAACAATCTTCCTTATTTCCTCATTACTTAATGCCATTTCATGAGTTTTTTCTTAATGCATCAATCACTTCACTTCGCAAGAAATACTTTCTCCGACCTAAATTGTACTGTTTAAACTTTCCAGACTTAATCAGTTTATCAAGCGTGGGGATAGTGATTCCGGCCAACTTTGCTGCTTGAGGTTTCGAAAGACGATCACCTTCAAATTCAGGAAGTATTTTTGACTCATTTTGTTGACTAAATAGTTCACTTAATACCTCTTTAAGTGTTTTCTTGTCTGTTGCGATTATTACCCTTTCGTTTTCCATAATTGAAATGTTTATATGTGTATTATTATAACGATACAAATATTATAATATTAATAATAAATATCAATAATATTATAAATATATTTTATTAACATTTCAATGTTTGTAACATTTTTCTTGTTTTTTTATCGAAAAACTAATAATTTTGTATTCATGGAAAGTATAAATGAAAAAATCAAGTTACTTAGAAAGCAACGCGGAATTAGTCAGGTTGAAGTGGCAAAAACAGCTGGAATAAACCAGGCCTCCTACTCAAACATTGAAAAAGGAGATACAAAATCTATTACAATTGAAGTAGGGAAAGGGATTGCTAGAGCATTGGGTATTTCATTTGCTGAGCTATTTGATATTGAACCTTCAAAGGACAATTCAGAGCAAATTGAAAAGCTCAAAGTTGAAAATATAAGTCTAAAAAAGCAATTAGAAGAAAAAGTGTTTTTAATCGAAACGCTTAAAGATGAAAAAGCTCATATTAAGATGTCTTTCTTAGTTAAACTATTTTCCGAATATTCAAGAGAAATTGTTTTTATAGGTAACGAAACTAAAGTTATCGAGGACGAAAAAGAGAAAGATACACGACTAAAGAAATTTCAGGCCAATATTAAATTCAATTTAGAAATGAATTATTATATCCAAATGGGGTTCTTAACTCAACTAGACTTTTTAAATCATGCCCTTCATATGAGAGATTTTTATGATTTCATACCGGAGGAATTTGAGAAATAATTTATAAAAAAATTGATCCTTTTATACGATGTGAAAATTCAATTGATTTAACAATTAATCTTCCAATTGCTTGAAAAGATTATCTACATCTTCAGCACTTAATCCTTTCGTTAATAGAGCATCTTTAATTGCATTAATTTTTTCAGAATTGGGGTTTGGTTCCGGTTCGTTTTTAGGCATTAAATCACCGAACATTTTATTTAAGTTATCCAGCTTTGTATCTACAGAAACGTCTAGATATCTTCTCAACGTTTTTTGATCCTTTATTCCAGTTATGTCCATTATCGTTTTAATATCTACGCCTCTAGCATGGGCCAGGCAAATAAAAGTTTTTCGGGCGGTATGTATCCCAATTAGTTTATGTTTTGGTAAAAACTCTTTTACAGTTTCATTCTTTAGAAATGTTTTGTACTCGGTAGGAGTGTTAATTTTTGCCTCTTCGCAGGCATCCTTTATGTAATCACATGCTTTCTGTCCGCTATATTTTGGCAAGAGCAAATATTGATCGGGGTAGCGGTCGATAATGGTTGTAAGCTCTGGAAATAGTGGAATAGTTATATCAATATTTGTTTTCTCGGTTGTAAACTTCAACTTTCCTTCTGAAATATTGTCTTTTGTCAGCCGTTTTAAATCGCTGTACCTCGCACCAATTAAACAACCAAAACAATAAAAATCACGAACTCTTCTGAATTTTTCACTTTCAAAAGGAAAGTTTATTAATAGTTGTAACTCCGAAAAAGTTAAGTGTATAACACTGCCTTCTTTTTCTTGAGCAGAAAATTTTCTATAAGCCGTATTTGTATGGTAATTTCGCTCAATACTCCAGTTCATGAAGGCTTTTAGTTGTCGTATGATTGCAGGAATATAATTGAACCCATGTCCCTTAGTAAATAATATGTATTCTTTTAGCTTATCAAAAAAATCGAGATTGATACTTTCAAATGTCATTTTGTATCCAGTTTCACTTTGAAATTCTTCAAGCTTCTTTTTTTTTGATTTCCGACTTCGGATGGTATTTGGTTCCAGGTCAAGTTCCCCGATCCTTAAGAACTCCTCATAGGCATCCCAGAAGTTCTTTTTTTCAACCTTGAATTTTGGTTCAATACCATTAAAAAATTGTTTTACTAGATTTATAGTTAAAGGAACATCATTCAGGATACAATCATTAAAAAGGTTATTTGCCTTACCTGTGTAATCATCAAGAAACTTATTGATTTCCTTATAATTATTATATTTTTCATTCTCTCTTGTTGCATAAACCCTTTGCTTTTCCTCATTCCACTTACTGCATTCGTACTTTCCAGTTTTCTCATTTCGTTTAACCTTAACTTTAAATGGAAGGTTTTTAACAACTGCTTTCGATTGTACTGATACTTTAGCACGAATTGGAACAAAATCGTTTTTATCCTTTTTGTTAATGTTCAGATGAAAAGCTATCTTAGCCATAAGATATAAAAATTTAATTCATCAACAAATATACAAAAGGGGAATGATATAGGGGAACGTAATTTGCAAAAAATGGGGATAAATTGAGAAAATTAACAAAAATAAATACTTTATAAAGCATTGAATATCAAAAAACAATATAATGTTAAGATAAAACTTAAAAAAGTATAATGATTCCCGGTGAGACTACAAATAAAACCATTCAACTAGTTGATGTTGAATGGTTTTATTATTTATATACCCCTATTTTCTTTAATTATTAAATCAAATTTCATTACAAAATATTGCCTTGATTCTTATTTGTCAGTAACAATAATCTTCCCTGACCTTAAAACATCATTTTCAACCTTTAACTGATAGAAATAAATTCCGCTGGGCAACCAACCGGTCTGAATGCTAGTCGTGGAGCTATTCAAAGAAACCTCGAACTCTCTCTCACCCATCACATTGATTAATGTTAGCATTACGTTTTTAGGAAAATCTGCACCTCGAAATTCGATGTTAATGCGATCTTTTGCCGGATTTGGGTACAAATTAAAGTCGATGTCGGGGGTTAGAAAATCAGGAATACCAGTAGCAATAATATTTCCCATTTTCATGCCATTCCCGAAACTCGTAACCCACAATTCATTTTGATTGAATGGATTGAAGAAAACTCTTTCTGGTTGTCGGAAAGCATAACTGGACACCAAACTCCAGTTTGGAACCGAATTATTCATGTCATTCGAAATCCACAGTCCCTGAGTTTCTGTTGTCAGGTAGGCCTGTTTCAAATTTTGCGGATTGAAAGTAATCGACGTAACCCGATCGAATTGTGAACCGGTAAGTTTGGTCCAGTTTAATCCGCGATTGACCGTTTTATAAAGTCCGCCGAGTCCGTTTGGCGCCCCACCCCATCCACTGAAAACACAAACATACCAAGTCTTTTGAGATACATCATTGGGGTCAACGATCAGATCTTTGGTCCAGTAATACATTCCGGAATTGCTAACATCAGCCCACGAATTAAGCGTGGGATCATAAATAAAAACTCCGGAACTTGCCGTAAATGCACCACTCGAATTTCTTCGTCCTGAAAATGTACACACCACTTTCCCGTCATTCAAGACTTCGATTGAAGCTGGATGACCTTCAGTGCGCGGAGGATTGGGCAACTTTGTCCAGACAGAGGAAGCCAAACTGTTCAAATTGTTTGTTTTATAAATGCCTCCTGACTGCGACCCCTGAGTCCCACCAAAGTGAATTACCGAGGCATACAAGGTATTCTGATTATTTGGATCGATAGCAAGCCAGTAGACCGGATGATTAAACGTATGAAGAGTTGTCCATGTAGCGCCATTATTGGTTGAATAGGCAATCTTACCATTCGAATCGTTAGCATCAAGTTGTGCATCGGCCAATCGCGTACTTTGATACATGTCGTGAATGTTAGAACACGCGCCATAGATGGTTCCGTTTGATCCTTTTGTAATCCGATATAGAGAATTTACAGACAACCCCGTGTATTGGTAGCCCCAACTGACACCCGCGTCAATACTCCTTATTCCGCCAATGTCGCTGAAACACCCCATCATCGTATTGGCATCCATCCAGGTAACTTGCCAGCAAGTTGTATTTTCCAAACCAATACTATGATAGGCCAGATTTTTGGGCGTTGCCGCGCCCGCAGAATGTTGATCCGAAGCTTTCACATAAGCCTGTTTCCAGTTATTTCCGCTGTCACTACTCAACTGAACATTGCTGAAGTTTCCAAACATTACCTTGTTGGCATTGTTCGGTGCAACTGAAATTCCAAAACACGTTTCACTCCAGCTCCAGTTTTTATCTCCATTATAACCTTCCCATCCGGAAACAATGTTAGCGTTATTTGTTGTGTTGAACTTTTTTGTCCAGATAATTCCTCCGTCCGTCGACTTATAGACCAGAGGAGCGCCCAATGTTTCATCGTGTCCTCCCAAATAAATCGTGTTAATGTCTGTCCATGCCATCGCTGGATACATAATGAAATCAGTAGTAAAATTGATTCCGGTTGATTTGGAAGTCCAGGTTCCGTTTGCATTATTCATGACATATACCCCTTTGGCAAACCCATAATAATCCCAGGGCATTAATCCATTATAAACATCAGAAATGTTTGCTGAAATACAGACAAAACGCGTATCAGCTCCGGATTTCGCTCCGACAAAAGTCCAAATTGTCTGCCCTGTAGCCATTCCTGATGTTGCCATTGTTGAAAAGGAGATACCGCCGTTGGTAGAATATAAAATTCCTTCATTGGTTCCAAGGTATATCGAATTGCCGTCCCAAAATACTCCACCAATAATTAACCCGGCGCCCATATTAGTCGCATGTTTTACGAGAGAAAACGAAACACCTCCGTTATTGGAGAAAAATATATCTCCGTAAGCGCCAATAATCAGCTGATTCGGGTTATTGTAATTTGCCTTCATCGTATAAATATTTCCATAGGTGCTAACATTGTAAGCGCCTAATCGGCTCCACGAACTCCCTCCATCAGTAGTTTTTACGGGATATCCATCATTACCATCGTTGAAATTGCTGTAAGCAATATTCAAATTATTGGTATACTCATAAGTTGAGGTATTAAACACTTGCAGCTTTTGGAAATTCACCTGCGAATAGGAATTTCCATAATCGGTACTGTGAAACAACTCGCTCATATCGCAACTCACATAGAATTCATTGTCATTGGCGGGATTTATGGAAGGAAAAAATAAAGCACCACCTCCCCCAATTCCACGCGGAAAGAAATTAACCGGCTGAGAGAATCCGGCCAAAAAGGAGAAAAAAATACACAGCATGAAAAATAGTAGAGATTTCATATCTCATAATTTTAAAGGTCACATGCAGAAGCGGATTGCAGTATATTTCATATCAAGTAGGTAATCTGCCGGATGGATTCACACCGAAAACCGCTGCTGTCATGAGTTGGCCATGTTAGCATCTGGTGTTATTTATATGCTCAATTTGTTTCCATTTATCTTTAATATTCTTTTCTCCATCGAAATAGCTTACAGGTGAGTCTTTACTGTAAATTTCATAGGTTGGGGCTATCAATATCTTATCTGAATCTGGATATTCAGCTATGTCATATCCAATAAAAGTCCGTATGTCCAAATACACACAAATCTCAGTTGTATGATTAAACATTTGGTGCGCTCCTGTTTCCCCTTTTTCAAAAAATATTAAATCACCACTATTTACAATTACTAATCCATCAGGCGTTCTTAATGTTGCAGAACCAGAAATAATCATAAAAAGTTCCTCTGCATATCGATGGAAATGATAAGGTGCTGAATATTGGTCAGGATTTAATTGTCTCAAGTCAAAGTTCAGGTTTTCAGGATTTAGACCTTTTTTTATCCTTGACATATCTGTAAATATTCTGTAATTGTCAATTTTATTCGGACTTTCCTGAAATTCTCTTTGGTCAGATTTTAAAATTGTTGCCATAATCTAATATGCTATTTTTAGTCCAGAAAACCTTTAATCGGTCAAGATGATTGGTCGTTACCAACACTTATTACTCACTGATTTGTGTCTGCATATAACAATCAAATATTAAAAATGCCTGCAATCTCGAAGAAATAATTACTGTTTCATCGAAGATTTCCGAATCACCAATTTTGTTTTTAACACAACCTGAGTCGAACTCTCTTCAGGATTTTCAATCCGGCGAAAAAATAATCGTGCCGCCTCTTGTCCAATTTCAAAAGTCGGATGTGTAACTGAGGTCAATGCCGGATCTACAACTGTTGAATGAAATTCGTCGGTAAAGCCAACTAAAGCTACATCTTCAGGAATTCGCAATCCTTGCCTCTTTATTTCTTTCATAGCGGCAAAAGCAACGGTATCATTAATTCCAAAAATGGCATCAGGTCTTTCAGGTAGACTTAGTATTTGCGCCGTAGCTTTAATCGCATCCTTCGAACTCAAATTACATTTTACCAGCAATTCAGGCCTAAATTTAAGACCACAACTTTCTAATCCTGAAACATATCCCATCGTTCGCTCCTGAGAAATATTCAAATGATCAGGCCCGGCAATATAAGCGATCCTGCGAAACCCATTTTTGAAAAAGTGTTTTGTAATTTTTTGTGCTGCATCAACATTATCAACGACCACCGATGGAACTTCGTCAGTTCGGCAAACCCTGTCGAAAAATACTAACGGAATATTATTCTTGATCAGGCGGTCGAAATGAGCATATGATTTTGTTTCCTGACTCAGACAAACAATCAATCCTTCGACACGTGTTTTCATCAGGTTTTCTACCGCTTTAATTTCCTTTTGAAGGGTCTCGTTCGACGAGGTAATCAAGATGTAATAGCCTTTTTCTTCAGCAATATCTTCAATTCCAGAAATGATCGAAGAATAAAAATGCGTTACAAGGTCTGGAACAATCACTCCAATCATCCGGGTCGCTTGTTTCAACAAACCCATAGCCAACGGATTAGGCGTGTAATTCAACTCCGCTGCCAGTTTCTGAATTTTGTTAGTCATCTCCTGACTAATATCCGGGTGGTTGTTGAGTGCCCGCGAAACGGTCGAGATGGAAACTCCGATTTCGTGTGCAATATCTTTTAAAGAAACGTGACTTCTTCCCTTTTCCATAATTAATAAACCAAGCGATTTTCAAAAACAAAGCTAATAGAATATTCAGAATATAAGAGTAAACTATAGTCAGTCTCTATGAGCAGATCTATCAAATTTGTCCATCGATTCCTCAGTCATTCAGTCATTCACAAATGTTTCTCAACACATTTTCGAAGCGCAAACCTTTGCGCAAACCTTTGCACATTTTTATTGAAACAAACGTATTGCGGGGTAATTTTTTATACTGATATTTGCATCGGATAATAAAATAATAAATACCTGATTCATTAAATACCAGAATGTTAGTGGATATGAATCAATGGAAAAGAAATTTTGTTTCACATTAAAATAATATAAAATGAAAAGAATTGTAGTAGCTGGAGCTGGTGGGTTCATCGGTGGTCATCTGGCCAGGAAGTTAAAAGACATGGGAAATGATGTTCGTGCAGTTGATAAAAAACCAATGAATCAATGGTATCAGGTTCACACAGATATCGATAACCTTGTGCTTGATTTGAACAGCAAAGAAAACTGCTATACAGCCCTTAACGGATATAACGAAGTATTTAACCTGGCTGCCGACATGGGTGGAATGGGTTTTATCGAAAAACACAAAGCTGAATGTATGTTGAGTGTTTTAATCAATACTCACTTGCTGATGGCTGCCAAAGATTTAGGAATCGACCGTTTCTTCTATGCTTCTTCGGCTTGTGTTTACAATGGAGATAAACAACAGGAAACTGATAATCCGGGATTGAAAGAATCTGATGCATATCCAGCTCAGTCGGAAGACGGATACGGATGGGAAAAACTTTTCTCGGAACGCATGTGTCGTCATTTCCGTGAAGACTTCGGAGTGAATACCCGCGTAGCTCGTTTCCACAATGTTTACGGACCTCACGGAACCTGGGATGGTGGTCGCGAAAAAGCGCCAGCTGCTATGTGCCGCAAAGTATTGGAAGCCGAATTATATGGAAAAGATGAAATCAACATCTGGGGCGACGGCGAACAAACCCGTAGTTTCATGTACATTACCGATTGTGTTGAAGGTATCCTCAAAATCATGTACAGCGATATCATTGAGCCGATGAATCTTGGAAGCAGCGAAATGGTTTCAATTAATGAATTGGTTGACATCGTTGAGAAAATCGGCAACATCAAACTGAAAAGAACTTACGACCTGGATGCCCCAAAAGGCGTTCGTGGACGTAACAGCGATAATACCATGATTCTTGACCTGTTGAAATGGGAACCAACATTACCTCTTGCAACAGGGATGAAAGAAACTTACGACTGGATTAAAGAGCAGATGATCAGTGGAAATAACAAACATAACTAATTAAAAATTGGCTATTCGCTCTTGAGTGGATAGCCAATTTTGTTTTTAACAGACTTGCAACAGTTTTTCAATTTTTCGGCCAGTTTTATCGGTTTCAGGAGAATTGAAAAGCTGTTTGTTCTGAAAATGAATTAACAAAATAACTTATGAGCGATAAAAAAGTATTGGTCAGTGGCTGTTACGATCTGCTACATGCCGGACACGTTGCCTTTTTCAAAACGGCATCACAATACGGTAAACTTTATGTCAGCGTTGGCCAAGACGAGAACCTATTCAAACTAAAGGGTAAAAAGCCATATTTTTCTCAGGAAGAGCGGGTTTACATGGTGGGAGCGGTAAAATATGTCACTGAAGCTTTTGTATCATCGGGAGAAGGAATGCTCGACTTCGAAGAAGATATGAAACGTCTTAAGCCTGACATGTTTATTGTAAATACCGACGGATTCACAGAAGGAAAAGCAAGAATTTGCAAAGAGAACAATGTCGAATTGATTGTTCTGGAGCGCATTCCTGAAGAAGGATTGCCAGCCCGGTCAAGTTCAAGTTCGAAAAAAGAGCTTCAATTTCCTTATCGGGTATGCCTTGCCGGTGGTTGGATGGATCAACCGTGGGTTTCGGAGGTTCATCCCGGTTCGGTAGTGGTTGCCCAAATCTGGCCGACCATCGAATTCAACGATCGCTCCGGAATGGCCACTAGTTCACGCAAAATTGCCAACGAGATCTGGGGCGGAAAAATTCCTGAAGGAAATCAGGTTCGCAATGCACAACTTTTATTTGGAGCTGAGAACCCTCCTGGAAGCCAGTATATTTCTGGATCGCAAGATCAGCTTGGAATCTTGGTTCCCGGCGTCAGCCGTTTAGATTATGACGGCAAGTTCTGGCCTTCAAATATTGTGAATACCTTTGATAAAGAAACCTGCGAATGGCTTTCAGATGTTTTGCATTTGATTCCAATGTCACCTCGACCAAATGGTTACGATCCGTTACTCGACCAAAATCTGAAACCTGAATATGTGAAAGAATTGGGCGATTCCGGGGTGAAATGCTATGAGGCTATTCTCTCAAAAAATGTTAACTTGCTTGGCGAATCAATGACTGAGTCTTTTTATGCCTGGAAGAAAATACTTCCATATACAGTGCCTGAATGGGTATTGGAAGAAATGGAAAGCAAATACATTGGTAAATATCCGGGCGCAATAACCTCCGGTTGTGGTGGCGGATACGCTGTTGTTGCTTCGGAAGAACCAATCGAAGGTGCTTTAAAAATTAAAGTTCGTTACTAATCTAATATAAATGAGCAAATTTCATTGTTTGATAATGGCCGGTGGATCTGGCACACGTTTTTGGCCAAGAAGCCGCAAAGCAAATCCAAAACAATTCCTGACAATCTTCGGAAACGAGTCGCTGATTCAGGCGACCATTAGTCGTTTTGCCAATTTCATTCCTGACGAAAGTATTTATGTGGTTTCAAACAAAGGGCAAAAAGAAATTCTGGAAGAACAAGCGACGAGACTACTGAAAGAAAATCTGATTTACGAACCGGTTGGTAAAAATACACTTCCGGCAATCGGACTGGCAGCTTTGTTTATTGCCAAAAACGATCCCGACGGAATAATGGTTGTTTCTCCAGCTGATCATCTGACTCAAAACGACAAACTGTTTCAGGAAACCATAGAATCGGCAGCAAAAATAGCCCAAGAAAAGAATGGAATTGTAACGATCGGAATTACTCCAAATGCACCGGCAACTGGCTACGGATACATCGAAATTGCAGATGAAATCAAAATTGGTCAGACCATCAAATCGTTTGCGGTCAATCGCTTCGTCGAGAAACCAAATTTGGAAACTGCTCAGTCTTATGTCGACTCCGGAAAATTTTTCTGGAATGCCGGAATCTTTGTGTTTAAAGTTTCAGTATTTCTTGAGGCTGTTCAAAAATACGCTCCAAATTTATATACCGACCTGCAAAAAATAGCTGAAACAATAGGAACTGAAAGCTACGAAAAGGTTTTGGATCAAATTTATAATCAGGTCGATTCTATTTCGATTGACTATGGCATTATGGAGAAAGCTGATAACGTTTTTCTTGTGCAGGGCGATTTTGTTTGGAACGATTTGGGAAGCTGGGAAGAAGTCTACAAATATGACACTTCGAAAGACGAAAACCAGAATACCTCTGTGGGTGAGGTCATTTTTCAGGATACAAAAAACTCATACGTATATGCTCCGGGAAGTTTAGTAGCAGTTGTTGGCATGGACGATGTGATTGTGGTTAAAGACGGCGATACCATTTTGGTCTGCAAACGAGATCAGGCTGAAGAAATCAAAGGAGTGGTCGGAGAAATTACCAGAAGAAAATTGGATCAATTTCTGTAATCCTTTTTCTGTTTTGATAAGTGACGGCGAATTCAAATATTAATCTAAAACTAGACCTATGAAAACTAACGGGTTTAAAAAAATCAGGCTGACTGGGTTACTCTTAATCGTACTTGGAATGTCAGTTTTGGCGCAACCGAAGAAAGCACTTCCAGCACAGTTTACAACTACCGATGAATCATTCAAAATGTACCAATATCCCGAATGGTTTCGCAATGCCAAATTCGGAATCTGGGCGCACTGGGGACCTCAGGCCGTTCCTCGTCAGGGCGACTGGTACGCCAAGAATATGTATGTTGAAGGTAATTCTGCATACAAAGATCATTTAACCCGCTATGGCCATCCCTCAAAATTTGGATACAAAGACATTATTCCTCTTTGGAAAGCTGAACGTTGGGATCCTGAAAAACTGATGAAATTGTATAAAAAAGTTGGTGCCAAATACTTTGTCAGCATGGGAACCCATCACGATGATTTTTTCCTTTGGAATTCAAAAATTCACCGTTGGAATTCCGTACAGATGGGACCAAAAAAAGATGTGGTTGGTCTATGGCAGCAAGCTGCAAAAAAAGAAGGATTGCGTTTTGGCGTTTCTGAACATTTAGGAGCAAGTTATACCTGGTTTCAGGTGGCTCGTGGAGCCGATAAATCGGGACCAATGGCTGGTGTTCCTTACGATGGTAACGATGAGCAATTTGCCGATTTATACCACCCCAAAACATCCGCCGATGATAAAGCCTGGTTAACTACAAATCCGGAGAATCAGAAGAACTGGCTTGAATGCATCTCTGAATTGATTGATATGTACCATCCTGATTTACTTTACTCCGACAGTGAATTGCCTTTTGGTGAGGTTGGCAGAACTATGTTGGCACATTATTACAATTCCGACATGGCTCACAACAAAGGAAAACTCGATGCTGTTTATACGGCCAAAATGCGTTCCTCCGAAGGCCGCTGGGTACAAGATGTTGAGCGTGGAGCATTGGATTCCATAAGTCCATGGCCATGGCAAACTGACACCTCTATTGGCGACTGGTTTTACCGCACAGGACAAAAATACATGACCGGAACTCAGGTGATTCAGATGCTTGTTGATATTGTCAGCAAAAACGGGAATCTTTTACTTAATGTGGTTCAGACTCCTGAAGGTGATCTTGAACCGGATGTTCTCAAAATCCTGGATGAAATTGCCAAATGGACACCAGAGAACGGAGAAGCTATTTATGGCACTCGTCCGTGGAAGATTTACGGTGAAGGGCCATCAACTTTAAAGAATCAGGCAAAAGGACAATTTGGCGGTGTGAGAGATGTCCGTCCATACGAAGCCGCTGACATCCGTTTTACAACCAAGGGTGAAACGCTTTATGCTTTCTGCATGAGCAAACCATCAGGAGATATTAAGATTACTTCGCTGGGAAAAAATAGCAAAGTGAACAACAAAACAATAGCTTCGGTTAAATTGCTGGGCAGCAAAGAGAAACTGACCTGGAAACAGGAAGGCGATGCACTGGTAATTGATAAACCGGCACAATTACCCGAATGGCAGGTCGCAACTCTTAAGATCGAGTTTAAGGAATAGCCTTCTCCAGGTAAAATTATTTGCGGAAATGCCCGTATGGACTTCATTTGTTCATACGGGCATTTTTCTGTCTTTTATGCAAATACCATTGGAAACGTTGATTTGGCATCGGTCATAAAAGCCAACAAAATTAGCGCAAATAGTATAAATTTTCTCGTACCCAGATTTTTAACTTTGATATTGACTAGACAGAACATCATAATAAAAGATTGGTAGCAGCAAAAAAAGAGTATAAAAACGTAAATGGAGCCCCGGTAAAAATGGCTAAAGCAGTGATTAAATGATCATTTCATAATGTCTCCATAAGGATAAAAGCAGAAATATTTCAAAACACTAAATTAAAAGTGTACATTTGGGCAAAATACTGAATTGAAAATTAGAGCATTAAATTGCTTTTTATACCAACTATTATATTTGTACATAAAATTTAATTGAAACATGAGTAGATCACAGGAATCGTTCAACAAAAAAGAAGTAAGAAATAAGAAAGAGAAAAAGAGAAAAGAAAAAGAAATAAAGAAGTTGAACCGGAAAGATGGCGATAAGGGCAGCTTTGACGATATGATTGCATATGTTGACGAAAATGGAATGATCACTTCAACTCCTCCGGATCCTTCCCTGAAAAAAGTAATTAACCTCGAAGATATCGAAATTAGCATTCCTAAAAGCGATCCAAATCAGATAATCGATCCAATTAGAAAGGGATCCGTGACTTTCTTCAACACTTCAAAAGGGTTCGGATTCATCCGTGATTTAGAAACTCAGGAAAGTGTTTTTGTACACGTAAACAACCTGCTTGAAGATATTAAAGAAGGAAACCTCGTTAATTACGAAGTAGAAATGGGGCAAAAAGGACCAACTGCCGTTCAGGTAAAACTTTACAAAGAACCAAAACCAGTTGCAGCACCGCCGCCAATACCACCAACTCCTCCAACACCAGAAATTCTACCCGAATAATTATAAAAACATGAGAACTTAGCTATTCAGCCTAATTTGGGCTGAGTAGAACTTTCTCGGTCTTCTGTTTTTCGGCTGTTACCACAGTTGCCAAATAAATCCCACGCTTCAGGTTACTGACATCGATGTGCGAATCGCTCCCTACTAATGCACACTCCTTCACAAACCGTCCGTTCAAATCAAAAATACGGAGAGTCCCCTTTCCCATATATTCAGGAAGTAGAACCCTGAGACTTCTTGTTATATATTCCGGAATTATTTGAATATCTCCGATTTCCGAAACTTTCGGTATTGCATCTACTACATCTGCTTTGGCAATTAACCATTTTTCAGGATCGAACTCAATTCGGTCAACCTTAGTTTCTGAAATTACAAACTCCTGATTCTGCCTCGTGTTGTAAAGTCGTAAATCAGTATATTTCCCGTCCTTCCATACCCTGACCGGAACGTGCATCTCGAAAAAGTCCACCGACGAATTCGAAGGTGTTTGACTAATCTGTAGTTTTTGCTTACCCAAATCGGTATAATAAGTGAATCGATAGGTCGGATACCCTTCGCCATAATACCAGTCTTTAAAAAATTCTGCAAATGAGGTGTCCGCTACCTTTTCCATATGGGTCACAAATTTTTCCTGACTTGCAAATCCATTTGCAATTTCAGGATCATTCAAATAATTCTTCAGGCCGTTGAAAAACAGGGAATCGCCCATTTCCCATCGCAACATATGCAACAAGTATGCTCCTTTGGAATACGAAAGTCTACTATTAAATATCCGGTTAATATTCGTCGTATCGGCAACATAAACTGATCCATCCGGAGAGGAAGTGATCTGATTAATCTGATTGACTTTCCACGATGGCCAATATTGTCCATCCAGCAGATTCTCATAAGTCAGTCCGGTCAGGTAGGTTGCAAAACCTTCGTTTAGCCAGATGTCGTGCCAACTGGACAGAGTAATGTAATCGCCAAACCATTGATGAGCCATTTCATGCGCGACCAGCTCGAATCCAAAAGTGGTCACGAAGCTCATGGTTTGGTGCTCCATTCCACCACCCCAGCCAAATTGAGCATGACCATACTTTTCGCTCGCAAACGGGTAGGTAATAAATTTCGAATTGTAGAATGAAAGTATATTCAGGATGTTTGTCGATTGGTCTTTCGCTGAATTAAGGTATTCCGGATAAACGTAATTGAGAACTTCAATCTTTTTCCCATTGGGCAAATCCAGAAAGTCGGAATAAGTTTGGTAATTCGTAACTGCTATGCCAACCAGATAAGTGGCTATGGGAAATCGGTGCGACCAATGAGCTGTGCGATTTTCTCCAGTAATTTTATCCTCGATCAGTTTCCCATTGCTGGCTGCCAGGTATTGCTTCGGACAAGTGATAAAAATATCTATCGAATCAATTTTATCAGCCAGACTTTCCTTGCAAGGCCACCAATCTTTCGCGCCATAAGGTTCAGATAAAGTCCAGATAACCGGACTCGAATTGTGTTTAGCAGCTACAAACGAACCAAATCCATTTTGGGGTGGCGTTCCGTGATAAAAAACCTCAACTAAACTAATCGTATTTCTGCTCGATGAGGAGGGTAAGATAATGCTGATTTTATTTTCGGAATGCTGAAAAACTATCTTCGTTTGGTTATAGTGAACTGAGTCAACGGTCAGCACATCCACTAAATCAAAGTGAATCTGAGTAACATTGTCGTTCAGAAATTTTATGGAAGAAAAGACTGAGCCCGAAATAAAATACACAGCCGGATCTACAGTAAAATTTAGTCGTTGATAAATAAGATCGTAAGATGCATAATCTTCTGACTCGGTAAACCCCGCTGATTTTTGATAAATTCGACTGTCATTGAAAGCTGCCTTGTCATTGAAATCAGCATCAGGAGCCTGCGCCCGAACGAACTGAATTGCTAAAATAAAAATCAGGAAGATTAATTTTTTCATTGTACAAAAATTGCTACCAATCAACGAATGTACAAAATTAACCTTCTCCAGACATTAAACTCTTCCCAAACAAAAAACCGGGCAAACTGGAATTCAGTCTACCCGGCTAATGTTCTGTTTTCTGAGCTTGTTATCGTTTCTATTCTATGTTTATTTCAAGCAAAAATACTCTATGATTATGTGAAACTATGTCAAAAAGAAATAACAAAGTAAAAAGAATCTGAAATTTTGTTAATCAGATTAAATCTGAATCCATTTTAACAAATAGATGACTTTATAAATATACGTTTCGGAAAATGTTTGTTACCTTACATGTCAATTTTAATACCCCAAAAATGGCAAAGAACAAAAAACATAAAATAGATAAACTGGTTGAAACATTTAATAAGCCAAAGCTTAAAAATGCCATTCTTACCTTGTTTTTAGATAGTCCCGAACGAACTTATAATTACAAACAAATTGCTGAGCTGCTCAAAATAAAAGATCCGGAGATCACCAAACTGGTTTTTGTGGTATTGGAGGAACTCACCGAAACCAAAAGTCTGCATAGCGTTCAACGCGGAAAATACAAACTGCAATCGCTCAGTGGCTCCATTTTGGGGAAGGTCGAAATTCAACCACAAGGATTTGCCTATGTGGTTTCTGAAGAGTTTGACAAACCGGTACTGGTGTCGAGCAGAAACCTGAACCATGCCATGGAAGGCGACAAGGTGAAGGTTCAATTATTTGCCATTCGCAAAAAACAACAGGTTGAAGGCGAGGTCGTTGAGATAGTGGAAAGGGCAAAATCTACCTTTGTAGGTACGATTTCCAAATCAAACAATTTTGCTTTTTTTATTCCTTCCGGAAAAACAGGTTTCGACTTATTTATCCCGAACGAAAAGCTGAATGGAGCAAAGGATGGGCAAAAAGCAATTGCAAAAATTACGGAATGGCCACCACGCGCGAAAAATCCATTTGGAGAAATTATTGAAGTGCTGGGTAATGTTGGCGACAATAATACTGAAATGCATGCAATTTTAGCTGAATACGACTTGCCTTTACGATTTCCTGAAAATGTGCTGAAAGCAGCCGAAAAAATACCTGACGAAATTCCGCCTGAAGAAATACTTCGCCGTCGCGATATGCGCAGCGTAACCACTTTTACTATTGATCCGAAAGATGCTAAGGATTTTGATGACGCCCTTTCTATCCAAAAGCTCGAAAATGGGTTCTGGGAAATTGGCGTGCACATTGCCGATGTTTCGTATTACGTGACCCCTGGAACGATTCTCGACGATGAAGCCTACGAACGGGCTACTTCAGTCTATTTGGTCGACCGGGTGGTTCCGATGCTTCCTGAGAAACTGTCGAACGGCGTCTGTTCTCTTCGCCCAAATGAAGATAAACTTTGCTTTTCAGCCATTTTTCAGCTTGACGACGAAGCCCAAATTCACGAACAATGGTTTGGCCGAACAGTGATTCACTCCGACAAGCGATTTGCCTACGAAGATGCGCAGGCGATTATCGAAAGCGGCGAGGGCGAACTCAAAGACGAAGTGCTTTCGATGAACAAATTGGCTGTTAAATTGCGGGAAGCACGTTTTAAACATGGATCGATTGCTTTTGAACGGGTTGAGGTAAAATTCGACATCGATGAAAATGGCAAACCACTTTCGGTATATTTTAAAGAAGCCAAAGAAAGTAATCAGTTGGTTGAAGAATTTATGCTTCTGGCGAATAAACGGGTTGCCGAATTCATTGGTAAAACCGATGATAAAAGGACAGCCAAAACATTTGTTTACCGTATTCACGACAAACCGGACCCGGATAAACTGATGAATTTTAATCATTTCATCCATAAGTTTGGTTACGGATTACAGTTGGGAACTCCGGGACAGATTTCGAAATCGATGAATATGCTGATGACCAACGTAAAAGGCAAAAACGAACAAAATGTAATTGAAACATTGGCTATCCGAACCATGGCTAAGGCAGTTTATTCAACGCGAAACATTGGCCATTACGGACTTTCATTCGAATATTATACACATTTCACCTCGCCAATTCGTCGTTATCCCGATGTGATGGTACACCGCCTGCTCGAACGCTATCTCACTGGCGGAAAAACTGCCAATGCCCAGAAATATGAAGACATGTGCAAGCACTCGTCAAATATGGAAAACAAGGCAGCCAGCGCCGAACGGTCCTCGATTAAATACAAACAGGTTGAGTTTATGCAGGATAAAATCGGTCAGGAATTTTCAGGAGTTATCTCCGGAGTTACCGACTGGGGAATTTACGTTGAGCTAGAGAATAAGTGCGAAGGTATGGTCTCAGTAAGTACGCTCGATGATGACTTTTATATTTTCGACGAGAAGAATTATTGCCTGATTGGACGCCATGCACACCGCAAATTTCAATTGGGCGATGTAGTACAGGTTGAAATTGCCAGAGCGAATTTAGAGAAGAAACAGCTCGATTTCAGGCTGGTAAAAGAGAAAAACAGCGAGGTGAAAACTCAGTTTTTTCGTCCGGAGAATAAAAAAAAGGGCCGAAATTATAAAAATTAGAAAATGAACTCTTTCTTTGTGTGAACTTGAGCCATTTTTCAAGTTTGAAATAAATCTTATATTTGTTTACTGATTGAAATAATCCTATAGTTATGGCGATGAACTTTGAAAGTGGGTCAAACAAAAAAGATGCGAATCGTGAAAGCATTTTGAAAATTGCCCAGGAAATATTCAGCAAATACGGATACAAGAAAACAACGCTCGACGATATCGCTAATGCTGTCCGTAAAGGGAAAAGCTCACTTTACTATTACTTCACCAGTAAGGAAGACCTTTTTCAGGAAGTTATTCAGAAGGAAGTCGATATTTTGCGCCGGGAACTCGAGATTGTAGTAAACCGCAATACTGATCCGGTTGATAAGCTGAGAGATTATATTCTCACCAAGCTGACCACTTTCCGTGGGATGGCTAATTTTTATAATGCGCTTGAGAATGATGTAACAGCAATCGAATTCATCGAAAACATCAAACACAAACATCAGCAGGAAGAGATCAGGATGATTAAACGAATTCTGATCGAAGGTGTCCGGAAAAATATCTTCGAAGTTTACGACCTGACACTTGCCGCTATTGGTATTACCACGGCCATCAAAGGATTGGAAATGCCTCTGGCTGCCGGCGATTACAGCAAGGTTAACCTTGAACAAAGTGTCGATAACATTGTAAAGATTCTGTGTTACGGAGTGATGAAACGATAGACTTCTTAGACAAGCAAAAAATATGAGAACCGGCCAATTGCCGGTTTTTTTGTTCAATTTATATCCTGATACTCTCAATAAGATAAATTAACAGTGGGTATCACCCAATATTTTCAGGATTTAGTAAGTTTGCACGGATTAATATAACTATGGCAAATACAGGTCTACATTTTAACGAATATTCGCACCGGATTTCTTTCGGCAAATTACTCGTGAAATATTTCAGATTGAGAAGCATTGCACCTTTATTGATTGGTCTATCGCTTTTTTATCTTCTTTTTTACACTTCGTGTGCTAATATCGGAAGCCCATCGGGTGGTCCAAAAGATAGTATACCGCCAGTTGTTGTAAAAACTGTCCCAATATTACGGGGAACAAACTACAAAGGAACCGATGTCCGCTTAACTTTCGACGAGTATATTAATATGGATGGAATCGCTGAGAAATTAGTTATATCGCCACCCATGAAAAAGAAACCGATGATCAAGATGAAGGGGAAAACCTTGATCGTAGAATTTCAGCAGGACTTGCGAAAAGAATCGACCTATTCGCTTGATTTTAAAGACGCGGTAGCCGATAATAATGAAAAGAATCAGATTGCAGATCTCCGTTTTTCATTCAGCACAGGACAAAAGTTCGACAGTCTAAAAGTGGTTGGCTATGTTAAGAACGCGATGAATCAAGAACCCGTTGAAAAAGCATTGGTTTTACTCCACCATCAAAAAGAATATACTGCTTTTATAGATAGTGTGCCCGATTACATTGGAACAACCGATAAAGAAGGATTATTTATGATCGACAATGTGTCGCCCGGTTCATACAGGCTTTATGCTTTAACCGATGCTGACAATAGCCTGACCTATAACTCAAACGCAGAACAAATCGCATTTGCCGATTCAGTTATCGTTCCATCGGCAAAATATGTTGCACGAAACGACACCGTTATTTCGGGAGCGGACACACTTATGGTAAGCGGACATGTTGACTATCTCCCTGCTCCACAATATCTGATGATGTTTGAGGAAGTAAAGTTCAATCAATTCCTCAACTCGTATAAGAGAACCCAGGAAAATAAATGTGATTTCAATTTCGCGGAATCACTAAACGACTCGTTTCAGGTCAACCTGCTTAAACCTAAACCAATTAAAAATTGGTCGTATATCGAATCGAATCTGAAACGGGATTCAATTACGGTTTGGTTAACTGATACGGTTTTCAGCAAAACCGATTCACTGAAATTCGAATTAAAATACCAGGTTCTGGATTCGCTAAATCAATTGGTGATTAAGCGTGATACTGTTGAAATGATTTATAAGGCGCCAAAAGCACCTAAGGTAAAACGCAAAAAAAATGAACTTCCCCCAGTTCCGACCATTAATTTAATTACCAATATTAATTTATCGGCTCACGATTTATACCGTCCAATACAGATTGAAGCCCCCGAGCCGCTGAGATCTTTTGAAACGAACAAAGTTAGGCTCTATTCTTATGTTGACACAGTTAAAACATTAATTCCGATTGTGGTAAGAAAAGACACCAATTCGGTTCGAAAATACTTCATCGAACATCAATGGGAATCAAA
>Ga0302296_1000874_pt1 | contig 23546 bp, 20 predicted proteins | sample III_Fen_N3_1_FD_194546 | JGI IMG/M metagenome (GOLD analysis project Ga0302296, IMG submission 194546) | Peat permafrost microbial communities from Stordalen Mire near Abisko, Sweden - III_Fen_N3_1 | ecosystem: Environmental > Terrestrial > Soil > Wetlands > Permafrost | place: Sweden: Abisko...
TTCAATCCGATCAGAATCAATATACCCTTGATAAGTCCATAGATACTGCATGCGGATGTAGTTCAACTGGGACTTCATGCTGGGTGCTTCGCACCGCTTAAAGTCCTATATATTATGATATATTTTATTTTTAACCGATTAACTTATAAGCCATGCAACAAGCAAAATATCATTGCCCGAAATGTGGAAACACTCAAGCTGAAGTCGACGAAATCAGAACAACAGGAAAAGGTTTTACCAGACTTTTTGACATTCAGAACAGGAAGTTTACAGCGGTGACCTGCAAACAATGCAAATACACTGAATTTTATAAAGGGAAAGCAAGTTCTTTAGGCAATATTGCTGATTTTCTGATAGGATAACTTAGCTGTTTAAGTTTACTTTAAATTAGTAGAATCTGCTTTTGATTTGATGCGAAATCCAATGGTTTTAGTATATTTTTGCACCGATTTAAAAAATAAATTCTACAAAAAATTAGACTATGACTATAAGTGCATTGCAAGCAGAAAGGGCTAAATATCAGCCAAAGCTTCCTGATTCATTAAAATCGTCAGTAAAACTGGTTGAAGGTGACAAAACTCAATCAGTAGCAGATCAGGAAACTATTAAAGATCTGTTTCCAAATACATATGGCATGCCTATAATTACCTTTGAAGCTTGCATTGAGAAGATAAAATATCCGGCTGTAAATGTAGGAGTTATACTTTCCGGAGGACAGGCGCCGGGTGGCCATAATGTTATTGCCGGAATTTTCGATGGGATTAAAAATTTAAATCAGGAAAGCAAATTGTACGGATTTCTGGGTGGTCCAATAGGATTGGTAAATCACAGTTATAAAGAGCTTACAGCAGAAATTATTGATGAATACCGTAATACCGGTGGTTTCGACATCATTGGTTCAGGAAGGACAAAACTTGAAGAAACTGATCAGTTTGATGAAGGCGTTAAGATTTTGCATAAGTTAAATATCAATGCTTTGATTATTATTGGAGGCGACGACAGCAATACCAATGCATGTGTTTTGGCGGAGTACTATGCTGCAAAAAAAACGGGGATTCAGGTAATCGGTTGTCCAAAAACAATTGATGGCGATTTGAAGAATGAGATGATCGAAACTTCATTCGGTTTTGATACGGCCACCAAAGTGTATAGTGAGTTGATCGGAAATATCCAGCGTGATGCGAATTCAGGAAAGAAATATTGGCACTTTATTAAACTGATGGGCCGTTCTGCATCACATATCGGTTTAGAGTGCGCATTGCAGACTCAGTCAAACATCACATTGATTTCGGAAGAAGTTGCGGCGAAAGAACAGACTTTGAGTGAAATAGTAGATTACATGGCCGGAATTGTTGCAAAGCGAGCTGCTAATGACGAAAATTTTGGTGTTGCCTTAATTCCTGAAGGATTAGTTGAATTTGTTCCTGAAATGAAAATATTGATCTCAGAATTGAATGAATTGCTTGCAGAAGGTTCTGCTATTGAAAAGGAATTCAATATGATGAGAAAAAGTCTTCGTCTGGATTGGCTTGCGACTCACCTGTCAGAAAAATCTGCAGCGGTGTTTCAATCTTTACCAAGTGGAATTGCAACTCAATTGACACTTGACCGTGACCCACATGGGAACGTTCAGGTTTCGTTAATTGATACGGAGGAACTATTGGGTGAAATGGTGAAGACGAAACTGTCAGAAATGAGAGAAGCCGGCATATTCAATGGTAAATTTGGAACGCAATACCATTTCTTTGGATATGAAGGTCGTTGTGCAGCTCCATCAAACTTTGATGCGGATTATTGTTATTCTCTGGGATACAATGCATCATTCCTGATTGTTGAAGGGAAAACAGGTTACATGTCGTCGATTCGCAACCTTACCGCTCCGGCACGTGAATGGGTTGCAGGTGGTGTTCCGATTACCATGATGATGAACATGGAGCGTCGTAATGGTCACATGAAGCCGGTTATCCAAAAAGCGCTGGTTGATTTGGATGGTGAACCTTTCAAATACCTGATGGCAAACCGAGAAAAATGGGCTAACAAAACCTCTTTTGTTTATCCTGGACCAATTCAGTATTGGGGACCAACCGAAGTTTGCGATCAACCAACCAAAACAATAACACTGGAAAGAGCAAAATAATATTGATCAATTTTGTAAAATAGAAAACCCCGAAAGCAATTTCGGGGTTTTCTATTTTACAGCAGAACGCGCTTCTTATTTCTTTTTTAATTCTTTACCAAAAGATATTTTTCAATGTTGTCAATAAACATCTTTTTGGTCTCTTCCTTTGATCGGGCAATTCCTGACATCATGACCGGTTTCCCATTGGCAGGAATGTACAAAAAGGCTGGAATTCCAGTTATGCCAAATACTTGTGCCAATTCTCGTTCCTGATCGGTATTGATTTTATATATCTGAATTTTGTCAGCATACTCAGCACCAATTTCTTCAAGTATTGGACTTGCAATTTTGCACGGGCCACACCAATCAGCATAAAAATCGATGATGGCGGGTTTACTTCCAAGATATTTCCAGTCGGTTGGCGAATTGGTAAAATCCCAAACTTTTTGAACGAATAGAGCTTTTGTAAGTTGCTCCGAACTCTTTGAATTACCTGTTTTTACAGACGAACTGGCTTGTTCAGTATTTTTGTTGCTTTCCGGTTTTTTGTTGCCACAGGCTGAAAAAAAGATGGAAACAATAACCAATGTTAAAAAAAGATGCTTCATAATTTGTTCTTATTTTGATAGTTTGTACTTATTTTCCTGATGTTTTGATTCACCTTTAGGCGAAGATTATTATTGAAATTAAATATGCAAATATATAGATATGATACTTCAATTGTTGTGCCATATTTTTTAATATGAATATTTCAAACAAAAATCTGACATGCAACGCAACCATTTTCGATGTTATAAACTCTATAACATATCAGAAAGCCTGCATATTCTTTAATCTGGGTATTTCCAATTAATGACTTTGCTATTGAAAACAATCATAAATATAGAATTAAAATGAAAAAACTATTTATTTTATTACTGGTGGCTTCCTTATCTGGCCTGATGACTGGCTGTGATATGGATGATGACGGATTTTACGTAAATGATGCCTGGACCGGATTTGGACTGGTGAATAAAGTCGTCAATTCAGAATCGTTTACAATTGAGATGGATGACGGTGAAGTATTATATCCGAGTACTAATTCGGGATTAGTGAAAGATGTATTCAATAATGAGCGTGTTTTAGTTAACTTCTCAATTCTGGGAAATAAGGAAAATCCAGATCATAATGAATACTATTATGTGAAGATCAATTCGTTGCGAAAGATTTTGTACAAAGGCATTTTCGATATTACCCCTGCAAAGGAAGATAGCATTGGTAATGATCCAATTCAAGTTGAAGATAAATGGATTAAAAAGGATATGCTAAACTTTGAATTGAAGTACTGGGGAGGTAACAAAACTCATTTTATAAATCTGGTTAAACAACCTGGGGCAATAAATCCAGATAATGGGCTCGTAATCCTTGAACTTAGGCACAATATTAATGGCGATACAGAGGAATTTCCCTTTTCAGCATTTGTTTCGTTTGATTTACGTTCGCTCAAAGTGGCAGGTAAAAGCAGCACATCCTTCAAGGTTATCGCCAAAGGATTTGATGGTCAAGATTTCGAATATACTGGAGAATATAAATACTAGGAACTGTTTCAATCAATTCGGTTTTTTTTTGTGAAAGCATCTGTTCTTCAAAAGCAGATGCTTTTCATTTTTTATTTGCCCGACATTACTTACATTCACCGCCATTAAATCAGATATAAAAGGAATGTATTTAAATTAATCAGCATGATAAAGTCTGCTTGTATACTTGCCTTAGCGGCTATTTTGTTTTCATTTACAAATCCGAAAACGACAAAAGAAATGACAATGAATTTAAATCCTGAAGTTAAAAAATTGACTTCAGATTTGATGACTCCTGAAGTCCTATGGAGCTTTGGCCGAATTGCAGACCCAACAGTTTCGCCTGACGGAACGAAAGTTTTGTATTCGGTTACTAATTACAACATCGAAGAAAATAAATCTTACCGCGATTTATTTATCGTTTCGGTTAATGGAGGCAGTCCGGTACAAATTACTTCAACTCCGGAAAAAGAATCTTCAGCGGTTTGGAGACCTGATGGCAAAAAGATTGGATTTTTATCCTCAAAATCGGGTGATATGCAGCTTTGGGAAATGAATTTAGATGGCACAGAGCCTATTCAGGTTTCAGAAATAAAAGGTGGAATCTCTGGTTTTAAATATTCTCCAGATGGAACTAAAATCATGTTTACTGCTGATGTGAAAATGAAGAAAGATGTTCATGATCTATTCCCTGATTTACCTAAAGCAAACGCTTATCTGGAAACCGATTTGATGTATAAACATTGGGATGAATGGGTACAAACAGTGCCACATCCATTTGTTGCTGACATCAAAAACGGCAAAATCGTAAATGCTCTTGACTTACTTGAAGGTGAACCTTATGAAAGTCCGATGAAGCCATTTGGTGGCGTAGAGCAATTGGATTGGAGTGCTGATAGTAAAATAATAGCTTATACCTGCAGAAAGAAAACAGGCAAAGAATATGCTTTTTCAACTAATTCCGATATTTATTTTTACAATGTTGAAACCCGAAAGACTGAGAACAAAACTTTGGGAATGATGGGTTACGACCAGAATCCGGTCTTCTCTCCCGATGGCAAATGGTTGGCTTGGGAAAGTATGGAGCGCGATGGATACGAAGCCGATAAAATCCGCTTGTTTGTAATGAACTTGGAAACTGGTGAAAAAGTTGATTATTCCGATGGATTTGATCAGAACTCAAGTAATTTGGCCTGGAGTTCAAATGGCAAATCAATCTATTTTATTAGCTGCTGGCGGGCATTAACTCAGGTTTATAATTTGGATCTTGCGAGTAAAAAAATCACTCAAATTACTAAAGGAATTCAGGATTATGCTTTTGTGGCTGAGGCGAAGAGTAAACTTGTTGGCATGAAGCATTCGATGAGTAAACCCGATGAAATTTATACGATTGATCCTAAAACCGGGGCTGAAACGGAACTTTCATTCCTAAATAAACCCATTTTGGATCAACTGACGTTGTCAAAAGTGGAAGAACGTTGGATAAAAACAACTGATAACAAACAAATGCTTACCTGGGTTATTTATCCACCTCATTTTGATCCGAATAAAAAATATCCAACGATTTTGTTTTGTGAAGGTGGCCCGCAATCTACCGTCAGCCAATTTTGGTCATATCGCTGGAATTTTCAGCAAATGGCAGCAAACGGGTATATTGTTGTTGCTCCTAACCGGCGCGGATTACCAGGATTCGGGAAAGAATGGCTGGAGCAAATCAGTGGCGATTATGGCGGCCAAAACATGAAAGATTACCTTTCTGCAATTGATGCTTTGGCCAAAGAACCATATGTGGATAAAGATAAACTAGGTTGTGTTGGTGCCAGCTATGGAGGATTCTCTGTATACTGGTTAGCAGGTCATCACGAAAAACGCTTCAAGGCGTTCATTGCACACGATGGAATGTTTAACCTTGAGCAACAATATCTGGAAACCGAAGAAATGTGGTTTGTAAACAGGGATTTGGGTGGGCCATACTGGGATAAAACAAATGCAGTTGCACAACAATCGTATGCCAATTCTCCACACTTGTTTGTCGACAAATGGGATGCACCTATTTTGGTAATTCATGGCGAAAAAGATTATCGTATTCTCGCTTCTCAGGGTATGGCAGCCTTTAATGCTGCTGTTTTGAGGGGAGTTCCGGCTGAGATGTTGATCTTTCCGGACGAAAACCACTGGGTTTTACAACCTCAAAATGGGATATTGTGGCAGCGGGTTTTTAAACAATGGCTGGATAAATGGCTTAAATAGTTTCAAATTCAAAATTTCAAGTTCTAGGTCACTATCCTCACCTGGAACTTGGAATTTCTAAAATACTTCAACTTTACTTTTATTGGTCTCGAGCAATCCTTTGGTTTGAGCCGCAAAACGAATAGTCAATATTACGTCATCAATTTTCATTCTGGATAAATTGAGGCACATGTCAAATTCTTCATTCTGAGTGTGATCGACAGCAATATGTTTTCGAAAATTCTCACGTTCTTTCTCTGTCTTTTCAATAAATTCAATTGCGCCTCTTAATTTCAGATTATTTTTCTCCATAATTTGTTTAATCCGCCAATCGAGTGGTGCAGTTAATTTGATCAGCAGCGATTTCTCAATATCCTTGGTAATAATATGTCCAGCTCGTCCAACAATGATACAGAACCCATCGTTTGCAAAACTTAATTCCAGATCGATTAGGGCTTTACTGATTTTTCGATCGCTTTTAAATCTTTTCTCACTGAAGGCAGATAGAACATCGTCAAAAATACTGCGGTCTCCCTCTTTTAAATAATTCCGAAGTTTATTCGGATCCATTTCTAAGCCACGTGCGCTTTCTTCCAGAATTTCCTTACTTATTACTCTCCACTTTCTGCATAAACTTTGCTTGTCAAGTTCGCTGGCCAGAAGTTTAGCGATATTAACACCCCCGCAACCAACTTCTCTCGAAATACAAATTACAGGTCCTTGTTGGTTGCTGTATCCCAAATATCCTGGATCATTTTGGTGCAGTCTTTTGTTGAGGTAAACCATTAAAGTATTGTTCATGGCGTAGAGATTTTTGGTTACTATGAGATACGAAAATTTTCAGTAACGGTTGGAAATATTATTGTGTGATTTCATGTTAAATTACAGGGCATAAAATATTTGTACCAACTAAATCATTTCTTATGAGCGCTATTTTTTATATCTTCCCTGAATAATTTAAAAATTTAATTAGATGTTTAATTCAGATACATATATTACTCGTCGTCGCTATTTAAAACACAATATATCAGAAGGGTTAATTGTTCTTCTTGGAAATGTTGATGTTCCAATGAATTATACTGATAATACCTATTATTTCAGGCAGGATAGTTCATTTCTTTACTTTTTTGGACTTGATTTTCAATGTTTGGCTGGTATTATCGATGCTGATTCGGGTGAAGAAATTATTTTTGGAGATGATGTAAGTATTGAAGATATCATCTGGATGGGACCTCAGGTTTCCTTGAAGGAGAAAGCCGCTACGGTTGGGATTACCAAAACCGAGTCATACAAGCATCTACAAATTGTTATTGATAAGGCCATTCAGTCTGGTCGGAAAATACATTTCTTGCCTCCGTATAGGGCGGAAAATAAACTATTACTCAGCGATCTTTTAGGAATTTCTTCATCGAAATTAAAAGCGTATTCTTCATTGGAATTAGTAAAAGCAATAATCAATTTGCGATCAGTAAAAGAAACTCAGGAAATTACTGAAATTCGGAAAGCCTGCGCTGTGGGTTACCAGATGCATGTTAAAGCCATGAAAATGGCCAAAGCAGGTGTATGGGAACAAACTATTGCCGGGACAATTGAAGGAATTGCCAATTCTGGCGGAGGTATGGTTTCGTTTCCGGTTATCTTATCTCAAAATGGAGAAACGCTTCACAATCATGATCATTCCCAAATATTGAAGGATGGTCGGTTATTACTTGTTGATGCTGGTGCTGAAATTGGTTCTCATTATGCCTCAGATTTTACAAGAACAGTTCCGGTTAGTGGAAAATTCACCCAAAAACAACGTGAAATTTATGAGATTGTATTGGCAGCAAACAACAGAGGTCGCGAATTGACTAAGCCTGGTACAACTTATTTATCAGTTCATTTGGTGGCTGCCGAAGTTATTGCTTCAGGTTTGAAAGAATTGGGATTGATGAAGGGTGATGTAAAGGAAGCTGTCAGAAATGGAGCGCATGCTTTATTTATGCCACATGGATTGGGGCATATGCTTGGTTTGGATGTTCATGATATGGAAGATTTAGGGCAGATTTATGTCGGATATGACGACGAAACCCGACCTGTTGACCAATTTGGAACGGCGTACGTACGAATGGGGCGCAAACTACAGCCCGGATTTGTAATTACCAATGAACCTGGAATATACTTTATTCCAGCGTTGATTGAAAAATGGAAAGCTGAAAAAATAAATTCCGATTTTATCAATTTCGATAAGCTTTCAGGCTATATGGATTTTGGAGGGATTCGATTGGAGGATGACATTTTGGTAACGGAAACAGGAAGCGAAATAATTGGCGACAGAATTCCAATTACTCCGGATGAAGTTGAGGATCTGATGAAATTGTAGATTCCTGATTTTGATAAATCGATTGATTTTGTCACATAATATTGAACGAAATAGCCCGCTTCTGTTTTCAGAAACGGGCTATTAATTTTAGGAAGCCTCTTTATTCATCTGATTGGCAATCGTATGCGATTTGGCCGCACTGCCTGCCGATGATCCAAAGTAGTAGCTGTAAATTTGGGTCAGAACGGCACTTAGAACACCCAAAATGTAAAGGATAATCTCTTTACTCTCCTGAGGTACATTTCCTGGTCTGAATATCAAAACAAAGAATAAAGTAAGTGTGATTAAAGTTGTCCCAAGTGCCAAATAAGGTGCAACATTTTTCGCAAGTTGGGTGGCATATTCACTGGTCTGCACCTGAACCTCGCGCTGACGGGCACTGTTGAGGTCTCCTATAATCATTTGCTGCTCTTCGTTCGAGAGCTTTTGCATGTCTAGCTGAAATTGCATCTCCGACTTTCTGATTTCATTGTCGAGCGACATTTTTTCTTCCTTGGTCGTAACCACATTATCGAGCACTCTGCCTACCGAATCAACAAGTGTGCTGGCTCCTCCTGAAAATAGGTCTTGTAGAAATCCCATAATTTTTTGATTTACGATTTTGATATTTACTATTTACGATTGATAAACTAAAATTGTAAATAGTTTAATTGTAAGTAGTTTAAGCGTTTTCGCCTAATGCTCTGATTACCCAACCATAGAAGTATTTCCGGCTGGTTGGTCGTTTCTTAACGATGTTAACATAGCGTGCAATCTTGGCAACTGTAAATGATGCCAGAAAATAATCTGGATCAAAATTGTTAATTGCAGAAACTGAATCTGGTCCGATAACTCCGTCAGATTTGGCTCCAACAACCATTTGTGCCAGCGAGGCACTTGTTGATATTCCGGCATTGACTCCGAAATCGAAGACTGAACTGGCAATATCCTGATTGGTGATTTGATCACCGTTCATTTTATCCCAAAAAGTGACCCGATAAAAGTCTGATACGTTTTGCTGAAGTTCAGGATCTTTGTCAAGGTTGGCTGGAAAACCAGATTGTCGCTTCAAGATATCGACTTTTGTCCAACCGTCCCATTTGCTAAAAATTTTGCGGGCAACACCTTTGTAGGTTTCGCCTCCCGGATCATCAGGATCGTTGCCATAGCCTCCTTCATGGGCTATCATCAACTGGAATGCTTGAGTAAAATCTGCCATAGGAAGTGAATTTAGATGAATAAAATGATGAATCAAATATAATAAAAGACAAATTAATCTTATATTATATATTCACTTATACATGAAAAGGTTACCCTGCTTTTAGATTTATTTTACAGTTTAATTTTTTGGAAATAAAAAAAGCTCGTTTCACATCTGTGAAACGAGCCTTTTGATAAATTAAAATGTCTTGCATAGCCTTACTTCAGTCCTCTACGTTTGAGCAGCGGTTCAATTGATGGTTCCTGTCCACGGAAGTTTTTGTAGATAGTCATACCTTCGTCTGAGCCCGATTTGGTTAACAAAGTACGGAATTTGGCCGCCAAAACTGGATTAAACAAATCTCCACTTTGCTTGAAAGCATCAAAAGCATCGGCATCGAGTACTGCAGCCCAGGTGTACACATAGTATCCGGCAGAATAACCTCCTGAGAATATATGAGAAAAGTATGTGCTTCGATAACGTGGCTCAATTTCAGGAATTAAACCAATTTTGTCCATCGAAGCTTTTTCAAAGGCCAATACATCGCCGTTGAAGGGATTCGTATGGTAATCCATGTCGAGCAATGAGGCTGCCAGTAATTCTACGGTTTCAAATCCCTGATTGAATTGTGCGCTCTTCGTTAGTTTAGTGATCAATTCTTCAGGAATGTCCTGACCTGTTTTGTAATGTTTGGCATAAACGCGTAATACTTCAGGTTCGGAAGCCCAGTTTTCCATGATTTGTGACGGAAGTTCTACGAAATCGCGCGGAACATCGCGGGCCGTCCGTTTATAGGGTCCGTCAGTAAATAAAGAGTGGAAAGCATGTCCCGATTCGTGAAACAAAGTAGTAACTTCTTCAAAGCTTAATAAGGCCGGAACATCACCAGCCGGGCGGGTAAAGTTGCAAACGATGGAAACTATCGGAGTGATTTTTAGTCCATCTTTATACGATTGAGAGCGATAAGTTGTACACCATGCTCCGTTGTTTTTCCCTGGTCTTGGATGGAAATCCATATAAAATACTCCAATGTGACGACCGTCAGCTTCCTGAACTTCGTATGCCATTACTTCGTCGTTGTAAACCGGAATATCTGTACGTTTGATGAATTTAACGCCATAAAGTTTGTTTGCCACATAGAACATTCCGTCGATTACATTTTCAAGTTTGAAATATGGCTTCAACTGTGATTCATCCAAATCGTATTTTTCTTTGCGTACTTTTTCGGCATAAAACCACCAATCCCATGAAGCGAGCTTAAATTTGCCACCTTCCTTATCAATCATAGTTTGCATGTCGTCACGTTCCTTTTTTGCACGTTTGAGTGCCGGAACCCAAAGTTTCATCAGAAAATTGTCAACATTTTCAGGAGTTTTGGCCATGTTTTCATCTACCACATAGGACGCAAAATTAGGGTATCCCAGAAGTTTTGCCCGCCCATCTCGTAACTTAATGATGTTCGCAATAACCTGTTTGTTATCGAAAGCATTGTCATAATTTCCTCGATTGAGATAGCCTTTATACAATTTTTCGCGTAACCCGCGATTTTCCGCATATTGAAGAAATGGCAACATGCTTGGCTTTTGCAATGTGAAAATCCATTTTCCTTCCTGGCCTGCTTTTGTTGCCAATTCGGCGGCAGCAGTAATTACATCATCTGGCAATCCTTTTAGATCTTCTTTATTATCTACCACCAACTTGAAATTCTTATTTGTTTCGGCCAGCGTATTTTCACCGAATTTGAGTGTCTGCATCGAAAGTTGCTCGTTCAGTTTACGCAATTCAGCTTGTTTATCCTCCGGAAGATTAGCTCCACTCCGTTCAAAATCCTTATAAATCTTTTCAACCAAACGCAGTTGATCATGATTCAGATTCATTGAATTTCGGTTTTCATACACGGCCTTTACCCGTTTGAAAAGATCCATGTTGAGCATGATATTGTCGCGGTGAGCCGACTGAATCGGTGTAATTTCGCGTGCAAGTGCCTGCATTTCATCATTGGTATTGGCCGAATTCAGGTTCGAAAAAATTCGTGCTTTGCCCAATAATTCGCCTGAATTGTCGAAGGCGAGAATTGTATTTTCAAAATTCGGAGCTTCCTTGTTATCGGTAATAACCTTTATCTCATCAATTTGCTCCGCAATTCCCGCTTCAATTGCCGGTTTAAAATGTTCCAGTTTAATTTCGTTGAAAGGTGGAACCTGAAAGGGCGTTTTGTATTCGCTGAAGAATGGATTACTCATGTCTCTCTGTGGTGCCTTTTTTTGATTGCATGAACTGAAAAACAGCGCAATAGCAATAAGTGTAATTTCAATTTTTTTCATTGGTTAATATGGTTTTTTTAGGTTATTCAATTTTCTTTTGAATGTGGGCGGAAATATAGAGATTATGTCTTATTTCAAAGATGATATAAGTTGTCAAAATCAGTCAGATTATGATTTAATTCAGGAATTTTGTTAGTGTTGGGCAAATTAGTTGTCACTTTTATAATATTTATTTGCACCGAGTGTCATTGTTAAAGATGTTATTTTGCTACTCTTTTTTGTTACCTCGCCCTGAAAAATTCATTACTTTTGCCGATCATTGAATTTCGGACATCAAAGACATTTTATCATGAATATTTCTTACCGTTGGTTAAAAGAATACATCAATCTCGAATATACTGCTGAAGAAGTTTCTGCTTTCCTTACACAAATAGGACTTGAAGTTGGAAGCATGGAAGAAGTGGAAACCATAAAAGGTGGTTTGCGCGGATTGGTGATTGGTGAAGTTTTAACCTGTGAACAACATCCTGATTCGGATCATTTGAGCAAAACGACTGTAAATGTTGGCAATGGTGAGATTTTGCCTATCGTGTGTGGTGCTCCAAATGTTGCTGCCGGTCAAAAAGTAGTGGTTGCTACAGTTGGCACAACTTTGTACGATGGTGATACAGAATTTAAAATCAAGAAATCGAAAATAAGGGGTGAAGTTTCCGAGGGAATGATTTGTGCCGAAGACGAAATTGGTTTAGGCACCAGTCACGACGGAATTATGATACTCGATTCATCAGCTATTCCCGGATCTCCTGCCAGCGCATATTTCAAAATAGAGTCAGATTTTATGCTTGAAGTTGATTTAACTCCAAACCGCATAGATAGCGCATCGCACATTGGTATAGCCCGCGATTTGGCTGCTTACATCAAACAAAAACATCCGATCAGCTACCATCGTCCTTCGGTTGAAACTTTTAAAGTCGATAATCATTCTCTTGTAATTCCCGTTGAAGTTCTGAATTCAGCTGCTTGCCCACGTTATTCCGGAGTTACTCTTTCAAATGTAACTGTAAAAGAATCTCCGGAATGGCTGAAAAATAAATTGAAAATCATTGGCTTAAAGCCAATTAATAATATTGTTGACGTAACTAATTTTGTGCTTTTCGAAACTGGTCAGCCGCTTCATGCCTTTGATGCTTCTGAGATTAAAGGTGGTAAAGTGGTGGTGCGCACAGCTGATGCAGGCTCAAAATTCGTCACTCTTGACGGCATTGATCGCGAAATGCATCCCGATGATTTAATGATTTGCAATGAATTGTCGGCGATGTGCATTGCCGGTGTTTTTGGTGGATTGCATTCAGGAGTGAAAAACTCGACTACGAGTGTTTTTCTGGAAAGTGCATGGTTCGATTCGGTTTACATCCGCAAAACTGCCCGGCGCCATACGTTAAGTACCGATGCTTCATTCCGATTTGAACGTGGTACTGATCCGAACGGAACAATTTATGCCTTGAAACGTGCCGCCATGTTAATTAAAGAAGTGGCCGGCGGCGAAATATCTTCGGAAATCGTTGACGTTTATCCAAACCCGGTTGCCGATTTTAAAGTGGATGTAACTTACGCCAATATCAAACGCTTGATTGGCGTTGATTTGGGCAAAGAAAAGATCAAACAGATTCTGGATGCCCTTGAGATCCATATTGAAACTGAAACTGAAAACGGACTTTCGTTGCTGGTTCCGCCATATCGTGTTGATGTGAAACGTGAATGTGATGTGATTGAAGAAATCTTGCGCATTTATGGGTACAACAACATCGAATTGCCTACAAATGTCAATTCATCGCTGCAATATTCTGTGAAGCCAAATCCAACCAAACTTCGCAACCTGATTGCTGAAATGCTTACAGCGCAAGGGTTCAACGAAATTTGGTCGAATTCGCTCACCAAAACATCTTACTACGAAACCAATTCGGTTCATCCGATTGAAAGTACGGTTAAACTTTTTAATCCGCTGAGTAACGATTTGGGTAGTATGCGTCAGACCTTGCTTTATGGCGGTTTGGAGTCGATTGCCCACAATGCAAATCGTAAAAATCCTGATCTGCGGTTATACGAATTCGGGAACTGTTATTTTTTTAACGGTAGCAACCTGAAAGAAAATCCGGTTCGGAATTACAGAGAAGAAGAGCATTTGGGCATTTTCGTCAGTGGCGATAAAGAAGCCGCCAATTGGTCGAATCCGGCCAACAAAACATCGTTCTTCCTCCTGAAATCGTATGCTGAAAATATTTTGAAACGTCTGGGATTTTCTGTTCTGAACCTAAAGTCTGAGGGTTTTTCAAACGAATTGATAAGCGAAGGAGTGCAGTATTTCATTAACGGTAAAAAACTGGTTGAATTTGGTGTGGTTTCAGGAAAAACATTGAAAGTATTCAGTATTGAAAACCCGGTTTATTTTGCCGATTTCAGCATGGATGCTGTCTTTGTTGAACTGAAGAACAACAAAGTAGTGTTTGCCGAATTGCCAAAATATCCCGAAGTTCGCCGCGATTTGGCTTTGCTGATAGATAAACCTGTTCAATTCAACCAGCTGAGGGATTTGGCTTTCCGCTCGGAGCGCAAACTGCTGCAATCTGTCGATTTGTTCGATGTTTATGAAGGCAAGGGCGTTCCGGAAGGCAAAAAATCGTATGCCGTCAGCTACATTTTGCGCAACGATGAAATGACGCTGAACGACAAACAGATTGAAAAGATTATGCAGAAATTCGTCTCCACTTATGAACGCGAATTGGGCGCTCAGTTGAGGTAATTTCTGATAACAAATAAAAACATTTGGAAGGTGTTGCTGTTCAATTCGGTGACACCTTTTTTAATGTTCCGGGTTGCGAGATACGAGTTAAGAGTAAAACATTTAACCCGTATCCTGTAACTCGCAACAATATTAAATTTCAAGAATGAGCAATCAGGCAAAAGGAATAATATATACAGTAATCACTATTTTGTTGTGGGGCGTTTTGTCTATTGCGCTGAAAGTCGCCTCCAAGGTTATCGATTCACCCACAATTGTTTGGTTTCGATTTTCGCTGGCCTTTCTGGGAATGTTCATATGGATGCTGATTAAAAATCCGAAAGGACTCCAGATTCTATACAAACCATCGTTGCTAATTGTCATATCCTCTCTGGCTCTTGCAGGAAATTACATCGGATTTATGGTAGGAATTCAATACACAAGTCCGAGCAATGCGCAGGTTGCCATACAGTTTGGTCCAATTTTGCTTGCTGTTGCCGGAATTATTTACTTCCATGAAAAAATTTCGCGAATTCAAATGATCGGATTTATTCTGTCAATCTTTGGGTTCCTAATTTTTTATCAGCAACACCTTACAGCAATGGCAGGGCAGGAGGAAGAATACTCCAAAGGGATGCTCATCACCCTTGCAGGGGCTATAGCTTGGGCAGTTTATGCTGCTTTGCAAAAGAGTCTGATTCTAAAATATTCAGTCGGAACGCTTAACGTATTCATGTTCGGATTGCCTGTTATACTGTTTTTACCATTCACCAAACTTGCCAGTTTAGCTCATCTTAGCCTTGGCTATTGGCTTTTGCTGGTATTTTTAGGGGCCAATACTCTTATTTCTTATGGCTGTTTGTCGTTGGCCTTAAAACATCTCGAAGCGGGGAAGGTTAGCATTTTGCTTATCCTGAACCCAATAATTACGTTTGTAATAATGGGCATTTTAACATGGCTTCAGGTAAGTTGGATGGCTCCGGAACATTTTTCCGTGCTTTCAGTTTCAGGAGCGCTTATTGCATTGTTTGGCGCTATTTTAGTTGTTCGGAAAAAGAAGGTATCGGAAGAAGTTTTAGGAATGTAGAACATTAAATTTCGATAAATAAACTCCTTGAATAAGACCAAATTTGGTTTTTAGAAGACAAGTCTTTTTAGTTTTGCCTCGGAACAAATGTACAGATGCTCGATCGTGCGTCTCTAATACCGATTGAAGAAATATAACAGTCCAATCTTCGCACACTCGATTAGACTGAACATTTCTATTCATCGGCATTATACCAAATGGGGATTGGATTAATTTATAAATGCACATGGTATAACGAAAAAATATGTGGGTAATTTTAGCCTTGGCTTCTGCTGTTTTATTAGGAATTTACGAAGTTTTTAAGAAGCTGTCGGTTCACAAAAATGCAGTAATTCCGGTACTTTTCATCTCCACATTAACCAGTTCGCTGATCTTTCTTCCCATAACTGTTGGCTCCGGAATTTATCCGGAATTCTTCAAAAATATCCAACTTTTTGTTCCTGAAATTACACTGGAGCACCATGGCTTAATTTTCCTGAAATCGATGTTGGTGGTTTCGAGTTGGATACTGGCTTTCTATGCGGTTAAAAATCTTCCAATTACCATCGTTGCGCCAATCCGCGCCACGGGGCCAATCTGGACATTGCTCGGCGCCATTGTGATTTTTAGCGAGCACCTCAATGCCTATCAGTGGGTTGGAGTAATTGTTACTTTGCTGTTTTTCTATTTGCTTTCAACCACCGGAAAGTCGGAAGGCATCCACTTCTCGACCAATAAATGGGTATTTCTTATTATGGCCGGAACATTTTTAGGAGCAGCAAGTGGATTATACGATAAGTTTCTGATGCGCCGTATCGATCGGATGGCCGTTCAGGCATGGTTTTCATTTTACCAGGTCGCAATACTTCTGCCAATTCTGGCTGTCAATCGGTGGCGGTTGCCGAAAGGAGAACGAACTCCTTTTCATTGGCGATGGTCAATTCCGCTAATTGGATTTTTTTTGGTGCTCGCCGATTATCTTTACTTTAATTCACTAAGCCACCCTGAATCGATGATCTCAATTGTTTCGGCGCTTCGCCGAGGTGGAGTCGTAATTTCTTTTGTTGTTGGAGCATTTGTGTTTCACGAAAGAAATATCCCTCGAAAAGCAATTTACCTTGTTGGTATAATGATCGGTATTTTATTAATTTCGTTGGGAAGTCATTGAGTTTCGGCTTCCGAGTTTCGGGTTCCGGTCAGTCCTTGTTTGTTGCCGGTGACTATTGATTATTGGTTATTCGAAATTGGATATTCTCAAATAAACTTTCAAAATATGAAAACCACATTTTTACATGGATGTATCATACTTGTTCTGCTTTCGTGTAGCGGAAAGAAACCTGCCGCCGATCCTAAGGTCTTGAAGGATGCTGATATTGCTTTTTCTGATTATTCGGTAACCCATGGCCTTCAAAAGGCATTCATTGAATTTGCTCACGACAGCGTGGTTTTACTGAAGCCCAACCGGATGCCAATCGTCGGGAAACTGAGTCTAATCAAGAGTTACGAAGGTAAAAGTGACAGTGGTGTTGTACTGACATGGAACCCAACGAATGCGATAATTGCTGAAAGTGGCGAACTTGGTTATACCTATGGTTTTTGGACATTTATCGCCCAAAAAGATACTTCACGCGGTACTTATCTGACTGTCTGGAAAAAGAATTCAAATGGTCAATGGAAATTTATTGCTGACACCGGCAACGAGGGTCTTGGGAAATAATTTTTACTGCTTGAATAGCTCATTCAATCCATTAAAATAGTCTTCTTCCCATCCTTCCGAAATGTTACGGTAGGCTTCATCAGGAATATTGGTTTGCACAACTTCCATGCTGGTGCCGCCTTTATCCGGATGAAGTTTAATGGTTACAATCGATTTTTTATCCTCGTCCTCTTCACCAAAAAACCATTCCTGAACGATTTTTTTATCCTGTTCAAATTCGAGGTTAATACCACTGATACTTTCTTCCCACATCGAGAATTCAGTACCGGCAGTTGCTTCCATAACTGCATCTTCACCGGTCCAGATTTCAATCATCACTTTATTGGTTAGTGCATTGTACACATCGGCTGGTTGGGCAGTTATCTTGAAGTATTTTTTATATGTTTTCATAGGTCTTTTTTTACGATGATATTAACGGAATAAAGTCGAAGATTCAAATATAGGTTAATTTATGAGATTCCACGCTTCGCAACTCAGCGAGCGCAGGGTAAACGCGTTTAAACTTTTGAATAGCCACCACCTTTAGGCGGTGGAAAGGAATATCAGAACAACTGGCTTTAACTTTTAAATTCTTTTGCGCTGCTTGGGAGCGGCGCTCTTGTCTTCCGCCTTCCGTCTTTTTCTCAAATCTTTTTCCGATGATAAATGCGCTTGTTAAATTTATAGGAGAAACCGATTGTCGTCAGCTCCTTGGTTTGCCATTTGGGCTTGAAAATTTCATTACCATCGGTTCCCATTTTTCCGGTTGGAAAGGTCACATTGCTATCGTACAGCATATACAGCATAAAAGTCATGCTAATTCGATTGGTAAGCTGTGCTACTATCGTGTTTTCCCAGTTTATATCAATCTTTTTAAATGGTTGCTGGTAATTCAGGAACATTTTATACTTCGTTTCATAACTGATACGTGGTGTAACATCGATTTTATAACGGAGGTCAGCATTAAAACCTGGCTCCCAAAAGCTTCGGCTATTTGCTGATACACCAAACCGGGTCTGGTCAATTAGTGCTGTATCTCGCACAAAAACATTTTTTGCGGTAATTGGCGACAGAAATAATGAGAAATTTTTGTTCGGTTTATAATCGAGTCCAAGTTTGATAAAGGTTGTGGCTGGAGACATGTACGTTGAAATCGGGACAGAATCATTGGGATAGTTATATCCATTAAAAAACTGAGTTTTAAAATCAATTTCAGTACTGTAATACCAATCTTTAAATGCATTTACACCCAAACGCGAAATCAGTTCCAATTTATCGTCATTTTTCTGTGTCTGGTCAACATCGCCGCCCTGTCTGATCCACCCATTCCGAAATTCGACACTATTTTCCCATTTTAATTTGCTGTCATTCGAATAATTTGCATATCCCTTCAGTACGGTAAGGAACGAAAATGCACTTCTGCCGCCTGCTTTCCAATTGCTAAGAAACATTTGTGTAAATCCTAGAGTTCCGTTTCCTCCCAAGTCCCAAGGCGAAATAATTTCGTAATGTTTTTGAATTTTGATTAGTTTCTGATCCGGGACAAACTTCTCGAAAATATGGTCACGACGTAGTTTCTGAGTTATTCGGTTAATTGTGATATTGTCTTCGATGGCAATTCCGATAGTCTGTTTGTCGAGGTTCATAAACTGGATTCCAATCGAATCGTTTTGTACATTTTTGATATACATCCGATTGATTGAGCGTTGATTATTGCGAAGCCAAAGTTGTGTAGGTTTCCCGGATAAACTTTGCAGTGACACCGAAACAGAATCGTTTTGAGCGTACCGCTGCAAGGTTTTTACAAACACATTGATCGAGTCGTTAACTGAGCGAACAATCGAATCATTGTAATGGGTCAGAATTTGCCGGTTCCGAAGTTTTAACGAATCGCAAAGTTGGTTTTGAAGCGAGTCGGAGAAGATCTGTACCGCCGATTTTTGGTAGGCTGAGATCGCTGAATCAAGATTCATTTTCTCAATTCTGGAATTGAATTGCTGACGTGCCCCTTCCAAAATTAAACTTCGCGCCTTCTGTCGTTCTTTAATCCGGTTGAAATCGTTCTCCGTTTGGCCCTGATTCTCAGGAAGGGCGCTCACGTTCTTCAAACTATCGGGTAAAATAATCAGTGTTCTCCTGAGAATCGCTTCTTCGTCGCCCTCTGCTATGGGAGGGACTTTGCCATCTGGGCCGACAATCAGGTTTTCGTGCAACGGAATAGTTTTCAGATCAACTCCGTTCCAGATGGCACGGTCGAGCTGTTTCATTTTCTCCAAAAGGATTGGGTATGACAGATATCCGCTTACCTGAAGCGAATCGCTTACAAAGTCAGGCGAACGGCTGATGTATCTGAGATCTTTGTTATTTTGAAAATTCTGAAGTTTTACAAGGATCGTGTCAATATGGTCGTCCTCAGCAAAATGGATCAACCCATTTACAGTGCGCAATATGTCAGGATTTTCAGATTGCCATTTAGCTGTAGTTTGGAGATGCGTTTTTAGAAAATCGATACTCAGTTTTATGGAGTCTGCATTGCTAAGACCATTTTCTTTTTTTTTGTCGATCGGATTTGCTTGTGCGAGTATGGAAACGCTGATCAGGATTATTAATCCTGTACATAGTTTTTTAAGCTGCATATTTATTTGGTTAATTGGCTATCCAAAAAAACGCTTTTATCGTCATCTTGTTGTTCTGTTCTTCAAAAATCTGGCCATCTTAGTCGGTCCATTCCTGAAAAGGGTGCTCCGAAAGATAGGAATTGTAGTATCTCTTATCGCCCGAAACTTCTTCCAGAAGCCAGTCTGGTCGTGGAAATACCTGATTTTCTGATTCAAGTTCCAGTTCAGCGACAACCAGCCCCTCATTTCTTCCTGAAAAAACATCTACCTCCCAAAGAAAACCTTCGTGCATTATTTTGTAGCGTATTTTTTCAACCGGGTAGGAGATGGCCATTTTCATCAATTCCAGTGCTTCATTAATGGGTATTTCGTATTCAAACTCCGGGCGCGAAATGCTTTTTGTGCGGCCTTTGATGGTCAAGAATGCTTTTTGTCCGGCAATGCGGACACGCACGGTCGGGTTCGGGTCAATGCTCAGGTAAGTCTGCACCAGTCGGGTACCCTCGACGGTAGGTTCCAATTTTAGGGTGTCGACTAAAAATTTGCGTTCAATTTCGAGAGGCATCTGGTTTTAGTTTGTTTTTGCTATTTTGCAGCAGTAAAAATAAAACTACTCCGATGATTTCACGAGAAAATGCCTATAAACTTTTAAAAGAGCATATTCAAAATGCTAACATGATAAAACACAGCATAGCCAGTGAGGCTGTGCTGCGGGCTATTGCTCAAAAGCTAAATAAAGATCAAGAAGAGTGGGGACTAGCTGGACTACTGCATGATATTGATATTGAAATTATACATACCGATCCATATAAACATGGCCCACACGCAGCGGAAATGCTCACTGGTTTGCTTTCTCCTGAAGCCATTGATGCCATTGTGATGCACAACGAAATGGCTACAGGGAAAGAGCGGACATCTGTTTTCCAACACGCATTGGCGGCTGGCGAAACCATTACTGGTTTAATTATGGCCACTGCAATGGTTTATCCTGACCGAAAACTGGCATCGGTGAAAACCAAGTCAATCACTAAACGGATGAAAGAAAAGGCATTTGCCGCCTCAGTAAAACGCGAAAATATTCTTGAATGTGAGCTATTTGGTATTCCAATCAACGATTTTGCTGAAATGGCTTTGATTGCCATGCAGAAAATAAGCCCTGAGTTGGGCATGTAACACTACCTTTATTTATTACTCTTCAAGCAACCCTAATTTTCTTAAATTTACACGTAATTAAAGGTCTAATAATTGCAATACGGGCGGTAAGACTAAGCTATAAGAACTTGATGCAACTGCAATTTGCGGCAACGATATTACCTCTTCCTGTTTGTATGTTTCAGCAATTTTGGACCGCAACTCATAGATGAGTCAAGCCGGGAATGGAAAATCCCCAAAAATTACATGTTCATTAGTTCGTTTGGTAAAGATTTTCATTATCAGATCAGCGAGTTAGGTGGTGTCAGACTAATTATTTATCTATCGGATTATGACTAACTATATACTTATTGCTCTTTGTGTTATTGTAATCTTTTCATATATTTTCGAATTAACCGCGAAGTATACCAAAATACCTGGAGTCATTCTGCTCATTATCACTGGTATATTTATAAATTCTCTAACCACAAACTTTAATATTACTGTTCCTGATTTATCGGGGTTATTGCCGATTATGGGAACAATCGGGTTAATTTTAATCGTACTCGAAGGGAGTCTTGATTTAACGATTGATTCATCAAAGAAAAAACTGATTACTAATTCAATAACTTCTTCTATTATACTTTTTATTGTTTTTGTAACCCTCATTACTCTCGTTCTAATTTATATTTATCATTTCTCTTTAAGGCAATCGTTAATTAATTCAATCCCTTTGGGAATTATTAGTAGCGCTGTTGCAATTCCTTCAGCTTCAGCACTAAAAAAGACGGATAAGGAATTTGTGATTTATGAGAGTTCTATTTCTGATATTTTTGGGATTCTGGTATTTGATTTTATTATCGCCAATGCTACATCAATAGGCAAAGGGTTGTTTGGTTTTATTCTGGAAATAATCGCTACAATAATATTATCTGTAGTATTTAGTTCTGTTTTGGCATTTATACTTCATAAGATTAGCCATCATGTAAAATACATCATAATAACTACGGCTATTGTATTAGTTTATTCATTGGCTAAACTAATACATCTGCCGTCTCTCTTGGTAGTTTTAATTTTTGGTTTGGTGATGAATAATAATCACCTGTTTAAAAATAGTTTTTCATCTAAAGTGATAGATTTTCAGAGTTTTGATAAGGAATTGGTCTCATTTAAGCATATCACTGGTGAATTAACTTTCATTATTCGTTCGTTTTTCTTTATTATGTTTGGTTTTTATACCAATGTCATCGATGTTCTTGATATCGATAGTCTGGCCTTCGCTTCAATAATTACTGTCGTAATTTTTATTCTAAGAGGTATTTTCTTTAAAGCTATTATTAAAATACCTATGAATCCTTTGTTGTTTTTTGCGCCTAGAGGATTAATAACCATTCTACTTTTTCTGAGTATTCCGAACGAGCTTTTGCTCCCTTCCATGAATAAGGGTTTAATAACTCAAGTCATATTTCTAACTATTTTGATGATGACATTTGGCAATGTATTTCTAGGAAAGGTTGGCCTCAATTTAGACAAAGATTTTTCGACAGATTCGCAAAAATGAATTTTATAAAACTGCTGAATACTTATTTAGCCGAATTTGAAAATATTGCAAAGTCATAGTACCTGATATTGAAATAACAAAACTCAATTTTATCAATTTTAACGATTCATGTGATTATTGTCAATTTGGCTGATAAATTATCACGATAGGCTATCATTTTAAATTAGATTATTATTTTTGCGACAAATTTAGTTGCAAATGAAGAATCCGGAGAGCTGTAAAAGCATCGAAGAAATCAGGGAAGCGATTGATGGGATTGACTACCAAATTTTGAAACTCTTTAGCGAACGCTACGAGTTTGTGAAAGCAATCGTGAAATTCAAAACCGACGAAGCCTCGGTAATTGCCGAAAATCGTCAGAAGGAAGTGATTGAAAAAAGGCGCGAATGGGCCGTTAAGCTTGGACTAAATCCGGATTTGTTTGAAGATATTTTCTGGACACTTATCCGATATAATGTTCAGAAAGAGCTTGAAATCCTGAAAAATTCGAATACCAAACCTGTTTAGATAACCACTCAAAATTAGATAAATGTTTAAGCAAGAAATAAAAGTAATGGACTGTACCGTTCGCGATGGCGGACTCATGAATAAATGGCAATTTTCTGATGATTTTGTTCGTGGAGTATACAATGCTTGCGTTGAAGCTGGCGTAGACTATATGGAGATAGGCTATTTGAGCAGTGAAAAAGCATTCAGTCGTACAGAAATGGGCCCATGGAAATTCTGTCACCAGAAAGACTTGGAACGCATCGTTGGCAAAAATGAAACCAGCCTGAAACTTTCAGCGATGGCTGACATTGGCCGTATCGATCTGGATGATATTCCAATGGCTTCGGATAGTTTATTGGATATGATTCGCGTTGCCTGTTATGTTCATCAGGTTGATAAAGCCATTGCTTTGGCTCATCACTGCTTGGATAAGGGTTATGAAGTTTGTATAAACCTGATGGCCGTTTCAACAGTAAACGAACATGAACTAGACGAA
>Ga0302296_1000875_pt1 | contig 23536 bp, 25 predicted proteins | sample III_Fen_N3_1_FD_194546 | JGI IMG/M metagenome (GOLD analysis project Ga0302296, IMG submission 194546) | Peat permafrost microbial communities from Stordalen Mire near Abisko, Sweden - III_Fen_N3_1 | ecosystem: Environmental > Terrestrial > Soil > Wetlands > Permafrost | place: Sweden: Abisko...
ATCGACCGGAAAGTAAAAAAAGTTCGCGCACGTGCCGAGGAAAACAAATCATTTGGAAAAGACAAACATTCAACTTGGGCGAAACAGTTTAGACAAGCATTCGACAACGATGGATGGTGGGGTACTGACGTGCCACTTGTACGGCAAACGATGCGTGCAATTCCATCTAAAGCCGATTTCGACAAGGTGCAGAACTCCTATAAAACTCAGTACGAAGGTGCGAACCTGATACACGACTTAGCCGACGAGTTGACAAAGACCGAATACGAGGAAATGTTGGCTATTAAGAACGCCAAACCGCAAACCTCAAAAAGCGGTGTAGCCCCAAAGGTTTACGATCCGGTTGGATGGGCAAAGCGACTACACGCGGCGATGAGTTTGACATGGTTCGGGTTCATGCCTGCCACCGACGAAGAAGCAATCGAAGCGGTGTTTCAGGAGTTCCCAAACCAACAGGCATTTTACAACACAGCGGCACAATACAAAAAAATGTACGCGGTGAGTCTTTGGACTGATCTCGACGGCGATCTCGACTGGTCGCTCGATTGGCGCGAACTGCTTCACAAGAAACCAAAAAAGTAAACATCATGGAACAAAAAACGAAAGTCCTGCTTTGGGTGGGCGGCGGAGCTATTGCCATTGTTGGCGGGTATCTGCTTTACGATAAATTCAAACACGATAGCAAGAAAAATCTAGGCGACGACATCGATAGTTTGATCGCTTCGGGTGGTGCTTTACCTGCTCCGGCGACTAGTTCAACAACTAGCAAATCGTCGGGAGGTTCGAAACCAAAAAAGCCCGCCGTTGCTTACAATGTTTTCCCGCTCAAATATGGTAGCAGGGGAACAACGGTGCGCGACCTGCAAACTGCTTTAAACAAGCATTACGGAACAAAGATCGACGTTGACGGCGATTGGGGCGACCAGACTCGGGACGCACTAAAAGCGAAAGGACTTCCGACAACAATTGATGTTCAGGCACTCGCGAAAATCGCCGCCGGAACCTATGGCAAAAAACCGGATTCAGGAAGTGAGAAAAAGGACGACGACAAGAACAAAGACAATAACAAATCGTCGGTATCACACGCCCAAATCGCTTTAGACCTTGAAAGGGCTTTAGAGATCAACGACATTATGGGAACGCTTCGCGCCCTGTCTAAGATCAAAGGGATAATGAACTATATCAAAGTAAATGAGAAGTTCAAAAACCGCAATGTTGGCAATTTCAACAAAGCAACCATTCCCACCGCTTTAGACCGCGTTTTCCCCACTGATCCCGAGCGCAAGAAATACCGCGCCCAACTTTATACAATCGGTCTGAAATGGAAGAACGATAAATGGGCTTTAGCGGGACTTTCGGGGGCGCCATCCGGTCGCTTAATCACCATTGAGCGGGCGAAAGTTTGGAACGCAACGGGCAAGTTTATGATCGTTCCACGCTCAACAATTATCGGGACGTTCATTAGCGCCCGAAACGGTTTGACCGAGTTTCAAACCCTCGACGGTAAACGCCTTTACATCAATACCACCCAAATCAAATACCATGATTAGACAAATCAAAAAACTCGCCCGTGAAAAAGGGTTTACCATTTTCACGCAACCTTATTTCCTCAACATTTGGGGATTCAGGGCAAACAGCAACGTGCCGAACTCATTCGACGACGAAATGCACGTTTTTATGAATATCGGAACGGCAAAACGTCCCAAGTGGGTTTATTACGTGTTTCGTTGCACGACAGACCCCGGAACATATTGGTTAAAGAATCCGATGAACCCGCAAGGAACGGCAATTGTGCATCCTGGGCAATACCCAAATTCGCATTCTATCGGACTGCACAAAGGACAATACAAAGCCCTTGTACAAACGGGGGCAATGTGGGTAATCCGTGACTATGATCGCGACGCGGTTCTTGACTTCAATAACGGTAAGATCGTAAAGGGTTTGTACGGTATAAACATTCACCACGCAAGCAAAAACGGCGAATCATACACCGTCGATAAATGGTCAGCAGGTTGTCAGGTATTTAAGAACATTCACGACTACGATTTTTTCATAAAGCTCGCAGAAGTTCACCGCAAGTACCACGGTAACAAATTCACTTATACGCTGGTCGATAAGCGAATTGAGTATCGAAGCAAGCTAAAAACGATCACCATCGCAGGTGTATTGCTTGGGCTTATTGTTGGTGGTTATTACATGATTTCCAATAGCGAATCTGAACACCAAACCACCTAGTTATGAGCGCAAAACGATTCCCTTACGATAAGCTCAATTTCGGGCTTTCGGTTATCGGGTTTATTGGTTCGCTCGGGTTCTATTATGGCGTACTCCGCAAGGTGTACGCCAAAGAACCTGCGACCGATCAACAGCGCATGGAGCAACTAAAAAACGATAACCAAAGGTTGCGCGATCAACTAGAGCAAGCGCAATCAACTAATAAATCAACAACCCCATAAATCCTTAGATATGATTACCCTTCAAAACATCGCCGCCAAAATGAAAAAGGCGGACGCATCCCGACTGAATCAAATTATTTTGAATCAGTACAACAGTTACACCAAGAAAACGAATAACTGGCGGGATCTTTCAGAATATGAATCCGACCCGATTTTTCGCGATAAAGTCGATGGTTTACTTGTGAAACTCAACCGCGCATTTGGTGAGGACACCATAAAAACCAAAGCACTTCCCGCGCCACCTTCAGTACGCAAAAGTCGTTCACCAAAAGCAACAAAATCAATACGCAAAGCAAGCGCACCGAAGAAAAGAAAAGCATCCGTAAAACAGCCCAAACCCAAAGAACCATACGTTAGGCTTGCCAAGAAATACGACGGCGATTCTGTTGAACGGATTAGCGAAGAACTACGCTTTATCAAACGGTTTGTTTTGATGAATGGCAAATCTAAAAAGCCGGAGCAATTGCGTTCTTTTCTGAACTCGCTTCAACGGGCGATAACTGAAAAACGCATCCGGAAAACTTCGAAATACGCAAAGCAGATTATCGAGATTCAGGATGAACTAATCGCGTTACTCGCCAAAGCATACAAGTACCGAGCGACTATTGTTCGAATCGATGAGGAACGCAAAAGCGAGTATTTAGCATTAGCAGGAAAACAACGCCTTTTGCCGTCTATCCGGTTTATAAAGTCCTTCATTTCAATGCAGGGGAAACGTATTGAAGTTGCCCGCGCTAAAACGCTCATTACCCGAATAGATCGTGCCTATACTAACAAATCAATGACTAAGCGCGACCCGTACCACGATCAAATTAACGACATACTCGCACGACTTAATGATTTTGTTAAGCGTAACAAGGTTGACGGCTTTATGCAAGTTCCATCCCGAGAGTTAAACGGGCTTGGTGAGATCGTTGACGACGTGGAAGGGATAAGCGGCTTAAACGGTTTTACAGATGGTGACGATTGGGAGGAATACGACGAAGAACCCGAAACGGTTGTTCGTGGTCGTGAGCTTGCACAAATGCACTTCCCGACGCTCGGCTTTCGTGGCAAGTGGTTTGACTTTATTGGCGATCCGACCCACGGATTTACGGCAATGGTGTTCGGTCGTCCAAAGTTCGGGAAATCGGCGCTTTGTATTGCATTCGCCGACTACCTTTCAAAGAATCACGGAGAAGTTTTGTACGTTGCCCGCGAGGAACATTTGAGCGGGACGCTTCAAAAGAAAGTGCAACACAGTCGCGCGTATGAAGTCAATTATTCGGGGTCTATTCCGGCTGACTTATCGAAATACGATTTTGTGTTTCTTGACAGTATCACAAAGCTCGGTTTAACTGCCGATGACCTTGACGACCTCAGAGACGAATATCCGAAAGTGTCGTTTATCTTCATTTTTCAAACGACCAAACAAGGAGCGTTTAGGGGTTCGAACGGGTATCAACACGACGTTGATATTGTAATCGAAATTCCGGAAATTGGGCAAGCTCACCAGTACGGAAGATTTAACGCAGGGGCGGAAATGGACTTTTTTAATCATTCAAATAACTAATTGAATCATGGATATAGAACTTTTGCAAATGGCGATTAAATCGCTTGCTGCTGATCTTTCCGAAACCAAAGCCGAACTAAAGGCAGTGCGCACAGAATTAAACGATTTGCGCCGCCGCCCGACGGCGGTTCAGCCGGAACAAAAACATATTGCTCAGGATGACGACCTGTTGACACTTTTGGAAGCACGCACAATGCTAAGAGTTTGCCGAAACGTTTTCTTAAAAATGGTACAGGATGGTATTATTAAAGCTATTCGGATGAACGCGCGGACGCTCCGCTATTCTAAAATTGCAATACAAGATTTTATTTCTCGAAACCGATAAAAAACGGAATCATTATTTTTAAGCTCGGTAGATTTCTATCGGGCTTTTTTTGTTGATAAAAAACCGACTAACAACCTGTTTACAACAATGATTTTCAATATTTTTGATCTAAAACCACTTATGGAAAAATTGGACAGTTTGCTAGAAAAACATCTAGCTAAAGCAAGAGCAAAATTTGATGAATTACCTGTTTCAAATAATCACGAAGGACTTTTTTCAGGTATCCAAAATATGTTAGACGACGCAATCGCTCTTTCAAATGTAGGGGAGAAAATTCTTAATGATGAACTAAATAGCATGATCGATTTTATAAATGAAAATCTAGTCGATGATTATACAGATGAACAAATGGATAGCTTTATTGCAAAAGCAAAGAAAGCTTTTGAAGATTTAGGAATCGATGTTATAAATGAAACGATTGGACAATAATAATCAAACAATGACAATAGAAACTTTAAGAACCTTATCGAAAAATGAGGTTAAAAAATTTATTCGTGAACGATTAGCATTTAATGAAATAGCTGATCAAGTAAGATATGTTGATCGTGATGTTTTTAAAAAAGAGCACAGAAGGTTTAATATGACCGGATATGACGACATACAGGGTGAAACCTCGATGTTTAACAAAGCAATTATAGATGAATTCGTAGACCTTGGAATTTATGATTATACAGAGGAACTTTATTTAAATTTCAACAAGGGACATGGTACTTTGCATTTAAAGTATTTCGATGACAATAAGAACCAAGAAATAGAATTGGGAGGAGACGGTACAACTGAAATTATTTATAGAATATTTGAAAAAACTGTTTTTTCAGATTTATCAAAAAGATGAAGAAATGAAATCAAAAAAGCCCTACCGATATCCGGTAGGGCTTTTTTGTTTAGATTTGTCTCAAAATCTAACTATTATGTCGAAAGATAAAGTTATTCAATTACAACACTTTAGATATCAGTTACTACCGATCCAATCGGATCAACAAGAACTATGGGCACATCTGAAAGATACCCCCGAAGAACTTATACAAAAAAAGAATCAATATTTTGCTGAAGCAATTGGTAAATTAGAAGATTACACGGATAAAAAGAAGTATGCGCACGTTCTTCATCTTACGGATGATGATCACTATATTTTAAAGATTGGTCAACGTAAAAGTACAACACTCGCAAATGAAAAATTGCAGGAGCATGTTGCAGAAAATTGGCCATTTTGCTATGTAATAATTGATAATGACCCCAACAATCAAAAAATGGTTATAAGCGAAAATATAGCCGCGTTTTCAACACCAGCAGTTTTATCAAAGTATTTGGCATCAATATTTAAGGATATATTACAACATTATGGACTAAATATTGAGATAGAACCTATGTTCGAACGTAAAGATTTTTGGAGAGTTGTACGAAATCAAAGTATAACACGTTTGAACTTTACGGTGATACGTCCAAATATGGCTAGAATATCTAAATCGCTCCCTAAGGCTTTTCGTGCAGCGGTTGAGGAAACAAATAGCCACAAGAGCGTTATAGCCTTCAATGCACCTGAAAAAGGTGTGTTGGAAAACATAAATGAACAAAATGAAAGTATTGATGGACTAGTTCAATATGCCGCTGAGGGTGGTGGACACATCAAAATCAAAATGCAAGGGAAAAGGAAGATGATTGACACTGCTGAATTACCTGTTAAATCAGAAGTAACACAAATAGAATTGGAGGGTTCAGTTAATGCATTGATCAAATTTTTTAAGGAGTTAACTAAATTATGAAAGCGGTAATTCAAGTTTCAATTGTAAGTGCTATTCTAGGATATGGAGTTGTTTTAGGTTGCGATTACTTGGAATCTCCGTTCCTGTTAAAGTATTTACGTGAAAACTTGGTTGGAATTATCCTAACTCTTTTAGCAATTAACACTGCTACATTAGGGTTTATAGGTTCAAAAATTCAAGAAGCCGCCGCAAGCATTCCTAATCTTAATCTTAGTGAACCAATTTGGCAAATGCGAATTTCACTAATAGAGCAATTTTGCCTGCTTATATTAACTATTATAGCTCTTATCATTAGGGATAGTGCTAAACTGACATTCGAAACGAAATGGTTTATTTGTGATGTTACTTTAACCGCAGCATTCATATACTCTATTGATATTTTACGTGATACAGGTGTTTCCGTCTTTACTCTAATACGTGAAATGGAGAAAGCGCGTAAAAAATAATTTATCCAACCATAAACAAAAAAGCCCGTTAGATTCGTTCTAACGGGCTTTTTTGTTTATTGCTAGACTATGCCGCCAATGGATAAATAAAGTGTTCCTCGTCTATTATTTGTAGCTTCATTAGCATTCGGTAAAACATTGCCGCGCTTTCCTCCGGCGAAATATGATTGTAACCCTGAATAGTGTTTTTCGATTTAGCGGATTGCCCAACCTCATGACCCGTTATTTTTGAAAGTACAGTTTCGGGAACGTGGTTTAAAAGGTTCGTAACAAGCGACCGTCGTCCTGTGTGAGAGCTTACAAATTGGTAAAATGGTTTTTCAACAAATTGTTTCACTCCGTATGAATCAGTAAAGGAAAGCATTGTTAACTCAGTTAATCCACAATCGCGACAAAGGTCTTTAACACGCTTATTAAAGTCTGAGCGATCCCTTACCTCGGCAGTTTGTCCACCATTCGAATTAATAGCGTCTGCGAGCGGTTTTAATATCGGTACGGCAACTTCAATGTTTGTTTTTTGGCTTATGTATCTTGCGTATTTAAAATGAATGTTACCCTTCATATAAATAAATTCGGGTTTAATCTTAAACACATCGGAGTAACGACAACCCGTGAAAAGAAGCGTCAAAAATATCAGCTTAACTTCTGCTTCCGGTTTGGTCTTGGGTTGATAATCTATAACTTTTTGTATTTTTTCGAAGTCTAAAAAAACCTGTGGAGTGCTGACAAATGTCTGTTTATCGTCCACCTCTAATTCATCGGTTGGATTAAATACTGTAACCTTGTATTTACGGGCTATTTTGTTTAAAGTGGCTTTGAAAGTGTTATAAATGTTAGTTACACTATTATAGCGGTTATTTTTAGCGCGCACAATTTCCATAAACTGTAAGAATATACTTTCGTTTAGCTCATGGACATAAAGCTCTTTCCCGTTTTTCTTTTCGAAATCTTCAATATACACTACTAAATCATCGTAGCTACCTTTTTGCTTTGTTTCATTCTGTTCGTTGTTGTTTACTGTTTCGTGTAAAATCTCCGTTTTAATAAAACTAACGATTCGTATTCTTTGCACAATATCGGCTTTACGCGCTTTCCCTTTTATAACTTCGTCAAGTTCTTCCCTGAGTATTTCCGGCTTTATAGCTTTATGAATTGCAAAGTGCAAATTGAATAACCGTTCAATGGTCTTGCCAATATCTTCTAATTTCTTACTAGTTGTTGTACCGTAAGGTTTTTTCTTCGTATTATCCCATTCAGATGGATATATGGTTAAGCCTGTATAGTATTTTAAAGGCTTGTAAACCATCTTTTGAGTTGCTACGTCAAATTGTTTGTTTCCGTAAGATAAAAACGCCTGAATAGGTGTTTTACTGTTGCCCCCACTTTTTAGGGAATAGCTGATTGAAAGTTTCATAATCCTGTCTTTTTCCTTTAAGTTAAGGGGTTACAGGATTAGACGGGGGTCAAAATAGGGGTGTAAATAGGCATTCTAAGGCTATATTTCCTTATAAATCCCTTAAAATCCTTATTTTTGCCTTTTTGGCTGAAACCCTTTATTCATAAGGAATGTAGGGAATTACAAGGCTGGGGAAGAATGAAGTCCTCAATTCTCCCTCAAGGGAGGAAGCAGATCTCCCTAGAAATTGGAAGTTGATTTAGATAAATAACTTTACCCCCATGAAATTAAATTTACACCTCGAAGAACAACCATTTGTCCTCAACCTCACAAACGAAGACGGTTTGGTAACAACCATCGATGCTTCGCCAGAGATAGGAGGAAAGAACAAAGGCATGCGTCCGATGCAATTATTGGCTGGTTCGCTGGCGAGTTGTATGTCCATTGACATTTTGTTGATTCTGAAAAAACAACGAATAGAAGTTTCAAACTACACGGTTGAAATAGATGCCAAACGTTTAGATGGTGTGCCTTCTCCGTTTGAAACAATTGACCTTACATTTGGCGTAGATGCCGGCGTTCCTTTGCAAAAATTGGAAAACGCGGTGAAACTGAGCCACGAAAAATACTGTTCTGTTTCGGCGAGTATCCATCCGTCGATTCAGGTAAACACCCACACAAAACACATTGCATGAGCACTTACAGAAATGAAACCTTAGCGATTCGCAGTCAGTCGGAACGCACCCAACAACGTGAACACAGCGTGCCGCTGTACCTTACAAGCAGCTTTACATTTGAGAATGCCGAACACATGCGTGCAGCGTTTTCAGACGAGGTAGACGCCAATATTTATTCGCGGTATTCGAACCCGAATGTGGACGAGTTATTGGAAAAAGTGGCTTTATTGGAAGGCGGAGAAGCTGCTTGGGCTACAGCTACAGGAATGGCGGCGGTGTTTACAACGTTCGCTGCTCTTTTGGCTTCGGGAGATCACATTGTATCTTCGCGTTCGGTGTTCGGATCTACGCACAACTTGTTTGTCAATATTTTCCCGAAATGGGGTATTACCACAACGTATGTAGATGCCGGTGATTACGAAGCGTATGCCAATGCAATCACACCTGCTACGAAGATTTTGTATCTGGAAACACCTTCCAATCCGGGATTAGACATCATTGATCTGGAACGTATCGGCGCGATTTGCAAAGCTAAAAACGTGTTGTTTGTGGTGGATAATTGTTTCGCTACACCTGTGTTGCAACAACCCATTCGTTTTGGGGCTGATATTGTGATTCATTCGGCTACAAAGTACATCGACGGACAAGGCCGTGTGCTTGGCGGATTGATTGTTTCCACGCAAGCGATCATTGACAAGATCCAGGCTTTTGCGCGCCATTCCGGTCCGGCAATGAGTCCGTTTAATGCGTGGGTGCTTTCAAAATCGTTGGAAACACTACACCTGCGTATGGAAAAACATTGCAGTCAGGCGTTGGAAATCGCCAAACGGTTGGAAAATCATCCGGCAGTTGATTGGGTAAAATATCCGTTTTTGGAAAGTCATCCGCAAGTTGAGATCGCTAAAAAACAAATGTCGGCCGGTGGTGGAATTGTTTCGTTTCAGATCAAAGGCGGTTTGGAAGCAGGTCGTGCCTTTTTGGATAAATTAAGCTTGTTTTCGCTAACGCCGAATCTGGGCGATAGCCGAAGTATTGCTACGCATCCGGCTTCTACAACGCATTCCAAATTGAAACCCGAAGAACGTGCCGAAGTTGGTATTTCCGACGGATTGGTGCGCTTGAGCATCGGTTTGGAACACATCGAGGATATCTGGGAAGATTTGGAGAAAGCCTTTTAATATTGTTTTAAGTGGGAACTAGGGAGATGGGGAATTAGGGAGTTCCAGTTCCCCAGTTCCCTTTATACTAACTCCCTAAAAAAATCTAAATTCTATTTTTTTCTTTTCGACCAAAGGTTTTTGATTGTGCCGTTGTATATACAATCAGAACCTGATGAGTAACTCCGAAAACTGTTGCAAATGCGATTGTTTCCGTTACTCCTTAAAAGATGAATAACAGAATGAAGCTAAAAATCAGTTGGACTATTCTACTCCTTTTTATGGTGTCCTTTGCGGCACTTTCGCAAGAAAATAGTACTATTTCGGGGTATGTAAGAGATGCCAAAAGCCATGAGGTGGTACTTTATGCCAAGATTTATTTCCCGGAGTTGAAAATAGGCGTCATGAGTAATGAATATGGATTTTTTTCCATAGAAATTCCTCAGAAATCCGTTTATGAAGTACAAGTTACCTCAGTTGATTTCCCGCTTTTAACGGATACTATTTCAGGTTTAACAACCCAAACCATCGATTTTTCACTCGGAAGTCAATCAGGTGTTAGTGATATTGAAGAGGTGGTCATTACCGCAAAATCGAAATCAGACGGACAAGAAAATATTTCAAGTACCGACATTTCATTGGTGAAAATTTCGATAGAGGAAGCCAAGTTGTTGCCCGCTATTGGTGGTGAAACGGATGTATTGAAAGTAGCTCAACTAATGCCGGGAATCAATCGCGGTAGTGAGGGCGGAACCAACTTTTTTGTGCGCGGAGGCGATGGTGATCAGAATTTGATTTTGGTGGATGAAGCTACGGTTTATAATCCCGGTCACTTATTCGGGTTTTTCTCAGTGTTTAATCCGGATGTGATCAAGGAGATGAGCATTTACAAAGGTGGCTTTCCAGCCAATTACAGTGGTCGATTGTCGTCAATTACCGATATCCGAACCATTGACGGTGATAAAAACAAGTTTCATGCAACGGGCGGCATCGGAATGCTTTCGTCGCGATTAACATTGGAAGGTCCGATTTTGAAGGATAAAATGTCGTTTATGATTTCCGGCCGCCGATCCTACATTGATCAGGTGCTTAAACTGGTCGGACAAAATGTGCCTTTTTATTTCTACGATCTCAACGCTAAAATCAATTATAACATTGGTCCGAAAGACCGACTTTTCATCAGTTCGTATTTTGGAAATGATGTTTTGGATGTGAGCGCAAATGAGGATAGTTTATCCGGAAACTTCGGTTTTAAACTAGGTAATTTCACCCAAACGGTGCGCTGGACACACGTCTTTAATCCGAAATTGTTCTCTTACCTTTCATTGATTCATACGCGGTTTAAGTACGATATTGAAGGAAACGGTTTCGGAAGCAGTTTGTTGGTGCGCAGTGCCATTCGCGACATCGGGTTGAAGTACGATTTTCAGTATTTCCGCAGTTCGGAATTGAAATTTCTTTACGGAGTGCAGGTGACCAATCACAATTTCAAACCGAGCGTTATCAACACAACCGGTGAAATTTCAGATTACCTGAAAAACAAAGACGCCAAACTTATTACCACGTTTGAAACCAATGCTTATGCAGATGTCAAATACGATATTACCACGCGTTGGAAAATTCAGGCTGGCCTTTCCTTACCGACTTCTATCACGGCTAAAAAAACGTATTTCGGCATTTCACCACGTGTAAACACCACTTTTATTGTCAGTGAAAATCAATCGTTCAAAGCATCGATTTCGCGCATGTATCAATTCATGCACCGCGTTTCAAGTAGTTCGTTTGCTTTACCAACCGATTTGTGGTATCCGGTTTCTGCCAACGTAAAACCGCAAATTGCTGATCAGGCGGCAGTCTCGTACAACTTTTATTTTCCGCGGTTAAAATCGTCGTTGGTGATTGAAGGTTATTACAAATACATGCAAAACCTCACCGAATACAAAGAAGGAAGTCAAATTATATTGAACGACGATTTTGAGCAATACTTGATTCAGGGAACGGGTTGGGCAACAGGAACGGAAGTGATGTTTCGCCGAGAAAAAGGACGAATCACCGGATGGGTTGCGTATACTTTATCGTGGACCAAACGTCATTTCGACGGATTAAATGGTGGCGAAGCGTTTTGGGCCAAATACGACCGACGTCACTATTTGACAGCTGTAGGAATTGTAGAAATCAATAAGCGCCTGAGTTTTTCGGCCATATTTGAATTGGCTTCCGGAGCGCGATTTACGCCAATTGTAGGGCAATATTTTCAACCCAATGCCGGATTAACAGATGTGGAAATCATTCCAATCTATTCCAAAAGAAATGCCTATCGTTTATCGATGTCGCACCGGTTAGACATCAATTTCGTGATCAAATCTAAACCAAAAAGTAACCCGCGTTTTTCGTCGGAATGGCACATTGGCGCTTACAATGTTTACAATCGCGCAACTCCTTTCAGAATCAAATTGGAACCTACTACCGATGGCAAATTCGAATATACACAACCCGGATTATTCGGTTTTATTCCTTCCATCGGTTACAACTTTAAATTTTAATCACATGAACAACTTTTTTTCAATGACAACAATCAAATTCATCGTTTTATCAGGCGTTTTCTCGCTGTTTTTTATGACTTCTTGCCGACCGAAACCCATTAAAATCAATGTGGAATCGGCACCGGAAAAATTGGTCATCTTTACACAGTTGATCCCCGACAAAAGCATCATTGTATCACTGACACATACCTTTTCTGCATTGGATGGATTTACAGACGCCGATATCCAATCGCTATTGGTTTCAGGTGCACAAGTACAAGTGAAATTTAATGGCGAAACATTTGATTTTCAGGAAATCACTCCCGGTATTTACATCAGTTACAACGAGGCTTATCAGTACAACCAGGAATACGAACTCACAATTACCAGTGGTTCGGAAGTGGTTACAGCGAAAACGATGATGTTACCTAAGGTTGATTTCACGACCTGTTTGCCGCAAGTAGATAAGTTTCCGAGTGATACCAACGTTTATGTAAACGTAGCTTTCAATGACATTCCGAGTATAAGCAACTGGTATTTGATCAATGTATATCGCAAAACAGGAACCTTTAATCCACTCGACGGCTTGAATTTTTTCCAGACAGGGAACAACAGTTCGTTGACCACACTATTGGTAAGTGACAAAGAATTCAACGGGACCTATGAAAAGAAAGTAGCCTTGGAAAATCTGTTTCACAACGACAGCATTGCCGTTACGGTTTCGAATATCAACGAAAAATACTTTGATTATTTGAAAGCTCGCAGCGCCGGTGGAGGCAATGTCTTTACGCAGCTGAATCTGGAACCGATCAGTTATCCGACAAATGTGGTCAATGGCTACGGTTTCTTCAACGCACATTATCCCGACATCAAACTATTCGATTTGGGGCAATTTTGATAAGAAGAAGGTATTCATCTTGAATGTGCCTTTGTTCGTGATTAGACTTTGTTGGAAGAATCTACTTTTCCGGCAAAGTCTAACCACTAGCAACTAACCACTAATAACTAACCACTAATAACTAGCCACTAATCACTAACCACTAGTAACTAGCCACTAAAAACACTACCTTTGCGTCAAATTTTCATCACATGTCACAAGATATTAACGAAGTAAGCTATTGCATCGGATTGAGCGTAGCTGATAGTTTGGCACAACAAGAGTTAGATGCCATCAATCCACAAGTAATGGCTGAGGCGATTGCCGATGTTTTTCAAGGAAAAGAGTTGAAATTCACCGCCGACCAAGCTAACCAGATTATTCAAAACTACGTTCAGGAAATCACTGCTTCTAAATTTGAAGAACATAAAACTGAAGGAGAAACGTTTTTGGCTGAAAATGCAAAAAAAGCGGGGATAACTACAACGGCTTCAGGTTTGCAATACGAAGTAATCGAAGAAGGAACCGGTGTAAAACCTACTTCTTCCGATACGGTAAAAGTTCACTATCACGGTACGTTGATCGACGGTACTGTTTTCGATAGTTCTATTTCACGTGGTTTACCGGCAACTTTCGGTGTGCACCAAGTGATCAAAGGCTGGACAGAAGCATTGCAGTTGATGCCGGTTGGTTCTAAATACCGCTTGTACATTCCACAAGACTTGGCTTACGGTGCTCATCCGCATCCGGGTGGAGCCATTAAACCTTACATGGCGTTGATCTTTGACGTAGAATTGATTGCAATTGAAAACTAAGATGAGATTACTAATCACATTATCCCTGTTCGGGTTATTGGTAACGTCTTGCGGAGACGATGCCGCTTCAGGCGAAACCGTTGAGCTAAAAACCAACAAAGACAAAATTTCTTACATCGTAGGAGCAGATCATGCCAAGCAATTATTGCAAGACAAGAATTTCGAAAACTACGACATGGCAAAAATCATGGAAGGGTTTGAAATTGGGTTGAAAGACGAAAAAGCGTTCGGACCTGAGTGTAATCAAACCATTCAAAGCATGTTCGGTTACCAAGGAATGGAATTTGATCCGGCCTTTAAAACCGAAGGATCTTTGTGCATTGGAAAAGCATTGGGTTCTTACTTTTTGAGCGGATGGAAACAAGAAAATTTCATCAAGAAGTTTGACTTGAAAATGGTGAAATACGGTTTTGAAAGCGCGTTGAATAGCGCCGATACGCTTGTTGCTCAGATGGAGCGTGATCAAATGATGGAGAAACTATTAGGCGATTTGAACCAGAAAGTAATGGCAAATGCTCAGAAAAAAGAATTGGCTTTTTTCGACAAAGTGAGTCGCATCAAAAACACGAAAGAAATCGGCAACGGAATCTACTTGGAAACAATTCAAGAAGGGAAGGGCGGAAGTCCTGCTATCGGTGACGATGTGCAGGCACGTTACATACTTATTTCTCCGAAAGGTGATACCTTGGAATCGTCTTTGGCAGGTGAGAAAGCCGGTCAACCGATTCCTGCATTTAGCCTAAACGGTGTCATTCAAGGTTGGTCAATCGGATTCCCGAAATTGAAAAAAGGAGGGAAGTACCGCTTGTACATTCCGCAAGGTTTAGCTTACGGTGCAAATCCACCGCAAGGTTCTCCAATCGAGCGTTTTTCACCGTTGATTTTCTATGTAGAATTGGTGAATTTCGGAAAACCGGGAACATTGGTAAAACCACAACCGCAAATGGGGATGTGATTTTTAAAAGATATGAAATGAAGAAAGGACTGCAATTGCGGTCCTTTTCTTCTTTAACCACATAGGGCACATAAGGAAACATAGCTTTTTACGCAATCATACTATGTTCTCTATGTGCCCTATGTGGTTAATTAGTTGTTCGGGTATCGTTTAGTTTATGGTAATAGTGATACGAAACCGCCAGCACCGCCAACACAATCAGCGGGAAAAACGTTTGTCCGTTAACACCGTCTACTGCTCCGTGGCTGATAGAAGCAAAAATAAAGTCGAACGTAAAACCTGCGTATGCCCATTCTTTGATCCGCTTCGGGATTTGAGGAATGATAAGAATGATCGCGCCCAATACTTTAAAAACTACCAACGCATTTCCGAAATATTCCGGGTACTGCAAGTGTTTGATTCCTTCTTTTGCCAGTTCGGTTTGTGAAGTCAATGCGGGAACCAAACCTTCAAATAATACAATGAGCATGGTTGCTGTCCAATAGAAGATTTTTTCTTTTTTCATAGGGTTTGAGTTTTGTGAGTTTAATGAGTTGACTGAGTTGGTTGAGTTTCTTGAGTTGGTTGAGTTACTGAGTTTCTTGAGTTCCTAGGTCCAACTCAAAAACTTAGTAAACTGAGTAACTGAATAACTATTCATTTTCTTTTTTCATACCTTTTAACAAGGCGTAAATAGCCATTGCGTGGCCGTGTCCCAAATCAAAGTCGGCTTTCAACCAGGCTACGATTTCACCTACTTTTACACCTGATAGAACTGTTCCGTTGGCATAAAATCCTTTTTCGGTAGCCAGTTGTTTGAAATCATCGGGAGATTTTCCGGTTTTGGCTTCTATATTGGTCAAATAAGCTTGAAATGACATGTCTTCTACGATTTATTGTGGATAATTATAGGTGATCAACCATTGCACGCCATATTTGTCGGCACACATACCGCAATAAGCTCCCCAAAAGGTTTTGTTTGCTGGCATTTCAACTGTTCCACCTTCCGATAAACGATTGAATAATTGATCTGTTTCGGCTTCACTTTCAGTTACAATACAGACATAATGGAAATTCCCAAAAACTACTTTGTGTTCCATAGAATCCAGCACATCAGTCGCCATGAATTCATGACCACTTGGTAAACGCAGACAAATATGCATGAATTTGTTTTGGTCTTCCAACGGCATTTTTTCGCACCCGGGCATGTCTTTGAAACGTTGGTAAGTTTTGAATTCTCCACCGAAAACCGATTTGTAAAAATCCATTACTTCACCGGCATTACCCTGAAAGTTAAAGTAAGAGTTTGTGTTTAGCATTGTGTTATTGTTTTGATGTGAGACAAAGCTAGGGCTAATAAACAGTTCCTTAAATGGGGAAATACGACATTGTTAGGTGGGAATTTGCGACAAAATCTATTCATACATTTGTGACATGATACACGTTTCAATTTTGGCGCTAAAGCATGCGGTGTTGTCTTCTATTTCAGATGCGGCAGCTGTGTTCCGTAAAGTGAATGAATTGCTGGTGGAATCGGGCAAAGAACCGTTCTTTGATGTGCAATTGGTGGGACTCACCACCGAAGTTTCATTGGAAAGAGGTCTCGTGAAACTAACCCCCGATGCAGTTACAGCAGACGTTTTTCATACCGATTTGATCATCGTTCCTTCGTTTTCGGGTTACGTGAACAATTCCCTATTCGTCAGTAAAGAATGTGCTCCATGGATTGCCCAACACTATAAAAACGGATCGGAAGTTGCTAGTTTGTGCACAGGCGCATTTATGGTAGCTTTTTCGGGGATTTTAAACGGCAAAGAGTGTACGACACATTGGGCGTATTCCAACGAGTTCCGTTATTTTTTTCCAGGTGTGAAATTGGTGGATGAGAAAATAGTTACCGATCAGGATGGCTTGTATTCAAGCGGTGGAAGCAATTCCTACTGGAATTTATTGATCCATCTGGTTGAAAAGTTCACCAATAGAGAAACGGCCATTAGAGCTGCAAAGTTTTTTGTGATTGATCTCGACAAAACCAATCAATCGGCGTTTATTATTTTTCAGGGATTGAAAGACCATGAAGATGAACCGGTTTTGAGGGCACAGCAGTACATCGAGCAACATTATTGGGAGAAATTCACGGTTGATCAGTTGGCTTCGCAATTTAACATGACGCGCCGGACATTTGAACGACGATTTAAAAAAGCAACCCGAAATACCGTGGCAGAATACATTCAACGGATGAAAGTGGAAGCCACTAAAAAACAATTAGAAATTGGCCGAAAATCAATCAATGAGCTGATGGTTGACGTCGGTTATTCGGATATTCAGGCTTTTCGTGAGGTATTCAAACGGATTACCGGAATGACACCAATCGATTACAGGAAAAAGTACCGGTCTTAAATGGGGAAGAGAAACGTTACGTCTATTGATCCTCGTTTTCCTCCGGCAGAATTGGTTTTACAATTCCACGGTTTTTTTCCTCCATCACATCACCGAAATCAATATTAACATCTGCTATCCAGCAAATTCCTTTAAATATAAATGACATGTAATTGTAGTGGTCATCATTGTCTTGAACCATCAGACGATCACCTTCATCGGGTGTATAATCAAAATCAAAGCAATTTTCTGTATTGAGATGCAGCAATACCCATTCTTCCGTCAAACCATTCCCCAAATTGCTGCGTGGCATAGTCATACTACCAATTAAATTGGTTGTATCGCGAGTGGTAATGTAGCGATCTAGTGTCCAGGTGTATTCCTTAGGAAGAGAATCGGAATCGTCTTTGTTTCTGCGAGATTTTTTGTTGTGTACGATTGTGTCTTTTGCCCGATCGCAGGTACAGAATTTAAGGCCTTTCGTAAAGTCGCACATGATGTAGCGTAGTTAAATCGGGAAGAAAAACGCAATGCGGTACATCACCGGAATGTAGGTTCCGTTAGCGCGTTTCATGAAATATCCTTGACGAAATGGACTGTTTACGTTGTTGATCACATCGTACATGACACCCGCATTGAGTCGGAAATTAGGCGTGAATGCACGCGAGAATCCACCACCAACCAACGCTGTAGGCACCCAAACACGTTGCGCCATTAAATAACCGTTTTGAAATGGAGTGGAAAGAAATTCTACTTCGGCACCAACAAAAAAGTAATTGAGCAAACGCGCGTGAATGAAAGCGCCGCCGCCGTAAATGGCAAAAGAAGATTTAACACCTTTAGCCCCATTTATCCCAATTCCGTTACTCCACGATTCTTGAAAACGAATACTAGGTCCGGCAATAAACTGATCCTGAATATTGAATCCGAGCTTTAATCCCAAACCAGCCGTTCCTCCATAATTGGACGCACTGAAATTCAAATCGAAACCAATCTCGCGTTGGTGAATCGGCATTTCTTCTTCCGTTTCTTCCTCTTCAACAACCACTTCTTCTTCATCCTGCGAAAAAACAGGAAAGCTCATGCATACGATAAATAAGGTGTAAAACAAAGACTTCATAAACGCATTATTAATTGTTCAACGAGTGATTCATTCAAATCGTGCTGTCCGTCAAATCGCAGGACCTCAAATTGTTTTTCGCGGTAATCGTTACACGCTATCTCGGTACTCGTAACGTCAAAATACGGATCTTCCGTGCCTAAAACAAACCATTTTTTCATCGAAGAATCAAACTCTTCTTTTGCTATTGAAGCAATATCTGGTGGAAAAACACTTGCCCACGAAACAAAGCCGTTGGGTCTGATAGCACCGTTTGCAATCCATCTGGTGGCAGTTGCTCCACCTTGCGAAAAGCCGATCACCAAGATTTTTTTTGGTTGAAAATTTTCTAGGAGTTTTAAGTGCAATCGATCAAGTGCGATGGTGTTTTCCAAAATATCCAACTCTCGCGCTTCTTTCGTCATCCAAGATGCTCCCACACGTCCGGCATTGCCATGCAAATAGAACCGATGCATTCCCTCCGGTGCAACAAACGTAACCGATTCGGGTAAAACGTTTTCCAGTTTTCGGAGGAAATAACGCGCCAATTGACCGTAACCGTGCAACACATAAACAAGTGTTTCGGTTTCCTTCGAAGCTTGCCGAAGTGAATAACGCATGGAACGCTCAACCGATATGTTTTCTGTGGTAATCATTTGATTTATCAGAATGCAAAGATCGATATTTAGAATGATTTAACCACACTAGGTAAGTAGTGTTTTTATTTTCTTAAGTTTTTAAGTTCTAGCATCAACTCATAAAACTTAAAAACGAATGAACGAATCAAACTCACCTATTTTGGGTAAAATTTATCAACCAAAGCATCTTATGGAAAGTAAAAACGTTTTTAGTATAACACTAAACTCTCCGATTATGCGTAACGTATTTCTTTTCACTACAATCTGCTTTTTGTTCACCACACAATTGATTGGTCAAGTGGTTGTTGGGCCTTACACTGGAACAACTCATCTCACCAATATCACCGGACCTTGTTCGCCGGCAGCATTGTCTGTTTTGGGAGATACCGATTTCACAGACGGTTCCTATGAGATTGCTTTCGGATCGGTTTTCGAAGGAACGTGGGCGAGTGGTTTGGGGTATGTTGATGGTCCGGGAGATGAGATTTTGTGCGTGAGTTTGCATACGGAAGAAAGCTGGACTGTTCGATTGCGCTTATCTGATGGGTCGTACTCCAATGGCTTATTGGCAGATATGACTCCCACAGTAGATAATAACGCCCTTAATTTATATGATTGCGGAGCAGGGGCATTAAATCCGGGATGGAATTATGACCGACGAGTTGCGTTGTTAGATTTTGCCAATTTCACTATACCTGTTGGGGTAACGGTAGTTGGAGCAGAATTCACCTTGGAAACCGACAATGCCGGTTATGCCGATCCGGTTGGAATGTTATTGATGTCAAACGCATCCAGTCCAACAATTTCGAATAACGGACCTTTGTGCGCGGGAGATACTTTGATTTTAGATATTCAGAATCCACCGGCAAACGGTACATTCAGCTGGTCGGGTCCTAATGGATTTACGTCTTCGCAACAAACGGTTACCATTCCAAATTTCACAGCGGTGAATGCGGGCGTTTATAGTTGTGTTGTAACGGATACTGTTGGTGTGGATCAAGTGTTTAACCTCAATACAACGGTAGTTATTAATCCGCAACCCGCCATTTTCTCCGATACCACCGCATGTAACCAAACGTTTACGGTTCAAGGAACAATTGCTACTAGCGGTGGCGTTTGGTCGGCAGTAGATCCTGCTATTCAATTCAGTTCTACATCGGTACTCAACCCGATCATTTCTGCTGTTTCACCCGGAATTTACACGGTTGATTTTACAGACAATACTTGTGGTGTAACAGTGAGTGCTGAGATTACATTCCCGGCACCGGCTTTTACGGCAGTTTCAGACACCACTATTTGTAGTGATACCGAATACATCATTACGGCATTGCAGCAAGCTGGAAATTCATACAGTTGGAATACGGGGGCAACCGGACCTTCCATTACCGTTACTCAAGCAGGAAACTATATTGTTACGGCTACGAATGTGTGTGATTCGTATTCTGATACAGCTACTATCATTGCAATAGCTTGTGACATTGAAGTGCCAAATATCATTTCGCTCAGTTCTAAAAACGGAAACAATGTGTTTTTTGTGAACTATAGCGGAATCAAATCGTTTGAATGCACTATCATTAACCGCTGGGGAAATGAAGTTTTCTATTACAATGATCCGGCAATGGCTTGGGATGGAAAAAATCAGACGGGAGAGTTGGTTGACGAAGGTACTTACTTCTACACCATCAAAGCGGTTTTGAGTAATGATGAAGAGCTTGTAAAACAAGGTTTTGTGCAAGTTTATCACTGATTTTCTGTGAGCATTTTTTAAGCGATTCACAATCCGATTCGTGATAGTTAGGAATATTCACAATTATTTCTTCTATTCGTGGACTTCTAAGGCATCCATTTACTGGATTTTGCGTCTTTGAAATAGCTTTATACTCTATCTATGCGTACTACGTATTTATTAATCTTCGCAATAGTTCTTTTCTCCAGCAGAATGGTTGCACAAGTTGTTGGCCCTTACACGGGTATCACTCGACTTACAAACATTACCGGACCTTGTTCGCCTGCAACATTGGCCATTTTGGGTGATGCCGATTTCACAGACGGTTCGTATGAAATTCCATTCGGAACTGTTTTCCAAGGAACATGGGCAAGTGGTGTGGGATATACTGATGGTCCGGGTGATGAAATTTTATGTGTGAGTTTGCACACTGAAGAAAGTTGGACGGTTCGTTTGCGTTTATCAGACGGGTCATATTCCAACGGTTTATTAGCAGACATGACTCCTACAGTCGACAATAATGCGTTTAATCTTTACGATTGCGGAGCTGCCGGATTGAATCCGGGCTGGACGTATGATCGCCGGGTTGCGTTGTTGGATTTCGCAAGTTTCACTTATGGTGCCGGCTTAACTGTGATAGGAGCAGAATTTACATTGTTAAGTGATAACGCTGGTAATGCCGATCCGATAGGAATGCTTTATATTTCCAGCGCGCCGGTTGTAACACCGCCTACAATTAGTAATAACGGACCGTTGTGTCAGGGACAATCATTGGTGTTGGATGCTCAAAATTCTACTACTGATGCTACCTATAGTTGGTCTGGACCGAATGGTTTCTCATCAACACTTCAATCGGTAACTATTCCGAATTTCACTTCTGCAGAAGCAGGAGTTTATACCTGTGTGATTACCGATACACTTGGTATAGATCAAGTATTTAATTTAACCACAACTGTTGTGGCCAATCCGCAACCTGCCGGCAATATTACCTTTGCTTCTTCTTGCGAAGATCAAGCTATTGTATTGGGCTTTTCACCTATTGCAGGTCAAACCATATCAAGTTATAGCTGGAACCTCGGAGTTGGAAGTCCGTCTTCATCGGTTGTTGCAAATCCGTCGGTGACATTTGCCAACGGAGGAAGTTACCCGATATCGGTTTCTCTCATTACCAGTCAAGGTTGTGTCGGAATTATCGATACGGTTATTCCTATTTATCCGAAACCGGTGCCCTCTTTTTCTTCGGCAACCTTACTTCAATGTGCTCCGGCCGTGTTTACAATGAATAACACAACCAATCCGGCTGATGTAGCTTCGTATTCTTGGACGTTCGATAACGGAATTGCTTCTTACGGAAGTTCAACTTTGCAGTCACCTTCATTACCGGGTGGTGTGTACGATGTGCAATTGACGGTTACTTCTCCGCAAGGATGTGTAGGTACAACTACAATTGTTGATTATCTGACAGTTGTGAATCAACCGATTGCCGATTTTTATTGGAGTCCGGGTCAAGTGTTGGCAACCAATACGGATATTTCGTTGATCAATGCTTCTGTGAATGCTTCTTCGTATCAATGGACAATTGATCAGGGCACTCCGAGTACGTCAACTTCACAAAATGTACAAACAAGTTTACCAAACGGTGTTTCAGGAAACTACGATGTGACCTTGGTTGTGTTCTCAAGTGCAGGTTGTTCAGATACAATAACTAAGACGGTAGAAGTATCTCCAATTATCACTTTATACATTCCGAATACGTTTACACCTGACGGTGATGAGTTTAACCAAACATGGCAAATCTTCATTGATGGAGTTGATATGTATAGTCTAGACCTTCGTGTTTACAACCGATGGGGAGAAACAATGTGGGAAAGTCATGACCCGGCTGCAGAATGGGATGGAAGCTATAATGGAGAGATTGTTCCTTCAGGATTGTATACTTGGACGCTGAGTGCGAAAGATAAGTTCACAGATGAAAAGTATGAATATGTCGGGCATGTGTTCGTGAATAGATAATTCTTATTTTCGGCGTTTCAACGAAACGACCTTTAATGCCTCACACAAAGTCAAGATCAATAGTTTGGTTTAACTTTTTCTCGAATAATGCTCCTAGTGTGCGTTACAGAGGAACTTATTTATTGGATCATTTAGGGAAACGTGGCATTTCTTCTGAGCATTATCTTCCGAAAAGATCGTTGAGTTCATTTCTCCGGCTTTCCATTTTGGTTACCAAACTTTTGTTTACGCGAACAGCAACCATTGTGGTTGTTCAACGCGTTAGTTCGTTTGGGTTCTATGCCCGTTTATTGAAAGTGTTGATTCGATTTCGGAAACGGACACATTATTTCTATTACGATCTGGATGATGCGATCTATGAAGAAATGGCTAACGATGCTCAGATTCGCTGGTTTATGCAGCATTTTCATCAAGTGATTGTGGGGAGCGAAGAATTGGTGCGTTATGCCAAACAATGGAACAGTAATGTACGATTAATCACCACGCCTGTTGTTTCAACCGACTTGAAGGCTTCACCAACGTTTTCAGATCGACTTACACTTGGGTTTATCGGCTGTTATTGGGGAACACATTATCAAAACATGCAGGATTGGGTGTTGCCGGCATTGATCGAACTCGACTTTCCGGTTACGCTTGAAATTATCGGGGCAGAGAAGGACAAAGAACGTCAATTAACGGAAAAATTTCTCGCCGGAAGTTCGGTTACACTGGTTTTTAAAGCAATCAATGACTGGATGGATGAAGATGAAATCAATACTGCG
>Ga0302296_1000876_pt1 | contig 23525 bp, 16 predicted proteins | sample III_Fen_N3_1_FD_194546 | JGI IMG/M metagenome (GOLD analysis project Ga0302296, IMG submission 194546) | Peat permafrost microbial communities from Stordalen Mire near Abisko, Sweden - III_Fen_N3_1 | ecosystem: Environmental > Terrestrial > Soil > Wetlands > Permafrost | place: Sweden: Abisko...
GAATTGAATTGCCAAATTTGAAACCGTAATCATTCTTTATGTATTTTGTATCATGTATTTATGGGGCGCAAAGGTAGTACAATCTGTGTCCCATTATTTCTTTTTGAGTTAATAAATTCTTAATGTGAAGTCCCCCCGACCTTTTAATTCGGCAGACTCAGTAATCGACAATGGAGGTGAGGATAATTTTTACTCTCTTTATACTTTGTTGTCAAGGCCTATGTTCTTAAAAGAAAATATTATCCGAATTTTCAGGAACAAACTCCCTTCTCCCTTTTGGGGAAGGGTTGGGGATGAGGCTGTTATTCCAATCCTCTTTGCCTGATCACCTCGTAAACCAGTAATCCGGCAGCAACAGAAACGTTCAGCGATTCGATTTTTCCGAGGATCGGGATTTTAACCTGTTCGTCGGCCAACGCCAGAAGGCGTGGATCGATTCCTGTATCTTCGGAACCCATGATAAAGGCAATGGGGCCGGTAAGATTGGCCTTCGTATAAATATTTGTCGATTTTTCAGTAGCGGCAACCAGTTTCAACCCTGATTCTTTCAGGAACGAAACGGTCTCTTTCAAGCTGCGGGTGCGGCAAACAGGAACCAAATGCAGAGCGCCGGCTGAGGTTTTTACGGCATCGGCATTGATACGCGCTGAACCTTTATCCGGAATGACAATGGCGTTTACTCCGGCACATTCGGCCGACCGAACAATGGCGCCAAAGTTACGCACATCGGTTACCTGATCGAGTATCAGCACAAACGGCGTTTCACCGGCTTCGTAAATAGCCGGAATAATATCTTCGATTCGTTGTAACGCAACCGGAGAAACAAAAGCCAGCACGCCCTGGTGGTTTTTTCGCGATATCCGGTTGATTTTTTCAATCGGGACATACTGAAAAGCTATCTGGCGAACGCGGATCAGATCGAAAAGTTCCTTGAATAAATCGCCAATCAATCCTTTCTTTATCAGAACTTTATCTATTTCTTTCCCAGCCTGAATGGCTTCGATGACAGCGCGGATGCCAAATACCAGATCGTCGGCAGGTTTATCTTCTCGTTTAAACATTTGTGAATTTTTATTGATGATTTTTTTTAATTTGAAGATTTGAAAATGTGTCGATTTGAAAATAGAAAGAACTCGAAAAAAAATGAATTAATTAGGCTAAATCATCATCTTCAAATTTTCAAATTGTCTCATTTTCAAATTATTATTACCACGTCTTCTTAACGGTCAATTCTTCCAGTTGTTCGTGTAAAATTTCCCATTCGTACATTTTATTTTCCAGGTCCTTTTTCAGGCGGTCGTATTTTCTGAAAATCTCTGGATCGGAACCATCGGCGTGTTCAAGCATTTGATTCGTTTCTTCAATTTTCTTTTCCAGGTCCGAAATTTCCTGTTCGGTTTTTTCGATGTTTTTTTCGAGTTTGCTAATGTTCCGGTTCACTTCTTTCCGCTCTTCAAAGCTGACCTTTTCGGCTTCTTCGTTTTTTTGTGCTTTAACTTCCTGATTCAAAGGTAAATTCTTTTTCTCCAATTCTTTCATCGATTCCATTTTCTTTCGAATCAGGAAATCGTAAATACCGCCGAGATGCTGTTTTACCTTTTTGTTTTTGAATTCGTACACACAGCTCACCAATCCTTCCAGAAAATCACGGTCGTGCGATACCACGATCACCGTTCCATCGTAATCGATCAGAGCTTGTTTCAGGATTTCTTTTGAGCGCATGTCGAGGTGGTTGGTAGGTTCGTCGAGTACCAGCAGATTTACCGGTTCGAGCATCAGTTTCACCATAGCCAGCCGCGAACGTTCTCCGCCGGAAAGTACTTTCACTTTCTTATCCACTTCGTCGCCCGAGAACATGAACCCACCCAGGATGTTGCGGATTTTGGTGCGTATTTCGCCCACGGCAATCCGGTCGATGGTCTCAAAAACCGTTAAATCGTCATCAAGCAAATTGGCTTGATTTTGTGCGTAATAACCGATTTTTACATTATGCCCAAGTTTCATTTCGCCCTGATGTTCGAGTTCGCCCATGATGACGCGGGCCAGCGTGGTTTTTCCTTCGCCGTTTTTACCGACAAATGCCACTTTTTCGCCACGTTCGATAATCAGGTCAATTTTATGGAGTACATTCAGCTTTCCGTAGCTTTTTGACAATTCTTTGGCTTCTGCGACGATGGTTCCGGAGCGAAGGGCAGGAGGAAATTTAATTCGGAGCGCCGAGTTGTCTTCGTCGTCAACCTCAAGTCTTTCAAGTCTTTCAAGTGCTTTAATACGCGATTGTACCTGAATGGCTTTCGTTGCCTGATACCTGAAACGTGCAATAAAATTCTCGGTGTCTTCAATCATTTTTTGTTGATTGACGTAAGCAGCCATCTGATTCTCTTTCAGTTCTTTGCGCAAAATAAGGTATTTCGAATAATTCGATTTGAAATCGTAAATACGGCCCAACGTGATTTCGACGGTGCGGTTGGTGACAGCATCCAGAAAAGCCCGGTCATGCGAAACAAGAACGACAGCGCCATTGTAGCTTTTCAGGAAATCTTCGAGCCATTGAATCGATTCGATATCCAGGTGGTTGGTCGGTTCATCCAACAAAAACACATCGGGACGTTTCAGCAAAATTTTGGCCAGTTCAATACGCATGCGCCATCCACCGCTGAATTCGGAAGTCTGGCGGGTGAAATCGGAGCGTAGAAATCCAAGTCCCAACAGGGTGCGCTCCACTTCAGCCTCGAAATTATTGCCGCCAAGCAAATGATAACGATCGTTGAATTCAGTAACATGATCGAGCAAACGATGGTATTCGGCTGATTCGTAATCGGTTCGTGTGGATATTTCGTGATTTATTTCCTCAATTCGTTTTTCCAGGTTCAGGATTTCGTCAAACGAGGTAACTGCTTCGTCAAAAACAGTTCGTCCGTCAATAATCTCCATGTGCTGAGGAAGATAGCCTAAACGAATATCAGAAGGAACCGAAACTACCCCTTCGTTGGGGAGCTGGTGCCCGGCAAGAATCTTAAGTAATGTGGATTTTCCTGCGCCATTTTTGCCAACCAAGCCAATGCGGTCTTTGGGACTCACCAAAAGTGAAATCCCTTTAAAAAGCTCAAACCCGCCAAAGCTGACAACCAATTGATCAACCGAAATCATAAATCGTAAAATTGAGGCTGCAAAGATAGACTATTACTTGATCGAAACTTCAATTTTAAACTGTGGAACCTTCAATTCCTGAGGCAGGTTCTTTAAATCGGCAGTGGAAACGCTGACTGATTCTGCCGGAATGCCTTGATTTACGGTTATAAAATCGTTAACAAGTTTGTTCCGTAAAGTAAGCAAGGCTTGAAATCTGCTTTCAATGCGCCCGGCATCCATCCGTTTTTCGCAGGCTTTTTCGATTCTCAGCGAATCAACCGATGGAACAGTCTTCCGGATAAAAGCCAGTAAATTGGCATCCTCATTTTTTAGATCGCTTGCTTTTATTTTTGGTACATTCGGGTTAGAAGCCTGATCAGCAAGATAATCGCTTTTGGTTAATTGAACGGCAATTTCGCTTTTCTCCTTTTCCTGATCCGTACTTTGCGATAAAGTCAGAACCAGTTCCTTCTTCTTTTTCAATATGTTAGCCAGCTTGGTTAATTCATCGCGCTGAGTTTGATTGAGCGAATCCTGAGCAAAGGCAAACGACATTTTATCAAGCGATTCAGGATTTGTACCCGCCAATCCGCCCAGCGCTTTGAATGGCGAAAGGGCCGTTTTAACCATTAAGTTTGTAAAAGTTTTCCATATTAATTTTCCGAGTTTGAATTTGGGCTCCGAAGGATTTCCGGTGACCGGCAACTCAAATTTTATTTCATCGTTGACGTCTTTCATCAGGTATAAAGCCAGTCGAACCGGCACTTTCATGGCTGTTGTGTCCTTTGTTCGTTTTTTGCCAAATTCCAGTTCATCTACCTTAATCTTATTCTGATTGTCAAGCGTTTTTGAAGTCATTTTCAGGCCAAGATCGTAGTTGATCCATCCCTGAGTTATCGGAAAAGCAACGTAATATTCGGAATAGGGCGAAAAGCTTACCAAATCCATCCGTTTGACTTTTGCTTCCATTTCAAGGTTCATAAAATCGACCATGCTCCAGGTTGTTTTACCCGAAAGTTCACCTTTGTTGTTCAGTTTTGTGCTGAAAATCACAGGAATATGGTCGGCGCTTTCACTCAGACCGGTCATGGTCATATTCAGGTCGTTTAATTCATATTTGAAAGGCCGGTTCAGGGTTTTGTCAGTAATCGCAACCAGTCCGTTGTTTACTTTGATCGTATCTATTTTATAGGTTACCGGAGTTCCTTCCGTAGTTGTTCCGGAAACTTTGCTGATGGAATCGCCACGGAAATAGGGTAGGAGCAGGCGCTCCAGATTGGTCATTTTCTTTTCGCGAACGACGAGTAAATGAGGCGCATTGGCTTCTATTGTGCCAAACCCGAAGTGGAAGGTTTTCAGGTTGATGTCTTTAAGTGTGGCAGTTACTTTCGATGAAGATAGAATTTCTTCTGAACGTCCGTCAAGTACCGAGAACCCGGAAACAGAGCCTTTTCCGGTCAGCGAAATGTTGATCACTTCATTCATGTCACCCCTGATTTTCAGGTTCGATGTAAGTAATCCGTTCATTGATTTGACGTCAAAATAATCGGTCATATATCCGGTAATTGGCTGTATCTGAATATCCTGCGTTGTAAGGTCGATCTCGTATTTCTTATTTATATTATCAACAGTAGCCTGAATATTCACCTTTCCATTTTTGCCCATCACGAAATTGAGTCCTAAATTCGATTTATCGTTGTTCCACGAAATCAACGGCAGGTTCAGGTTTAGGTTTTTCATTTCTACCATGTTCTTTTTCTTGAGATCGTTGTATTTTACCTTTCCATCAATTAGTTGAATGTTCCGGATGGTAAACTTGAGTATTTTCTTTTGAGCGGTGGTGTCTTTTACTGCCAGACTGTCTTTTTTTTGCATCATGCTACTGAAGTTGAATGTTTCGCCATCCTGAATGACTTGTATGGTTGGATTAACCAGACGGATTTCAGAAACAGAATATTCACTGAAAGGCAATGTCCATGGGTTAAGATTGATATAAAACTCTTTGAATGAGGCGAAACTGTCGGTTTTGTTGGTTTCGAACAAAACCAAATCTTTTACCTGAACAGCTACTTTTGCATAATTAAAATGCATCTCACCAATGGTTAGTTTTCGTCCGATCAGCTTTTCGCTGTTTTTCACCAGGTAGTTTTTAGTAATTTCTGAAAGAAAGAACAAAACGAAGAAGATCGCAAAGATGATGGTTCCCAAAACGATGTACCTTTTTTTAACGTGTGCCATGGCATTTTTTTTTTGACAAATATAGAAAAGGCTGCCCAATTCAGGACAGCCTTTAAACATTTTAAATATTAGCTTTTGCTATTATTCTTTGGTAAATTTCATTTTGTAGTTTGCCGATGCTGATTTAACTTCCAACACATAAACTCCACTTGTTAATTGGCTTAAGTCAACTTGCGTTGATCCATCTATTTGACAGCTTTTTACAATGGCGCCATTGATGTTGTAAACGTTAAGTGTTGATTTTGATGGATTTGTAAAGGTAATATAAGCAAAATCCTTTACAGGAACCGGATACACACGAATTGTGTTTTTGTCTGCCAACAGGTTATTGTCAATACCGGTCCAGCCACTTTTTACAATTTTGAAGCTATCAAAAGGAGATGCTAAACCCAAGTCGTTCACTTCGAATGTATTAACATCGATAGCATCGGTACTTACTGTAATATTGCTATATGTTGGATTGCCGGTTTGGCCAAAACGTCCGCTGAACATTCCAAAATAGTTTGTTAATCCCAATCCAGCTTCAACAGCTGCCATTTGAGCTTGCGAACGTGGTTCGTATTTTTTCTTTCCTGCCGAATTGTTGAGGAAATACAACGTACCATTTTTTACATCGAATGTACCGCCTGATTTACCTGTAACATTTGCACGGGCATCGAAAGCAACTGTGATTTGGTTCGTAACTGCATCGGCGACAAGCGTTTTGTTTTTTAATGGGCCAATTACTTCATAAATGTGGTCGTGTCCTTGCAGAGCCAGATCAATTTTTAATTCATCAAAAATTGGGGTCATCGCATCGCGTACTGCTTTTCCATCGGCATCACTTTGGTGGCTGGACGAACCGGTGTACATCGTTTTGTGATAGTAAGCAATTCTCCATTTCACTTCCGGGTGAGCTGCTACCTGAGCCCTCATCCAGGCGGTCAAATCGTCGAGATAACCTGCCACACTGTAATCTTCGTAACTCATTGCCATGAAGAGTGCATTGCCATATACAAATGAGTAATTACTTCCGGGGGTAGTCGATTTTGTCTGGTCAAAAGATACACTTTCGGTATTGAAATGGGTTGTAAAGTTCTTATTGACCGTTTTATCGTGATTACCCATAACCGGAACGAATGGTTTTTTCAGGAAAATGTCCTGTTGTGTTTGGAAAAATTGCTCGTATTCCCATTCTGAGTTTGGCGAACCCGAAGTTTCGACCAAATCGCCACAACTTAACCAGAAATTAGCATTTGGATACATGGTATTTGCAGCGTGAGTCGTTTTTTGGGAAACATCAAACATGTCAACCGTATTGGCTTGTGGGTCGGTCACATAAACAAACGAGAAGCTGTCTTTATTGCTTTTTGCTGTTGTAAAGGTGCCAATTTCGCTCCATGCGCCTGGTTTCCCAATACGGAATGAATACGTTGTGTTGGGAGTTAAACCCGTTACTAAAGCTTTGTTGCTGACATAACTTCTTTTGGAATTGTTTTCAAACCCAGCCAAGGCTAAAAGATTATTACCACTAACACAATAATTCACATCGGTTAATGCGGTACCAGTTGCATCAACACTAAATTTCGGAGTTGTAAAGGCATTGTAATCAGCTGCATTACCTTCTGTTATTTCAACTTTTTCGCCTGTGACTCCTGCATTGTTAAACCAGGCAAAACCAAGGCGACTGGTCGGATCACCGTTAAAAGTCATGCAGATGCTGTATGGGATTTCTTTTGCTTTAAGGCCATTCAGCGCGATTTGTAATTTGGCGGTTGAAGCTGAATCTTTTACAGCTGCAGCAGTAACAGCCCTTTTCAGTAATGTCCAAGATGGAATCGTGTAGTTTGATTCGTTCAACGAATTAACGATGCTGGTTAACGAATCGGCTTTATTCAAAGCAAACGAAATACTTGCGCCCCATTGTACCGGTGCATCTTTGGTTGCAGTTGGGTTCCAGAGACATTCGCGAACAGTCATGTTTTTTGAGATTGTATCCAACGAAATAACCTGATAGGAAAGTATTTTTTCCTGAGTGGCAGATGGTTCGCCTTTCATCGGTGAATCAACACGAATGGTTCTCAAAGCAATATTCTTGTCAGGTCCGTTGTAAACATAGAATTGGTTCCAGTTTGAATTTCCGTGGAAATAGGCTTTGATATTTGGATGAGTTTTTACGAAACTGGCAAAACCTTTTTGCTCAATGGTCGAAGGTGCTGATACTGTTTTTCCGTCTTTGCATTTTTCTTCCACCATGTTCTCGAATTTGTCGGTGCTGTTTATAGTTCCGGCGCCATTGGGGTTGTATAAGTGTTTGGTTTCAATATCCGGTTGATCGTGGACAAAGAGAACAACAGGGGTTGTTGCACTTACTTTTGACAAATCATTGGCCATCCAGATGCGGTTAACAGAATCAGGCCACATTGTAATAAACATAAAATGTACGCCACCAATATTTTTCGAATAGTTGATTTTGTCGGTTTTGAAATCGTAGGTTGTGGCATCTTTTGGAGTTGCCGGGTTCATCATCAGGTTATAGATGTTAACCATTGATGTTTTGTCGGTGGCAGGTACCATTGTTTTGTAGTATCCAATTGCATTCGAAACATCATGATTACCAGGTAACAACAGTAACGGAGTTTTTTTATCCTGCCTGTTTTTTAATGTTATGCCATTGATATAGTCGGTCGTAAACTGAGCCCACGATGCCGCATCCGATTGGATACCTGTTTCTTCACGGTTTGCGATATCGCCGGTATTGATCACATAGTCAATCGAACCGATCGTTTGTCCTGCATTAACACCATTGTCGTTAGGGAATTGGGCTGTTGGCATTTGATTTATTTTTGCAACTAAAGCGGCATTCACAACTTGTGCGTCCACTTTTGTTGCACCCTGGAAGTTTGCCCTGGTGATGCCATAATGCGAGTCAGAAGTATAGATCATCTGAATCTGGGTATTGCTGGCCGTTTTAACAGGAGCGGTATAAACAAAAATCGGGTTCGAATAAAACCAAAGATCGGCAAATGCTTTTACGGCATCATTTGTTCCAACTAATGCATCGGCCAATGGATTCCCGTCGGCATCGGTTTCGTTCGCTACATTCAAGCCAAGGTTTGAACCACGCAAACGGAAATAAACTGAATCGGTAACATTCGGAATGGTTAGGCTCATTTCTACCCAACCATTACTTGTGCTGGTCCATTTTGTGCTTACAATGTTTTTCGAATCGGTTACGCCGCCAACTGCATCAAAACGGGCAATGACTGAAGTTGTTGCAACATTATCGATGCTATATTTAGGGTCAGTTGGTCGAATTTTAGGACCAATTTTCCCTATGATCAGATCAATGTGGTTTAAGACCGGATTGTTGTAAGTGCTGTATGTGTTGTAGTTTATACCTTGTGGGTCGCGTGCTTTAATCGTGATTTTTATTGATTTGCCTTTCTCGATTAACATATTTGATCCCATAACGGCTTTTATCTTCTCAGTTCCAATGGTTTCGATGTTGTAAATCAGCGAGTCGATTAAGTCGCCTTCAACCACCCAGGTATTGCCCGAACGCAAACCATCAACAATGGACTGAGCTGTTTTCCCAGTTGTATACGTATAATTTTTCTGATATTCACCAGGATAAAAATCACCAGCTTCATCGTGACAGTCAGAATTGGCAAATAACCAAAATTTACGTCCTTCCGAAAGCATGGCATCCCATAATCCACCTATTTTGGCAGCATAAACGCCACATCCGCCATAGGTACCGCCACCATCGGCGCTCGAACTGTATCCACCACGTCCGGTAGCTTCTTTTTGATGGCCGGGCATACTTTCAAAACCGAAACAAATGTTTGGGGCTGTTTCGTTCATGTCGCGGAAATCGTTGATTTTGTATAGTTTTTTTCTTTCAGGATGAGCCGGAACTACGTAACTTGATGTTGGATAGTACGTTTTTAGCCAATTAAGCGCTTCTAATGTTTTTGCATGACCGCTTAAAGTGCTTTTCACCCAACCTTGGGCAACTCCGCCAACTAAATCTTTATCATTGTCGTCAAACTTGAATTCAAATTCGGCAATTGGATTACTATTGGGAACTGCTAAAAATTGATTTGCAATGAGACCCATGCTGCCATGTTCATGACCGGGAACATTCATTTCGTAACTTTGCAGTATTGTTTTTTTCGGATACAAAGCCCTTGCCTTAAGGATTTGGGTAAACGAACTGTCGCGAAGCATTTGCCAACGCCACATAACCTGATGGCCACTACTCATTACTGAAGTTCCAAGGATTGGATTTGGTGTGTAACTATCCCAAAATACAGTAATATTATTGTTATCTTTTCCAGTTACACGGGCATTGGTCGTAAAACCACCACCATGTTCGCTGTTGGCCCACCAATCTAAACCAAATTGGTTATTTTTCATCATCATGTGCCCAATCGTGTAACTACCGTCGGTATAGGTAGTATGTTGATGAAAGTCACCTGTTAAATAGCTCTGTGCATAAAGTGGCTGAGCCAAAATGGTGCTTCCAAACAACAAAAACAACACAAGTAAATAGTGTAAATTTCTTTTCATATTAATTGTTTTAGTGTATAAATAAACCATTGGCAAAATTAGAGACCCCTTATTAAGCATTGATTGCAATAAAATTTCTTTAAAAAAAGAAAGTATTAAAAAAGTATTTCATTTATTGTGATATAAATAATAAAAATTATAATTATTTGATCCTTCTTAACCCGGTTTTTGACTTTGCCTATTCATGAACCTTATTCTGGCTTTTTAATTACTTTTGCTGAAAATTTTAAAAATCATGGGAAGAGGCCGGAAAAGTAAGCCATTTTTGGAAGGTGTTTTGATTACCGATATTGGTGCTGAAGGAAAAGCGATTGCTCGGGTTGATGATATGGTGGTTTTTACCACCCTCGTGATTCCGGGCGATGTGGTTGATTTTCAGGTGACAAAAAAGCGCGCCAAATACATGGAAGCCGTTGTGAAACGTGTTGTTGTTCAGTCGCCTGACCGTGTGCCGGCCTTTTGTGAACATTTTGAAGTTTGCGGTGGCTGCAAATGGCAGTTTCTTCCTTACGAAAAGCAACTTTATTACAAACAGAAACAGGTGGCCGACCAGCTCCGACGGATCGGACGGATTGAATTGCCCGAAATTACTCCAATATTGGGTTCAGCAAAAACAACCAATTACCGCAATAAGCTCGAATTTGGCTTTTCGAACAGACGTTGGCTGACCTACGAAGAAATTGGTACCGAAAGCGAGGACATGAATAAAAATGCACTGGGATTTCATGTTCCGGGCATGTTCGATAAAATCATCAACATCAACAAGTGCTGGCTGCAAGGCGATCCGTCGAACCAAATCCGCAATTTCATTAAAGAATATGCCGACGACCATAACCTTGAATTTTTCGACCGGAAAATACAGTCGGGTTTGCTTCGAAACATCATCATACGCACTTCGACAACCGGCGATGTAATGTTGATTGTATGCTTTTTCAGCGAACAAAAGGAGAACCGCGAAAAATTACTGGCAGCGGTTGCCTCTGAATTTCCTCAAATAACTTCGCTGGTGTATGTGATCAACGGAAAAGGAAACGACACCATTCATGATCAGGAGATTTTGGTTTATAAAGGAAATGACTACATTCTGGAAGAAATGGAAGGCCTGAAATTTAAGATTGGACCGAAAAGTTTTTACCAGACCAACTCCGAACAGGCTTACGAACTGTACAAAGTTGCCCGCGATTTTGCCGGGCTGAAAGGTACCGAAGTGGTGTACGATTTATATACCGGAACCGGAACCATCGCCAATTTTATAGCCCGAAATGTTCGGGAAGTCGTTGGTATTGAGTATGTTCCTGAAGCCATTGAAGATGCTCATGTCAATTCGGAGTTAAATGGAATTTCGAATACCAGTTTCTTTGCAGGCGACATGAAAAAAATCCTGACCAGCGAATTTATTGCCCGGCATGGTAGGCCCGATGTGATTATTACCGATCCGCCCCGCGCCGGAATGGACGAAGAAGTGGTAAAAACCATTCTGGAAGCCGCACCCGAAAAGGTGGTTTATGTCAGCTGTAATCCGGCTACCCAGGCCCGCGATCTGGCTTTAATGGACGAAGCATACCAGGTAACCCGCATTCAGCCGGTTGATATGTTTCCGCATACCCACCATGTTGAAAATGTGGTGCTACTCGAAATGCGGTGATTGGCTATGTTAAACTGAAAACGTATGAGGCTGTCTCAAAAGTCATCCTGAACTTTCTGCCCGCTTACTTGGCAGGCGGAGTTTCAGGATCACAACATATTAATAATCAGACCCAGAAATGAATTCGGGGTGACGAGGTTCACAGTATTTCGACTTTTGAGACTGCCTCACAAAGTTGCTTCCCGGTTTACTTTTTCATGATTCTCTTTATTTTAAAAGATCAAGATATTACGAGTGTAAACTGAATGAAATTTTATTTGTCAGCGCTCACGTACGACGAAACCTGGTCAGTTGGTCCGCTCACATATTTGGAGTAGTTTGGATATGAGCATAACAGATAACCCGCACCTTCCTGTTTTTCACCTATTTTGCCCTGTGGGTCGATAACCAAAGTTTTGGCCGGAGCCTGATTTTTTTCTACCCAAGCCATAATCAGGTCCATGTTGTCATTGGCATTAGGTCCGTGAATATTTTTGACTTCCACCGGTTTTCCTTCGCCGTTTACTTTATAACTTTTCCCGGATAAGCCATGGCCAGCCTGAGGAACCACGTACAAGCGGGCAAATTTATCAATTGTTTTTCGTCCCATTTTGTCCAAAAGCGACTGATAATAATCGAGCTGAGCCCCCGGAGAGGCTATGTTATCCATGGCTCCAATGGTAATGATGATCTTTCCGCCGTTTTTATAGAATTCCGAAAGATCAGGATTTGTAGAATCGAGCCATTCCGATACTTGCTCGCGGCGTTTGTTCCATTGTTCGCCTTCCACATAATCGAGTGGATTCGCTTTGATGTCCTGCATTATAAATCCGGTAAGGCCAAGCGTTCCCAAAGAACCGTGTACCTGAGCATTCTCAGTGGCGCCTTCCTGTCCTTTAAACCGTTGACCGGCGATCATGCCAAAACCATCGGGTTCGGTAGTTGGCAGCCACATTCCAAAACTTTTAACACCATTGGCCAGCGGGGTGGCAAATTTATATGAGCTGTATGAGAACTCCATCGTTTTTATTTGTTCATTGGTAAGTTTAGCCGATTCTGATTTGTCGTTTGGATCGGGGTCAATATTGTTTGGCGCGCGCAGTGCCGCCCATGGATCTTTCGGACCAACGCCGTCGTTCACATTAAAAATGGCCCGAGCTGCCTGGTAGTTGCTTACAATGCCATCTGAAAGTCCGTCGAGCGCGTCGCATTGGCGAAGAAATTCAGCCCTTATCGCATTTGTTTTGGCCGGAGTTACCCAATTTTTCAAAGGTTTTTCCTGAATCCTGATCCACTCGGGAGCTGCCATCAAACTTGAGAAGTTTACAATCGGAACATTGGCAATAATTCCATTGTAATCTTTTGGATAGCGTTGTGCTACCGTAAGGGCTTCGCGTCCGCCGTGTGAATTTCCGACATAATAATTATATACAGGCCGTTTTTCATAGATCCGCTCCATAATGATCATCGCAGCATCGTGGGTTTTCTTCATTTGCATGTACCCCATATTGCGGATAGCTTCATCATTTAAGGCCCATTCATCGCCCGGTGTTGGACCGGTTGCCAGTGGTTTGCTCTGGGCGCCACCGAAACCCATTCCGCCAGCCTGATGCCCTGAGTCGCTTCCATATAGGGCAAATCCCTTGTTTATCATCGGATTCTTACCTTCTCTTACCGTGATGGTTCCGTTCATACCACCACCGCCGGCTTGCATGGCTCGTTGTGACCAATCGGCAGGCAACAAAACCCTGAAATTGATAGGCCAGCCTTTTGGATCAACCGGAAATATTGAACCTTCAACAACACCATAAGCCGGTGTATCATCCGTGGCTTCGATCCAGCGCGGTTCATAAAGTTTCACCGAACCCACTGGCTCACCAATGGACGAAGCTGGAATGGATGTGCCTGCTTTTGCCATATCAGCTTTGGTAATGGCAATATCTGTTGGAATTTTGGTCTGGCCAAAACTCGCGGTGCCAGCCAAAAGAAACAATGTAACAATAAAACAAAGTGATTTTTTCATAGCTATTTTTTTATGTGTAATGATACTGAATTTTGCGTTTTGAAAGTAATAATTAATTGTTTTATTCACGTCATCCATGAATAATGCCGGTCGATATTGATCTTCACATCCTTCGGGTGGAAAAATTTCACTACTTTTAGCCCCCTGTTTATAAATCGATAATTAATCAATCATGTCGAAAGAATATACTACTGACTTCCAAGTCGATTTCGGCCCCGACGGACAAAAATTACTGCCTGTTGTGACGCAAGATGCCCGGACAAAAGATGTACTGATTCTATCATTCGTTAATAAAGAAGCATATCAGGAAACGGTGCGCAGTGGATATGCCACCTATTGGAGCCGTAGCCGTAACGAGTTGTGGAAAAAAGGTTTAACCAGCGGAGATATGCTTCACATCGAAGAAATTCGTGTTAACTGTGAACAGAACTCCTTTTTGTTTTTGGTTACACCCGAAGGAAAAGGCGCCTGTCATGCCAAAAAAGAGAACGGATTACCCTACCACTCCTGTTACTATCGCAAGGTAAATGAGGATGGTACACTTCAAACTGTTGAAACGAACGCATAATGGAAAATACGAAATTAATCATAGGGATGCCGGCCGGATCGCTGGCCAATTCAAGCAGAGGCGGTAACCTCATCAAATTGCTCGAAGATTCGGGTTTTGAAACATCCGGATACGAAGAAGGAGGTCCAACCAGCTTTAAAACCGTTAACTTCCTGTATGGATGGGATGGCCGGCCACAAGAGTTCAGCTCGCAACTGGCCTTGCAGGAACTGGATGTTGCCATTGCCGGCGACGACTGGATCGAAGAGCGGATCATTGAATTCAGATTGGAATACAATACTGAAATTAATCTTGAAAAGGTACTGCCTTTAAACCGTGGAGGTGTTCGTTTGGTTGGAATCGTAAAAGGTGATACCCCTTTCGATACTACCGAAGATTACCTGCTTGACTTAGTTTCCCGGAAAAAATTGATTACCGTAGTGGCCGAAATGCCCTATCTTGCCTTGAATTGGGTACGCAAAAGCCTGGGCAAAATTGGCAAACTGGAAGAATTCAACGACTTTTCGGTACAGAAATACAAATCGCCTTCGCGAATCGAAAAGGGTGTCTTGATTTACGAAACCTGGGGGAAAACTGAATCGAAAGTGCTTCACAATGGCGCCGATTTCGGTCTGGAAATCACCCAAAGCGGCAGTGCTATCCGCAATTACGGATTGAAAATTCTGGAAACCGTTTACAAATCGCAAACCAGCATCTGGATTAACCCTGCTTTGAAAGAAAATGCTGAAAAGATGGAACTTCTGGAAATGTTCCTGTTAAATATTTATGGATCGATTAATGCCGAGAATAAAGTTTTGGTGAGTTTTAATGTGAAAAATACCGACCACCAGGCCATAGAAAGCTATTTGAACGACAACAAGCTTTTTGCCGATGAACCAACCATGAGTGTGGGAAAAACCTATACCGTTTACAACATCCAGGTGGATACTTCCGGAGGTAAAGTTCCGTTGGCCATGGTTCGTTATCAATTAGCCAAACTAGGCGCCACCAACATCGACACCTTGCCAATCCAGTCGTCGATCCAAAGCATCAATGCCATCAAATTGTAAATATTGGCATTAAGTATCCAGTATATTTGATACAATAGATAAAACGACAGATCCGAAAAAATTAAGTTCTTCGGATCTGTTGTTTTAAAGTGTTTTTTTCAAAAACGGTTATTCCGTTTGATAGTATCAAATGATAGTATCAAACGATTTTAAGCTGATTTTGGCAGTCACTTTACCCCTACTCAAAGACCCAACTTAAGGTCTCGCAAGTAGGGGATTGGAGTGTTTATTTTTTCTCCGATATTTTCATGGTAGCCATCATCTGTTTCATTGTTTTTTGCATTCCATCGGTTGAACCATCCAGAAAAATCACGTTGCCTTTGCCTGTTTCAGCAAAGTGTTTGATCGCTTCAGTCCACATCGAGAAAAGCAAAAATGAGGAGTCCAGGTCGGCATCGGTCATTTCTTTTGCAGCAGCAGCCATTCCTTTGGCCACTTCCTGACGGAACAAGGCAATTCCCTGACCGCGCTGTATAGCAGCTTCTTTCTCGGCAATGGCCGAAATCTTGATGGCGTTTCCTTCGGCTTCAGCAGCTTTGGTTTTAGTGATCAACAGCGCTTGTCCTTCATTTTCAGCTGCGGCTTTCAGGTTATTCGATGCTACCACTTTGGCCATCGATTTTATAATTTCATCGTCAAAAGAGATGTCGTTAAGCTGAATGTCGATCATGTGATAGCCCCATGCTTCGAGCGTGCCGTCCAGATGTTTTTTAACTTCCAGTACAATTTCGGTACGAAGACCCAATATTTCAGCCTGTTTTTTTGTGGCCACAAAACTACGGATGGTTCCTTCGATGGTGCGGATCAACGCTTGGTTAAAATTGTTCATGTCGACAAACTTGAAGGCTACATTTTTAATGGTTTCTTCGGTTTGATTGATTACCGCATAAAGCAACATCGCTTTAAAATGTACATTCGCCTGATCCTGAGTAATTGCCTGAAATTCGAGTTCAATTGAACGATTCTGAATGGATATTTTTTTGTAAATCAATTCAAACAAAGGTATCCGGTAGTTTAGTCCTGGAGAAAGGATTCGGTTGTATTTACCAAAAATGGTTGTAACAGCAATAAAACCTTGATTGACGGTTACAAAACCAGCCACAAAAATTAATAGAACAATTCCTCCGAGAATACATAAAGCCGTTAACATAGTTGTAAGTTTTTAAAGGTTAAGAATGAATTGCGGGTAAAATTATGTAAGAAATACACTTTCAGTTCAGGATTCAAGGCTAATGCATGCTTTTTCCCAGCGAATGGCATTTTTTTCGGTGCGATCAGTCAGCAAATACATTGCAGCCAGAGCAAAAAAAAACTGATCTGGAAAGATCAGTTTTTTATAACTTTTTTATTTCGACCGGAAGTTACTCAGCAGCTGAAATTGCATCAACCGGACAAACTTCGGCACACGATCCGCAATCGGTGCAAAGGTCAGCATCAATTTTGTAGATATCCCCATCCGAAATCGCTTCAACGGGACATTCATCGATACATGTACCACAGGCAATACATTCTTCTGAAATTTTATAAGCCATGACTCTTTTTTTTAGTTTTATTGTGGCAAATGTACAAAGATTGGTAAAAAATAAAAAGATTAATAAAACTAATTTCTGAAAGGTCGGAAATATTTAATATTGAACTGGTAATGAAGTCAGTATGTTATAGATGATCAAGTGTTGCGTTAACGAGCTATTGACGGGTCGTCATGCCGAACTTGTTTCGGCATCCCTAAATTGGATGGGACCCCGAAATAAATTCGGGGTGACAGGGACTTGACAAAATCAAGTTTACACAACACTAGTTGTCAGACCGATTGACCATGATTCGTTTGATAATACAGGCAGACATCTGTCAATCCGCAACTTCCGCATTTGGGCGAACGCGCCATGCAAGTGTACCGCCCGTGCAAAATCAGCCAGTGATGAGCTAATGAAATCAATTCTTCAGGAAAGTATTCAACCAGTTGCTTTTCGGTTTCCAGAGGTGTTTTTGCATCGGTGCTCAGACCAATTCGGGCGGCTACCCTGAAAACATGCGTATCAACCGCCATTGCCGGCTTGTTGAAGACAACCGATGCAATTACATTGGCAGTTTTCCGGCCTACCCCGGGTAATTTTTGCAATTCATCAATGTCATCGGGAACCTCGCCGCCAAAATCATTCACCAGCATCCGTGCCATTCCAACCAGATGTTTGGCTTTGTTATTTGGATACGAACACGAACGAATGTAATCGAAAACTTCATCCGGCTCAACTTCTGCAAGCTTTTCAGGAGTAGGAAACCGCCGCAGTAAATCGGGAGTAATCAGATTAACCCGCTTGTCGGTACATTGTGCCGATAAAATTACAGCCACCAATAACTCGTAAGGAGTTTTGTATTCCAGTTCGGTTTCAGCAATAGGCATTGCTTTCTTAAAATAACTGATCACCCGTTCAAATCGTTCTTTCTTGTCCATTTTGCCTGATTTACGCGCTTTCAAACTTAACCATTTTAGTAGGCTTAAATTGTTATTTTTGCAGAAAAAAATATGACTCCGTTTTTACAGGCTGAAAATCTCTCGAAACGATTTGGCGATCAATTGTTATTCGAAAATATTTCATTCACCATATTTGAACATCAAAAAGTTGCCCTTATTTCGCGAAATGGTGCCGGAAAAACAACACTCATGGAAATCCTTGCCGGAAACGATACTCCTGAATCAGGCCAAATTACCAAGACCGGCGATATCCGAATCGGCTACCTGAAACAAATTCCGGATTTGAATGCTGACTTAACTGTCTTTGAGGCAGTATTTCAATCGGGCGACGAAATGGTGGAAGCGATACGCAACTTTGAAGATGCTGTCCTCCATAACCGCAAGGACGACATTACTAAATATTCCGAACTGATGGAACACCATCACGCCTGGGATTTCGAGGTGAAAGTCAAGCAAATTCTGACCCAGTTGAAGATTTACGACTACGATCAACTGATTTCGGAACTTTCGGGAGGACAAAAAAAACGGGTAGCACTTGCTAATGTGTTAATTAATGAACCCGATTTACTGATGCTCGATGAACCTACCAACCACCTCGATCTGGAAATGATTGAATGGCTGGAGAACTACCTCGAAAAAACCAAAATAACTCTGTTCATGGTTACGCACGACCGGTATTTTCTCGACCGTGTATGCAACGAAATTTTGGAAATGGAAGGAAATACAATTTACCGTTACCGCGGTAATTATTCCTATTTTCTTGAAAAGCGAAATGAACGGATTGAAATGCAGATTGCCGGCGTCGACAAGGCTAAAAACCTGTTGCGTACCGAATTGGAATGGTCGCGGCGAATGCCACAGGCCAGAGGTCACAAAGCCAAATACCGGATGGATCGTGTAGACGACCTGATTGTGAAAGCTTCGCAAAACATTGGCGAAAACAACATCGAACTTAGCATGAATTCGTCGCGGATCGGAAATAAAATTCTTGATCTGGAACTCATCAGCAAATCGTACGGCGACCTATGCCTGATCAAGGATTTTTCGTACAAATTCCAGCGGTTCGAAAAAGTTGGGATCGTAGGCAAAAATGGCACTGGAAAATCAACTTTTCTGAATATCGTAACCGGTAATCTTCCGCCCGATTCAGGAAAAATAGAGATTGGGCAAACCATCCGCTTTGGTTATTACCAGCAAGCCGGCATCGAGTTTAATCCCGGCGACAAAGTGATTGATGCGGTGAATAAAATTGCCGAAGTCATTAATTTCGAAGACGGACGAAAACTTACGGCATCGCAAATGCTTACCACTTTTCTGTTTCCGCCCGATACCCAATATTCGTTTATCGAAAAACTTTCGGGAGGCGAAAAAAGGCGCTTGTACCTTTGCACCATCCTGATGACAAACCCGAATTTCCTGATTCTCGATGAGCCCACGAACGACTTAGACATCATGACGCTGGCTGTTCTGGAAGAATACCTGCGCGTTTTTCAGGGTTCAGTGATCATTGTTTCGCACGACCGTTATTTTATGGACAAAATTGTCGATCACCTCTTCGTTTTTGATGGCACAGGCGACATCAGGGACTTTCCGGGAAGCTATACGATATGGAGAAACAAGCAATTGGAGGAAGAAGAAAAACGCAAAAAGGAAATTAAGACGGAAATAAAAGCGCCGTTAAAACCGGTAAAAGAAAAGGAAAAGAAACTGACTTTTAAAGAAAAAAAAGAACTGGAACAACTTGAAAAAGACATTGAAGGACTTGAATCTGAAAAAACATCCATTAATGAAGAATTGAATTCAGGATCACTTGACAGCACCCAGTTGCAGGACAAATCGACTCGATATGTTGCAATTTTAGCGATACTCGAAGAAAAAGAAATGCGCTGGCTTGAACTGAGCGAACTGGCATAGAACGAAAGTTTACAGTGGTCAGTCGCAGTTGGCAGGAAAAACAGGTCATTTGTTGTCATTTGTTTTACGTCATTGATAGTCATTGTGCATCGTAGCGAAATCCCGACAAGTCATTGACCATCAAATGACCAGAATGACTACTGAATGACTATCAAATGACTATTGAATGACTATCAAATGACTATTGAATGACTATTGAATGACTACTTAATGACCATCAAATGACAGCTAATGACAACAATTCATACCCAATATAGAACAACCAATTATGAATTTTAACATATATACTCATCGATGAAAACTTACGGACTTATCGGACACCGCCTGGGATATTCATTTTCCCGGAATTTCTTTACTGAAAAATTTATCCGGGAAAACCTTCCGGAGCACGAATATTTGAACTTCGAACTGGATAGTATAGACGAATTTCCGGGCATTTTTGAACAGGGAAAGAATATTCGCGGATTAAATTGCACCATTCCTTACAAACAGCAAATCATGCAGTTTCTCGACGAAATTGACGCTGAAGCTGCACAAGTTGGAGCCGTAAATACAGTTAAAATACTGTCAAAAGACGGCAAACGGCATCTGAAGGGATTCAACACCGACATCTATGGATTCGAGAATTCGCTTCGGCCCATGCTCGAAGAAAAACACAAAAAAGCCCTGATACTTGGAACTGGCGGAGCTTCGAAAGCGATCAAGCACATTTTAAATAAACTGCAAATCAAGTTTGTTTCAGCCTCAATCGAAGAACCTTTGTTCGAAAATGAAATCAGGTACAACCAAATTGATGAACAATTAATGAAGGAATACCTGATTATCATCCATGCCACGCCAATCGGCACTTTTCCGAAGGTCGACAACTGCCCGGATATTCCGTATCAATATCTTACGTCCGATCATGTTTGTTTCGACCTGGTTTATAATCCTGAAGAAACGTTATTCCTGAAGAAAGCGAAAGCACAGGGCGCCCAGACTAAAAATGGCCTCGAAATGCTTCACCTGCAAGCCATCCGCGCCTGGGAGATCTGGAACGCTTAAGAAGTTCCGGGTTTCGGGATTAGTTGTGGTCATTCATAGTCATTTGTTGTCATTTGTTGTACAAAAAAATGACGTGAAACAAATGACAACAAATGACTATTCAGGAAAACAAATACCTATTTGTTGGAGCCAATGCTGTCAGAAGCAACTTTCTTCGAACCCGAATACAATTCATATTTTCGGAAGCTGCATTCCAGGGAGCCATTCAGGATTGGTATTTTGCGTGATGGCCGTAAACCAATCGATTTCAGGCATTGTGGGGTACTGATAATCCAAACCGTTGCGTTGGTGTAATGATGTTTCAACCGCTCGCCAATCATCGCGTAGAAATTGGTGTCATCCGAACTTAAACGTTCGCCATAAGGCGGATTAAAAAGGAGAAAAGGTTTTTCGGAAGCGGGTTCAAGCACTTTGAAATCGGATACCTGAAAATCGATAAACGAACCAACACCTGCCTCGTCAGCATTTTTTGATGCAATATCTACATTCCGGCGCAAAATATCGGATGCTTTAATCTTCACCGGGTTAAGCGTGTTTGCCTGAACTTCCAGTTCCATTTGCTGATACAACTCAGCATTAAAACTACGCCATTTTTGGAAAGCAAAGTTTTTGCGTACACTTCCGGGATAAATACCGTTGGCCAGCATGGCTGCTTCGATGGCAATGGTTCCTGAACCGCACATCGGATCAATCAATTCGCTTTGATGATCCCAATCCGACAAACGGAGCAATCCGGCTGCCAAAACTTCGCTCATGGGCGCTTCGTTCTGATCGAGCCTGTATCCACGTTTGTGCAGCGATTCGCCGCTACTGTCGAGCGAAATGGTGCAAACTTCGTTGCTGATGTGAAGGTTGATCCAGATATCCGGATTTTTTGAATTGACAGAAGGCCGTTCACCAAATTTATACCTGAACCGGTCAACAATGGCATCTTTCAACTTGAGCGATGCAAACATCGAATTATTAAAAAGATCAGAAAAAATGGTGCTTTGAACAGCAAAGGTTTGTTCGCAACCGAACAAATCTTCCCATTTGAAATTTTTAGCCCGCTGATACAAATCGTCAGCCGAATGTATTTTGTACGAATCAATGGGAACCAGGATGCGTAAGGCAGTTCGCAAGCAATAATTGGCCTTGTAAAGCAACTTTAAATCGCCGCTGAAATAAACCGACCGGCGGGCAATCTGCACCTCATCGGCGCCTAATTCTATTAATTCCTGGGCCAGTACTTCTTCAAGTCCGGCCATCGTGGTGGCAGTATACGATTGTTGCTTCAACTTTTTGTTTTTTTTAGTTGTGGAACTTTGAATGAAATCCGGGACAAAAGTATTAAAAGCCGTAAGGTTATTTATCCAATATCCCTTTTATTATTCCTCGGGTTGAGTTTTGTATAAAACTAATAATTTCATCTCTTTCTGCTGTCTTTTCAAAACTGGTTTCAATTATTTCCAAAGCATGAGAAATATTCCTCTTTTCCTGAAAAATCACCCTGTAAATCTCTTTCAACTCAATTATCTTACTGGTTTCGAAACCCCTTCTATTTAGTCCGATGGTATTTATACCTTCATAGGCAAGTGGATCTCTTGCTGCAATTATATATGGAGGAACATCTTTAACAATCTTGCTAAGGCCGCCGACCATGGAATGAGCGCCTATCTTTGAAAATTGATGGATACCAGTTAGCCCGCTAATATTAGCCCAGTCTGACACCTCCACTTCTCCGGCCATCCCAACATTAAAACCAATAACACAATGATCTCCAATTACACAGTCATGTCCAATGTGCGAATTCGTCATAATGAGGTTATTGTGTCCAATCACCGTTTTTCCTCTGGAAGCGGTTCCTTTGTTTATCGTGACAAATTCACGGATAATATTGTTGCTGCCTATTTCTAAGGTTGTGTATTCGCCTTTAAATTTGAGATCCTGCGGATTCCCGGCAAGTATAGCGCTTGAATGTACCTGGCAGTTTTCTCCGATTCTGGCTCCACTGAGAATATTAACATTGTTGCCAATCCATGTATTGTCTCCAATAACGACATCATCTTCAATCGTCGAAAAATTTCCGACCTGTACATTATTCCCTAACATAGCCTTTCCGCTAATTATTGCACTTTTTGAAATCATTCTGTTTCTGTTTAGTTTGAAGTGCAAATGTTGCTCAAATAAAAAGGAGTTTATTTGATGTAATGTCAATTAATTGAAGCCCGGATACGGCTTAGCGTTTCCTGACTGACATCCATTAATGAAGCAATATGTTTAAGTTTTGCTTTCCTGATAATTTCAGGAAAATATTTCAGTAAATAAGAATACTTCTCATGGGCATTCATTAATTTATATCTGTGATGAAATTCATTAAATGCAGCCAGATAATGCCGGAGTAACTTAATTTGAAACTTCTGAAAGATTGGATATTCAAGTAGTTTTTGTTCATCAGAATAGGAGAGAGAATACAATACCGTTTTTTCACAAGCCTGCAAGCTCTCGAAGGAAGGCTTCTGTTCAAAAAAACTAGTCATTGAGGTCAACCATTGATTATCGAGATAGATCCAACTTGTAATTTCCTGACCATCATTCATGTAAAATCGTCGCACTAACCCAGACTTAATGTAACTTATTTTTGTACATACCTTTCCCTCCTCAACAATGAACTCATTTTTTTGATATGTTTCTTCTTTGTAGTACTGTTTGATCGCAGATTCCGTTTCAACATCCAGCTCAACATAGCTATTTATAAACCCAATAAGTTCAGTCATTTTTTTTATGCTGTTTCCTGGTATTTAATCTTGAAACCTTATGTTTTCAGATGCCGGCGCCATCGCTGAAGTCAGATTCTTTGGCTTTAAACTGAACAAGCCTTGAGTTTGGCGGTATGCTGCTGGTGACCCAAACGTTACCACCAATTA
>Ga0302296_1000877_pt1 | contig 23463 bp, 13 predicted proteins | sample III_Fen_N3_1_FD_194546 | JGI IMG/M metagenome (GOLD analysis project Ga0302296, IMG submission 194546) | Peat permafrost microbial communities from Stordalen Mire near Abisko, Sweden - III_Fen_N3_1 | ecosystem: Environmental > Terrestrial > Soil > Wetlands > Permafrost | place: Sweden: Abisko...
AGCTATCTTTAGATATAAAAACTTTTTCAGCTCGATGTTCTTTGGGGTAATATTTATAATAGCCGTAATTAGAACCAAACCAAAAACATTGGTCATTTTCTTTCATTACGCAAAAAATAGACTTATAACCGAATTGATCGCAAAGTTTTAATTTTTCTGTTTCAATATCAAATGTATAAACACCTAAATCACTACAAATCCATAGCTCTTTATTGTTTTTTTGTAATATAGCGTTTACACTTCCATTTTCTATATTAAAATTTTTACACTTATAGCCATCGTATCTATTTAATGCACCAGAAGTACCAAACCAGATATATCCAACCTTGTCTTGATAAATACAACGAACCCAATTATGAGATAGCCCATCTTTTTGGTTAATTCTTTTAATATAAATTTGGCTACAGTTTGTTCTTATTGAAAAAAAGAAAAAGATAATTCCAACTATTAAAACTTTATAAAAAACTTTCATGTTCTTTTAATTAATAAGGGAATTTTTATATTGTAAATAAGGACAAAAGGATTAGTCTTAAATACTTTTAAATTGCTTATTACGAGCATTTCAATTAAAAGTTTTTGTTTTATATAAATTATAGATTTATTTAATCAACATTCCTTTCATTAAACCCAATTAACAGGGTAGTTATGTTTGATAAAAAGCAAATGTTTGGAAACCGATGTTACGTTGTCGTTTGGTGATTGTTATTTAATTAAGCCTATTGTGTGAGCTATTATTTACCGAACAAATATAACAATGTAACATTTTTTGCAAAATTAAAGTAGAAGCTATCAAATATAGAAAAGAGATACTTAATTTAATAACTAAAAGGTCGCATTATGATACAGAATCTACGAATTGGGACTAAAGTAACATTAGCGTTTTCAATAATTGCATTTGTGTTACTTGGATATTCTTTGTTTCAAAAAATATCGATGTCAAATTTAAGTAAGCAACAAGATGAAGGAGCTGCACTAGCTGAAGCAAGTAATTTCACTGCTTTAAATTCTAATTTATCTGAGGTAAGTTATAGTATAGTTGCTGATGCTATTATTAATCGTAAGAAAGACGAAACATATTCTAGTTGGGAAAATCGTAAGAAAGATGTAGCTGTTATATTTAATAAACTCGACTCTATAGTTGATACTGATGAAGAAAAAAACTTAATGAAAAGTGTAGATGAAGCTAATACTGCTTTTGAAGCAAAAGTTGAAAAAGAACTTTTCCCTTTACTATTTAATTCCGATCAAATTGATTTTGTTCAAGTTCAGGCTGTTGATGCAGAATTGGATAATTATAAAAAATCGATTTCAGAAAATATGAAGTCGATTTCTGGTTCTATAAAAAAAGAAATGGATAAGGGAGATGTTGATTTTGATGCTTTAATGACTGGTTCAATTGACGTTTTTTATATTGTTATTGCATTAATTTTGTTGTTTCTTATTATCGTTTCAATAGCTACTTCACGAAATATTGCTGGAATAATTTCATCTATTTCAAAAGAATTAAAAATATTAACAGATAGTGCATCAAATGGTAAATTAGATGTTCGAGGTGATGCTAGCAAAGTAAGTTCCGAATTTCAAGGAATTATTATTGGTGTAAATCAAACATTAGATTCAGTAATTGGCCCCTTAAATGTATCTGCTGAATATATCGATAGAATTTCGAAAGGCGATATCCCTCCTAAAATTACCGAAGAGTATAAAGGTGATTTCAATGAAATAAAAACAAATCTCAATCAATTAATTGATACCTTAAATTCTATTACTCAAAGTGCAGTATCGCTTTCGCAAGGAAATATGAATGTTTCGTTGCAAATTCGTTCTGAAAACGATGAGTTAATCAAAGCATTAAAGAGAATGGTATCATCAGTTTCGTTATTAATTGATGATTCAAAAATATTAGCAAATTCTGCTGTTGAAGGTAAACTATCAATACGTGCTGATGTATCTAAACATCATGGTGATTTTAAAATAATTATTGAAGGAATAAATAAAACTCTTGATTCTGTAATTGATCCATTAAATGTAGCTGCAAAATATATAAATATGATATCACAAGGTTTAATTCCACCTCGTATATCCGATGATTTTAATGGCGATTTTAATGAAATAAAGGTTAATCTTAATAAATGTGTTGATGCTTTAAGTGGCTTAATTGACGAAATGAATACCATGAGTAGCGAACACGAAAAAGGGGAAATTGATGTTGTTGTTAATGAGAGTCGATTTGAAGGTGCATACAAAGAAATGGCTCATGGTGTTAATACTATGGTTGGAGCTCATATTGCAGTTAAGAAAAAAGCAATGGCAATTTTTAGTGAATTTGGCGAAGGAAATTTTGAAGCTAAAATGGAACTTTTACCTGGTAAAAAACGATTTATTAATGATACAATTGAAAATGTTCGAGGTAATTTAAAAGAATTAATTTCCGATGTTGAAAGTTTATCGAATGCTGCTGTTCAAGGTAGTTTAGATTCAAGAGCTGATGTTTATAAACACAAGGGCGATTTTCAAAAAATTGTTTCGGGAATTAATAGAACACTCGATGCATTAATTGGACCATTAACCGTTACAGGAACTTATGTAGATATGTTATCGAAAGGTGTCATTCCACCTAGAATTAACGAACATTATAATGGTGATTTTAATACAATCAAAAATAATATAAATGTATTAATTGAAGCAACTACATCAATTACCGAAAGTACTAAACTTATTGCTGGAGGCGATTTAACAGTAACGTTAAAACCACGTTCCGATAAAGATGAGCTTATTCATTCATTAATTGAAATGGTTCGTGCAATTAGTGAAATTGTAACACAAGTTCAAAATTCGGGAAATAATATTGCCGATGCTAGTCAACAAATGAGCAGTAATTCTCAATCGGTATCGCAAGGTGCTTCGGAACAAGCTTCAGCTGCCGAAGAAGTATCGTCAAGTATGGAAGAAATGGCATCGAACATTCAACAAAATACCGACAATGCTCAACAAACTGAAAAAATTGCATCGAAAGCTGCCGAAGATATTTTGGAAGGAAGCAAAAATGTAAATATGACGGTGATTGTAATGAAGAAGATTGCCGAAAAAGTTTCTATCATTGGTGATATTGCATTCCAAACTAATATTCTTGCACTAAATGCTGCTGTTGAAGCGGCTAGGGCGGGCGAGCATGGTAAAGGTTTTGCTGTGGTAGCTGCCGAAGTTCGTAAACTTGCTGAACGTAGTCACATTGCAGCTGGTGAAATCAATGAACTTACAAAATCGAGTGTTGATGTTGCCGATAAATCGGGTAAATTACTTGAATCGATTGTTCCCGATATTCAAAAAACAGCGAAACTTGTTCAAGAAATTACAGCTGCAAGTATTGAGCAAAATTCTGGTGCAAATCAAATTAATAATGCCATCAATCAATTAAATAAAGTAACCCAACAAAATGCTGCAAGTGCCGAAGAAATGGCTACAAGTAGTGAGGAATTATCGAGTCAAGCAGATAGTTTACGTGAATTAATTGGATTCTTTAAGGTTAATAATTCTGTTGTGAGTCATCGATCAACACCTTCAATTGCACCGAAACCTTCAGTCTCTGCACCTAAAAAAGTGTTTTCGAAGAAACAAAATGCTAAATCATCTTCTTTGGAATCATCAGGAACATTTATAGATATGGGAATGGATTTTACTGATAATGATTTTGAAAGATTTTAATTGTTTGAATGCAAGTGTAGAAAAATTATATAATTGATAATAAACCCTTCGACAGGCTCAGGGTGACAGATTGTAAGACCATCGTCATGCTGAGCTTGTCGAAGCATTTTTTCACATAATATCAGATTATTTGTTTATATATAATATAACATCATATGGAGAAACATGATAATATTTAGTATTCCAAATAAAGTAGATGTAGCTTGGAATAGCGAGGTAAAAGCAATAATAGATACTTGGACTAGTTACCAGATATCTGTTAGTGAATTTAAAGAAGCAGTTCTTGTTAATGGTTTACTACATGCTAAAGCTCATGGCGGAACAGCATGGATTGTCGATTCAAGTAAAGCAGTTGGAGCATTTACACGTGAATGTCAACGTTTTGTTGAAACAGACATCTTTCCGTCTTTTGCAAAACAAGGAATTAAATATTTTATTACAATTAATTCAGCAAGTCCACTTACTAATATTACAATTAAGGAATATAAGTCGAAAGCTGGACCACACGGTATTCATTTAATCGACATGCCCAATAAGGAAATGGCAATTGAATGGTTAAAAACAAATCTGTAATCGAAATTGTAGTGACGTTGCCTGCAACGTCTTATTTATCTTATTTAAAATATTAAAATGTCAGTAAAACTTTGGTCAAATAAGCGTTTTTTATTGTTAATTCTCGTAATTGGATTAACAAGTTTATTCCTTATTGTACTCTCAGTTCGTGTTATGTATCAAAAAACAATTTCCAATATTGAAATTTCGTTACATAACATAGTCGACAGACACGAAGCCCTTTTTAAAACTCTTTCACAACAAGGAAAATCTAAAACCGAAGTTTTAGCATTTTTGCAACAATTAAAATTGAATCATTATCCCGTAAATCAAAATGGTGAAATTGTAATTGGCGAAAAACGAAATAATCGAATTTCTCTTTTATTCTTTTCAAATCCCAAATCTCAAACGACATCATTTCTACCGCTTGAATCTCGAATTGGACAGCCCATGCAATTTGCTATTCAAAAACAGAGAGGTTTTATTAAAGGTCTTGATTATAAGGGGGAAAATGTTTTTGCTGAATATTCGTATATCCCTGAATATAATTGGGGAATAGTTGTTAAAATTCCACAGAGTGAAGTATTACAAACTTTTGAATCTATATATATAATTGCTTTTATTTTATTGCTATTATTAATTGGGATAAGCATTTATTTGTTTATAAAATTAATACAGCCATTGCTTATAAAAATTGAGACAGATGGTGTTGTTATTGAAGATAAAATTAAAGAAAAGCAAGAAATCGAGGATTTTTATAAATCAATTGTTAATACTGGTCAATCGTTAATTTGGATTGCTGGTACAGATAAAAAATGCTTCTATTTTAACCAACCCTGGTTGCAGTTTACTGGACGAACCTTAGAACAAGAACTAGGCGATGGTTGGGCAGAAAATGTGCATCCCGACGACCTAGAAAATTGTTTTAAAACCTTTGTTTCGTCATTTGATGAAAGAAAATTGTTTTCGATGGATTATCGAATGATGCATGTTAGTGGTGAATATCGATGGATTCAAGATAATGGTACTCCTCGTTATGATAAAGATGATAATTTCATTGGTTATGTTGGACATTGCATAGATGTAACCGAAAAAAAGAAAAACGAAGAAGCTTTGCATAATGCTTTTATGAATTATCAATTGTTTTTTGAAAATACAGGAAGTTTGAATTCAATTTTTGATACCAATTGTTGTTTGATAAATCAAAATAAAGAATCTATTAAAAACTTAGGAATTCCTAAGGATGAAGCTATTGGTAAATCGGTTTTCGAAATATTTGGTAAAGAAAAAGGTGAAGCTGTTTATACTAGAATGAGACGTGTTTTAGAGTTGGGAATAAGCGAAACATTTGAATCGAAATTTCATTTACCAACAGGACTAAAATGGTTTCGTTCATCTTATCAACCAATCATCGATGAATATAATAATGCTATAGGAGTTCAAATTATTTCTCAAGATATATCTGAAACAAAGAAAATTGAAACCCTGCAAAATCTAACAAATGGAATTGTTAAAATTCTAAATGAAAATACTAGTATTAAAGAAATTATTGGAGAAATATTAAAATCAATAAAACGCGATACCGATATTTCAGCTTTAGGAATTCGGTTAAAATCTGGCGACGATTATCCCTATATCGATACTATTGGTTTTAGTCAAGAATTTCTTAAAACAGAAAATTCACTTACCATTAGCAATAAACAAAATGGAATTTGTCGTGACAAAGATGGCAATCCATTGCTAGGTTGTACTTGTGGATTGGTTATTTCAGGAGGGAATAATAATCCAAATGCATCATTATCGAATACTGGTACATTTTGGGTGAATAATACTTATCCTTTAATCGATTTAAGTCCCGATGAAGATGCTCGACTTATGCCTCGCAATAATTGTATGTATGCAGGATTTGGATCACTTGCAATAATTCCAATAAGAACAAACGATGCTATTGTAGGTACATTACAACTAAATGAAAGACGAATAGATGCTTTTACTCCTGAATTGATTAGCTTTTTCGAAGGAATTTGTTTGAATATTGGGAATACTTTGATGCGAAAACAGGCTGAAGAAGCTCTACGAAAAAGCGAAAATAAGCTTAGAGAAGCTATTAAAATTGCAAAACTGGCATACTGGGAATATGATATTTTAAAAGATGAATTCATTGCCAACGACCAGTTTTATTCAATGCTTCACACAAACGTTAGTAATGAAGGTGGATACATGTTATCGTCAGCAAACTTTGTGACTCGATTTATACATCCCGATTATCGGAATACTATTGCAATTGAAATTCAAAAAGCAAAAGACTCAACAGAATTGGAATATAATTCAAGTTTAAATAATTGTATTCTTTGTGCCGATGGTGAAATTAAATTCACTAAAGTCTTTTTAAATATTATAAAAGATAAAAATGGTGAAACAATTAAAGCCTTTGGAGTAAGCCACGATATTACTGAATTAAAACTCAAAGAAGATCTTATTGCTGAGTCGAGAAATAAGTTCATGCAAGTTTTCGAAAATGCACCTGTATTAATAAGTATTACCGATTTTGAAACAGGAGTCTATATTGATGTTAATGACTATGCACTTAAACTATCAGGTTATTCGAAAGAAGAGGTAATTGGTAAAAAAGCTATTGATATTGGTTGGATAAGTTCGGACGGTCGAATGGTATTAACAAAATCAATAATTGAATATGGCAAAATTGATGGACTTGAATTAACGTTTGTAACTAAAAATGGAACTATAATTGATGGATTAGTAAATGGATTAATCATTACTATTGATAATAAAAAATGTTTACTCACCATTACTACCGACATTACAGAACGTAAAAAAGCTGTCAGAATCATACAAAAAACAAATCATGATCTATTGCAAGAAAAACAAGAAAAGTTAGCATTAATAAATAGTACCGACGATTTAATTTGGAGTTTCGATAAAGACTATCGATTAATTGATGCTAACGAAGCATTTTTATATAGAGTAAAAATAAGTACTGGCATTCGACTTGAAAAAGGTGACAATGTTTTGCAAAATAGTGTATATCCAACTATTCAGAGCTATTTTTGGCAAGATTTATATAAAGCAGTTTTAACTGGGAAAATGATAAAACAAGAAAGTTTTATTCCTGAAAACGAGAAGGCCCCTGCAGTTTGGCTCGATGTTATTTTAAATCCAATTTATCTTGAATCCGAAATAATTGGTGTTGCTTGTTTTGGACGTAATATTACAGAACAAAAGGAAACCGAACGTAAAATTTTAAATGCAACTATCGAGGCAGAAGAAAGCGAGCGAAATCATTTTGCTCGTGAATTGCACGAAGGATTAGGCCCAATTCTTTCGGCCATTAAACTCTATTTCCAATGGCTTAATAAATCAAATCTGCAAACTCCCAAGGAAGAACTAATGAAAAATATTTCTTCAACAATTGAAGAAGCAATTGCTACAACAAAAGAAATTTCATACAAATTGAGTCCACATGTCTTGATGAATTTTGGGATAACAATGGCCGTAAAATCATTTATCGAGAAATTAAAAAATAATACAATTGAGATTGAATTTAATAGTTCTATCGAAAAACGACTTGAAAATGATGTTGAAGTAACCATTTACCGGGTTATAACTGAGTGTTTAAATAATACCATAAAATATGCAAATGCAAGTAAAGTAGGTATTCATTTGATTGATAAAAAAACGAGTATCGCATTAACGTATGTTGATAATGGCGATGGTTTTAATGTCGATAAAGTATTAAAATCGATGAAAGGTTTAGGATTATTTAATATGCAAAATAGAATTGAAAATTTTGGAGGTACATTTTCTGTAATCAGTAACAAAAACGAAGGTGTAGAAATTGAAGTTGAAATTCCTATTAAATGATGTTGTAATTTGTGTATTTATATTAATGAAATGTGTAAATTTACGCAGTAAAGAAAGAAAGATATGGCTAAACCCACAGTAATTGTAGTCGACGATCATCAAATATTTCGTAAAGGATTAATTACCTTATTGAATAACGAAAATATAGCTAGTGTAATTGGAGAAGCATCGAACGGACAAGAATTTTTAGATCTATTAGAAACTGTCGATAAGCCCGACATTGTTTTGATTGATATCGATATGCCTAAAATGGGTGGGGAAGAAGCAACTCGAAAAGCTCTTGCAAAATATCCTCAATTAAATGTTTTAACACTTTCGATGTTTGGTGACGAAGGCAATTATTATAAAATGGTAAATGCAGGAGTTAAAGGGTTTCTCCTTAAAAATTCCGATTTGTCGGAATTAGAAATGGCAATTGCAATTGTAGGGCAGGGTGAAACATATTTTTCGAACGAACTGTTACGAAATATCATTACCAATTTTGGTAAAACACAAAAAGAAAAAGTAATTAATACGGTTAAACCAACAACTCGCGAACAAGAAGTTTTGGTTCTTATTTGTGCTGGATTTACTAACGAAGATATAGCTGAAAAACTATGTATTAGCCCAACTACAGTTAAGGGACATAGAACCAATTTGCTCGAAAAAACAAGTTGTAAAAATACTGCATCGCTAATTATGTATGCAATAAAAAATAAGTTAATTGAAATGGAGTAGGAACTCCATTATAAACTGATGACTAGTGCGGAGCTAGCGCGGACTTGTAGTCCGTGCTTTTTTTAATAACGAACGGACTACAAGTCCGCTCGAGCCAAGTACCATTATCATCGAAAAGCGTCAAATGTCAATTTAAATATCCTATGTATTGATGCTTCGATAAGCTCAGCATGACGAACTCTTCGCCTTTTGTCACCCTGAGCTTGTCGAAGGTTTTTTTTTATATTTTGAAGGACTTCTTTTCTTCAATTAAAAACAGACATTTTAGTTAAGAAATAAAAAAGTTTGCATCTTGTTTTTGGATTTAATGAATAAATATTTATTTTCGTAGTGTCGTTTTCGAAAACAAAAACACACACATTTTTTTATTCATTTTTAAAACAAAATCAAATGTCTCAAAATTTAATTTCAGCAACATTGTCGGCTGCCGATGCAGCACAAGTACATGAAGATTTGGCCGATATCAAATCGAAACTATCGTTTTTATTGAGTATAGCACCGAGCGACGTTCAAGGTTTAGTAAAAGTAGGAAATACCTTTATTCCATTCCTTGATTTAGCAAACCAAACAGTTGTAAATCATCCCGAAATACTTTCAGGAGTTTTTGATAAAGAAGAATTTTTACGCGATTATGCATTGTTCAATTCATTACGTTCAATTTATAATCAAATAAACGAATTGGCCGAAAGTATTCAAAAAACCTACATCGCCGTAGGAAGCGACACTATGAATGCATCACTTGAAATATATGCAGCAGTAAAACAAAATAAAGACAAAGTTCCAGGACTAGAATTTACATCAAGTCAAATGGCTGAGTATTTTAAAAGAACCCGTACTGTAAAATCAACAACAGCACAAGTTAATTAGTGATGTTGAGACCTAATGTTTCTATTAATTGAACCGATATTAGGTCTTTTAAACCAAACCGAAGGTCTTGCAGAGTTCCGAAAACGACAAAATTACCAAAAAAGATTCTGTAAGACCTTCTTATTTATTTCAAAAAGCAAAGTGTTCGTTTGAAAAATCAATTGATTCGTTTATGAAACGAAACCATTCGTTTTTTTTATAAAAAATTGCATTCCAAAATCCAAAAGTTTCGAAAAAAAGACCAAAAGATTCGTTTAAAAGATCTAATTTTTCGTCTTTTAAATAAATATTTTTGTTCTAAAATCGAAAAATTTAGTGATTTAAATGAAAGTTTAAGTCTTTTAAACGTATTCTTTTATAAAAAAGACCATATAATTGGTTTTTATATCCTTATGATTGATTAATGAAACGTAAATGTATTTTAATTTTCATGTATCTTAAAATAGGAATTTTTCCCTCCTAATTTTATCGTATAAAAATATGCTCCTTTTATCTATTAAATTCTATTATAAATGATGGGGTAAAATCATCATTGTGATTGTATCTTTGATTAAAGATTAATTCAATATAATCATTTTATTATTTGAATAATATGTAAAATTTTAAAGGCTTCGATGTAGACAGCACTTGTCGATTCTAAATAAGTATAATTAGAATCGAATATTTGAAAAAGAATTAAAATATCAATCCACAAATCCCCCCCCAATTATTTTAATATCCCCCCTTTTTCAGACAAGCTGTTTATGTCATGGTCTATTATAATTAATAGAAAGAAAATAATATCGCATTTTGAACTCATCCCCGGTTCGTTGCACCACCCCCTCTCTATTCATAGCTAATCTTTATTCACATTGCAGTATAAGTTATATTGAATTGCCGTTCGACTTTAGCCAACGGCCTCATAATTGATTTTTTTTCGGCTTTAGCCACATTTTTTCGGCTAAAGCCTATTGTTAATTGTTTCTATTCCCGTTGGCTGAAGCCAAACGGCAATGATTTTTTCTTCTAATTTTGTTTATAAAGATTAAATTCATAGAGAGGGGGAAAGTTTGCAACGCAAACTGGGGGTGAGTTAAGAAAAGATTTAATGAATATTGACATAAGAAATACGACAATAATTTATTCTGGAGCTAGCGCGGACTTGTAGTCCGTGCTTACAAATAATAACGAACGGACTACAAGTCCGCTCGAGCCACACATTAAATACGACAATAATACATTCTCATTACTTATTATCAATAATTCACTTTAATATGCCCCCTCCTTTTGTACTGTATCAAAATACTCCTTTTATCGGCATAATTCAATGATAAAGGAGCAAAAAAAAACATAGTTTCTGTTGTAGCTTTGATATATGGAAAAGAGAATAATAAAAAGAGAGCCACTTAAAATAATTATCGTTGACGATAGTTATATGTATCGTAGGGTGATGAAAGAGTTTTTGGAAAACGAATTATCATGCAACGTAATTGGCGAAGCTGCTAATGGCAGAGAGTTCTTAGAACTCGATTGTATCCCAAATGTAGATATAGTTTTGATGGATATTCAAATGCCTGTTTTAACGGGTTTAGATGCTGTAAAACAAATGTTGATTACTCATCCAAAAACAAAAGTAATTGCTGTTACAATGTATAACGATAAAGTTTATATGAGTCAGCTTATTGAAATAGGATTCAAAGCTTGTGTTTTAAAAACAACGTTTTTCGATGATATTATCCCAGCCTTCGACAAAGTGTTGAAAGGTGGAATGTATTTTAAAGATGATATTGCAATATAAATTATAGAGGGGGAAATTATGAATGAGAATCTAAGTGCCTTAACGTCGTATTTGTCATTTAAGCTTGGCGACGAAACATTTGCAGCAAATGTTAGCAAGGTTTTAAATATCTTGGAAATGACCAAGATTACAAAAGTACCAAAGGCTCCCGATTATATGAAAGGAGTAATAAATCTTCGAGGAACAGTACTTCCATTAGTTGATACCCGTATAAAATTTGGACTTACCGCTACCGAATTTACTGCCAACACATGTATTCTGGTTCTCGATATTCAAATAGGTGATGAATCGTTACAAGTTGGTGGTTTGGTCGATGCTGTTCAAGAAGTATTAGAAATTGAACCACATCAAATATTACCAGCACCAAACATTGGAACTAAATTTCATTCCGAATTTATTGTTGGTATGTATAAAGCTACCGAAGAACAGTTTATTATGATACTCGATATGGATAAAGTTTTTTCAGTCGAAGAATTAGTTCAGGTAGCAGATTCAGCACAAGTATTATAAAATGACTTGTTTGATATCACAGACATTGCACTTACTATCGCGGACTTGTAGCATGCTATCGCGGACTTGTAGCATGCTATCGCGGACTTGTAGTCCGTGATTCTTAAAAACAATAAATTGGATTATAAATCCAATCAAACAGAAAATTAACAAATTTTAGATAACTCAAAACTCAAAATTATTAACTAAAAACTATACAGCCATGTTTAAGAGTATGAAAATAAGAACCAAATTGATAATCGGATTTATTTCCGTTGCAATTATTGCAGGTATTATTGGAGCAGTAGGTATTAAAGAAATTAAAACAATAGATGCCGCCGATACAAAAATGTATGAAAGTGTTGTTGTACCTCTAGGTCAAGTTCAAGAATTAGCTACATTGTTTCAACGTATGCGAGTAAATGGACGCGATGTACTTCTAGCAGAAACTCCAGAAGATGTCAAAAAGAAACAAGATAGATTTTTAGAATTAAGTGCAAAGTTCGATTCAATAATGCCAATATATGCCACAACGATTCTAACTGATGCTGGTCGAAAATCATATGCTGAATTACAAGCCGCAAAAAAGGAATATGTTATCCATTTTGATGAATTTATGGTTTTAGTTAATGCTGGAAACATAGAAGGAGCAAAAGCATTAATGAAAGGTGAATGGTATAAAGCAAACCAAAGAACACAAGCAGCAATGGATGTTGTGGTAAATTTAAAATTAAAAGTTGGTGAAGAGATTTCAGAAGAAAACACTCAAATAGCTAATATGGCTAGTTTAATAATGTTAATAATTATTGTATCTGGAATAATACTATCATTAATACTTGCTTTTGTAATTTCAGGAAATATCCAAACAATTGTTAAATCAGTAATTGATCAAGCTAAGATGTTATCGAAAGCAGCTGTTGAAGGTAAACTAGCTACACGTGGCGATCCCGATAAAATCAACTTCGAATTCCGCGAAATTGTAGTTGGTGTAAACGATACTTTAGATGCAGTAATTGGACCATTAAATGTTTCTGCCGAATATGTTGATAGAATATCAAAAGGAGATATTCCTGCAAAAATTACCGATAACTATAATGGCGATTTCAATGAAATAAAAACTAATCTAAATCAATGTATTGATGCTGTAAATTTATTAATTAATGATGCCGGAACACTTGCAAAAGCAGCAGTTGAAGGAAAACTTGCTACTCGTGCCGATGCTTCAAAACATCAAGGCGATTTTAGAAAAATTGTAGTAGGAGTTAACGATACTTTAGATTCAGTTATAGGCCCATTAAATGTATCGGCCGAATATGTCGATAGAATTTCAAAAGGTGATATCCCAGCAAAAATTACCGATAATTATAATGGCGATTTCAATGAAATAAAAACCAACTTAAATCAATGTATCGATGCTGTTAATCTATTGGTTTCTGATGCAAAAATGTTAGCAAATGCTGCAGTCGAAGGGAAATTAGCAACAAGAGCTGATGCTTCGAAACATCAAGGCGATTTTAAGGCAATTGTAGTTGGTGTTAACGATACCTTAGATTCAGTAATTGGCCCATTAAATGTATCGGCCGAATATGTCGACAGAATCTCAAAAGGCGATATTCCAGCAAAAATTACCGACAACTATAATGGCGATTTCAATGAAATAAAAACCAATTTAAATCAATGTATCGATGCTGTTAATTTATTAATTGCAGATGCAAATATGCTTTCAAATGCAGCTGTCGAAGGAAAATTAGCAACACGTGCAAATGCTTCAAAACATCAAGGTGACTTCAGGAAAATAGTTGAAGGTGTAAACAATACTCTTGATGCTGTTATTGGACCATTAAATGTTTCAGCCGAATATGTTGATAGAATTTCAAAAGGCGATATCCCAGCAAAAATTACCGATAATTATAATGGCGATTTTAATGAAATAAAAACCAACTTAAATCAATGTATCGATGCTGTTAATTTATTAGTTGCTGATGCTGTAATGTTAGCAAAAGCAGCTGTCGATGGTAAACTAGCAACTCGTGCCGATGCCACAAAACATCAAGGCGATTTCAAAGCAATAGTAGTTGGAGTAAATGATACCTTAGATTCAGTAATTGGCCCATTAAATGTATCTGCCGAATATGTCGATAGAATTTCGAAAGGTGATATTCCATCAAAAATTACCGATAACTATAATGGCGATTTTAATGAAATAAAAACGAATCTGAATCAATGTATCGATGCCGTTAATCTATTAGTATCTGATGCAAAAATGCTTGCAAATGCAGCTGTCGACGGTAAATTGGCTACAAGAGCAGATGCTTCGAAACATCAAGGTGATTTTAAGGCTGTCGTTCAAGGAGTTAACGATACTCTTGATTCAGTTATTGGCCCATTAAATGTTGCTGCCGATTATGTGAAACGTATCAGTATTGGCGATATGCCTCCTATTATAACAGCAAATTATAATGGCGATTTTAATGATATTAAAAATAATCTTAACCTAACAATTGATGCAATAAACAGCATTACCGAAAATGCAAAATTAGTTGCAGTGGGCAATTTAGATGTTGAGTTACGCATGCGTTCCGACAAAGATGAATTAATGAAAGCTTTAATGAGTATGGTTAAAGCAACACGTGAAATAACTGTTCAAACGAAACTTATTGCTGCTGGTGATATGACTGTTGAAATGAAACCTCGTTCCGATAAAGATGAGTTAATTATTTCATTGGCCGAAATGATTAGAGCAATCAGTGAAATTGTTACTCAAGTTCAAAATTCAAGCGATAATATAGCTGATGCAAGTCAACAAATGAGTAGCAATTCTCAACAAGTATCAGAAGGTGCATCGGAACAAGCTTCTGCTGCCGAAGAGGTTTCATCGAGTATGGAGCAAATGGCATCGAACATTCAACAAAATACCGATAATGCACAGCAAACCGAAAAAATTGCTGCTAAAGCTGCCGAAGATATTTTAATTGGTAGTCAAAATGTAAACATTACAGTTGTTTCAATGAAAAAGATAGCTGAAAAAGTTTCAATCATTGGTGATATTGCATTCCAAACAAATATTCTTGCACTTAATGCTGCTGTTGAAGCTGCCCGTGCTGGTGAACATGGTAAAGGTTTTGCTGTAGTAGCTGCCGAAGTTCGTAAATTAGCTGAACGTAGTCATATTGCTGCAGGTGAAATCAACGAGTTAACCAAATCGAGTGTTGATATAGCCGATAAATCAGGAAAATTACTTGAATCAATAGTGCCCGATATTCAACGTACAGCTAAATTGGTACAAGAAATCACGGCAGCAAGTATCGAACAAAATTCAGGTGCTAATCAAATTAATAATGCCATAAACCAATTAAACAAGGTAACACAACAAAACGCTGCTTCTGCGGAAGAAATGGCTACTAGTAGCGAAGAATTGTCGAGCCAAGCCGATAGTTTAAAAGAATTAATAGGATTCTTTAGAGTAAAAGATTCTGGTATTCACAATAAACCTAAAGCTATTACAACTACGAAAAGAGCTATAATGACAAAATCACCCAAAATGTCACAACCATCAATTGCAATTTCAAAACAAAAAAATGGAGGAATTGATTTAGACATGAATCAACACGATAGTGATTACGAAAGGTTTTAATCATTAAATAAATTTATTCTTATTGAAAGCCACTGATTGATTGTCAGTGGCTTTTGTTTTTATAAATGTAACATATTTAAAGTGAGTTTCGTTTACTGTATTTTATTTGCAAATAAAATCTTGTAAAAATGAAAGTAAATCCTAAAACCCTGTATAATTCTTTGACAATAAAAAATAAATTGATTTTATATGTATTGTCTGTGAGTTTTGTAACCACCTCATTGTTGGTTTTTATCCTAATCACAAAGGCTAAACAATTACAAATTGAAACTGCCACGCATTTAGGAAATACCATTGCATTACAAAATGCCAATTTTATTAAAAATAATTTAGATGTTGCTATGAATGCAACAAGAACATTAGCCCAAATTTATGAAGATTATGAAACCATCCCATTAAAAGATCGTCGGCCATTATTCGATAGAATGTTAAAAGTTCTTGTTGAAGACAATACAAATTTTAAATCGGTATGGAGCTGTTGGGAACCCAATTCCTTAGATGGATTAGATGCCGAAAATATAAGTAAGAATAGTGGTGATGATATTGGTCGTTTTGATGTTACTTATTTTAGAGAAAATGGGAAAATTTTACCTAGTATTGTTAGTGCAGCTGAAATAGAAACAGCCGATTATTATCAAATACCTAAGAAACGAAATCTTGAAACAATTCTTGAACCCTATAAATATGCTTATGTTGAAGGAGGTAAAGAGTATTTGATGACTTCAGTAATGGTTCCAATTCATAATAAAAAAGGTGATTTTATTGGAGTTGTTGGTATCGATATCTCTCTTGATGATTTATGCAATACCGTTCGAACAATTAAACCATTTGAAACTGGTTATGGCTTTATATTATCAAATGGAGGAATATTCGTTGCTCATCCTATTGATTCATTTGTTACAAAAGTATTCGCTCAATTTCGACCCGAAACTGAAGCCAAATACCATGTAACACAACAAATACAAGAAGGCAAATCATTTGGCTATACAAATTTTAGTAAAGTTAATAATGAAACATCTTATGTTGAGTATGGCTCATTTTCTGTAGGAAATACCAATACTCCATGGGTTGTTGGTGTTTCTATGCCCGAAAGTAAAATACTTGCAACCGTAAGTATAATGAAACAATATGCAATACTAATAGGTTTTGTAGCACTATTACTATTAGTGCTTATTGTGCTTTTCATTGCTCGTAACATCAACAAAAGCTTGAAACAATTAAATCATGAAATTGATGAAGCAAGTCGTAAAATTATCGAAGGTCAACTTTCTCATCGTGCATCAAAAGAAAATGTATCAATCGATTTTAAAACCTCTATCGAAAGCTTAAACAATGTAATCGATGCATTTGTCAAGCCAATAAATGTTACAGCCGATTATATTGAAAGAATTTCAATAGGTGATATCCCATTTCCTATAACAGAAGAGTATAAAGGCGATTTTAATAAAACAAAGAATAATGTTAACAGTTGCATTGAAACATTAAACAACTTAACAATGCAAATGAATATAGCTACACAGCTACAATTCGAAGGAGATACTGATGCCTATGCTGATGAAACCAAATTTCAAGGAGTATATTACGATTTAATAAAATCATACAATGCCGTTTTAAAATTCGAAGTCAATAGTTTACTTACTATTGCAGATATCCTTCGACAATATTCAAAAGGAGATATGTCTATGCAAATGTCTGCTTTACCAGGTAAACAAGAAATCATTTCAGTAAATGTAAATATGCTTCGTGAAAATGTTCAAAATCTAATAAGTGATGTGAATAATCTCTCGAAAGAAGCAATCGCTGGAAATCTATCAAATCGAGCAGATAGTTCTAAGCATCAAGGTGATTTTAAAGTCGTAATTGATGGTATAAATGAAACTCTCGATGTAATAATTAATCCGTTGAAAATGGCTGCCAATTATGTCGATAGAATCTCAAAAGGCGATGTGCCTGAAAAAATAAATGCTCAATATAATGGTGAATTTAACCTTATTAAAAATAATTTAAATCAATGTATTGATGCAATTAATTTGCTCATAACCGATGCGAATAAATTATCACAATCTGCTTTAAACGGACAACTTTCTGTGCGAGCTAATGCATCAAATCATCAGGGAAATTTTAAAGATATAATAACAGGTGTAAATAATACCCTCGATGCCGTTATTGGACCATTACAAATGGCTGCAAACTATGTGAAACGAATTAGTATTGGTGATATGCCACCAATTATTACGGATAATTATAATGGCGATTTTAATGAAATAAAAAATAACCTAAATCTAACAATTGAAGCAATAAATAATGTAACCGAAAATGCGAAACTAGTTGCTATAGGCGACTTAGATGTTGCACTTCATACTCGTTCCGACAAGGATGAACTTATGAAAGCAATAATTCAGATGGTTCAAGCAACGAAAGATGTAACAGAAAAAACAAAATTAATTGCAGCTGGCGATTTAACAATCGAATTAAAACCTCGTTCCGAAAAAGATGATTTAATAATTGCATTAGGAAATATGATAACTGCAATTAGTAATATTGTTAATCAAGTTCAGATTTCAAGCGACAATATAGCCGATGCTAGTTTGCAAATGAGTAATAATTCACAAGTAATGTCTGAAGGATCTTCGGAACAAGCATCTGCATCCGAAGAAGTTTCTTCATCAATGGAACAAATGGCTGCAAACATTCATCAAAATACCGACAATGCTCAACAAACAGAGAAAATTGCAACCAAAGCTGCCGAAGAAATAATTGAAGGCAGTAAAAATGTAAATATGACAGTTATTGTCATGAAAAAAATTGCTGAAAAGGTATCGATAATTGGAGATATTGCATTTCAAACAAATATACTTGCTTTAAATGCTGCAGTTGAAGCAGCTAGGGCAGGAGAGCACGGTAAAGGCTTTGCAGTTGTTGCTGCCGAAGTTCGAAAATTAGCTGAACGAAGTCATTTAGCAGCTGGTGAAATTAATGAACTCACTCGTTCAAGTGTTGAGGTAGCTGTTAGGTCAAGTGGTTTATTAGAAACAATAGTTCCTGATATTCAAAAAACAGCAAAACTTGTTCAAGAAATTACGGCATCTAGTACAGAACAAAATAGTGGTGCAAGTCAAATTAACAATGCAATAAATCAATTAAATAAAGTTACACAGCAAAATGCTGCCTCTGCCGAAGAAATGGCAACTAGTTCCGAGGAATTATCGAGCCAAGCCGATAATTTAAGAGATTTAATCGGGTTCTTTAAAACACAAAATTCATCGAAAACAGTTAAATCACTGCCAGCACCAAAGAATAATCTCGTTGAAAAAAGGAAGCCCCAAGCCTTATCACAACGCACTAAAAAAACTAATGATATAAGTAGTGGTTTTAATCTTGATTTGGATTCCAATATAGATGATAAAGGATATGAAAGCTTTTAGTGTCTTATAAATAACTGACTATTTTATCACTATATGTGAGCTAACTTCGTACGTAAAGACATCAATTTTGAAGTAATTAAAGAAGTTTATTTTACGAGGAATTGATTTTAGAAATACTATATAAAAACATTAAATACAAATCCAATACAAAGAAAACTCCTTTTCTTTTTAGCTCAAAATTGCGAGAAGGAAGAAAACACATTTGTTACCTTCCTCAGAATTGAGGCACATAAAAAAATACGTTTTCTTTCGTCCTCAAAATTGAGGGGAATAAGAAAACATCTTTTCTCGTCTGCTCAAGTTTGCTACATAGTTGAAAACACGTTTTCTATCTTCTTCACATTTAAATCAAGTAAAAACTTCGAATTTTTCAAAAAGTATAATAAAATTCAATAGTATTAATTAGTTATTGTTGTCGATAAGCTAATCGTTTCTTCTTTTAAAGCATATTGCATTGTGTTTACATTCTGATCTTTCCATGTTTTACTGAAATCTGTTAGTAACAATCGGTATTTTTTTTATTGTTTTTTGTAACTTTAAAAGAAAAATTGAGTTTGATAACTTAAATTACAATTTTTAACGCTAATAAAATAGAGTATTAATCATTAAAACATAAAGTTATGGCACTTATTAATTGGGATAGCTCATTAAGCGTAGGAGTATCAGAAAGCGATAATCAACATAAAGTGTTGATACAATACATCAATGATTTAAATGATGCAATGAAAGAAGGTAAAGGCAAAGATGCAGTAATTGCTGTTGTCGATAAATTAGCAAACTATACTGCTACTCACTTTCGTATGGAAGAACGATATTTTGATCAGTTTAATTACCAAAATACAGCAGAACACAAAAAACTTCATGCAGATTTTGAAAAGAAAATTCAAGATTTTAAACAAGATGTTGTAAATGGCAAACTAGGTACATCAATCGAAGTTTTAAACTTTTTAGTCGGCTGGCTTAAAGGACATATTTTAGTTGAAGATAAAAAATATACTTCATTGTTTAATAGCAAAGGAATTGTATAAGAATTAAGAATTAAGAATTAAGAATTAAGAATTAAGATATGGCACTAATAAATTGGGAAAGCTCATTTAGCGTAAATGTAGCAGAAATCGACAGACAGCATCAAGTTTTAGTTGGATTAATAAATGACTTAAACGATGCGATGAAAGAAGGAAAAGGCAAAGATATATTAATGAAAATTCTAGACGAATTGATTAATTATACTGCGACACATTTTAAATTCGAGGAAAAGTATTTCGATCAGTTTGGATATCCGAATAAAGATGCCCATAAATTGGCTCATAAAGATTTAGTAAGCGAAGTCGTTAGCTTTAAAAATGATTTCCAATCGGGTAAATTGGGCTTAACTGTTGAAGTATTAAATTTCTTGGTAAGTTGGTTGAAAAATCATATCTTAGTTGAAGATAAAATGTATACAACATGCTTCAATAATAATGGATTGAAATAAGCATTAAACTATAAAAGGCAGATCATGATTGTGAAAATGATTCTGCCTTTTAAAATTCTTTAAAAATGAATCTCTATTTACTGAAAGAAACACTTGAAAAGATTGAAACCTTGCTAAAGGAAAAGCAATTGGTAACGCACTACCAATTGCTAGCAAATCATCTTTTTAATCTGTCTAAAGATTTTTCAGACGAATTAGTTCAAAAAATTGATTTTGAAAAAAAAGAAATCGTACGTATTCATAACGAATTTACACACGAAAATTGGACTGATTTACAAATAGAATACATAAAAAAAATCAATAGAGATAGATTATTAGGGCGAAAAGCCGTTCATCGAATATTATTAGTGTTTCAATTTCATAATGCAAATCCTTTTGAAGAAGCACGTGAAATTGAGCAAATAGTTGAAGATTATAATTTATTGAATATTGAACTTTCAACACTTTCAAAGAGTCTCGATACTATTTTACATGATTCGAAAGATGATGCTGAAAATACTCAAACAAATTCATATAATTTGTTGTTTTTAACGTTCGAAGAGGGAACCTTTTTTCAAAACTTATCGTTATTAGAAAAATTCTGTCGAATTTGGAATCGGATTTTAATGTCGTTTATGTATCTCACAGGTGAAATTGTTAAACCAACCTTAATTTATGATATTAAACCTCGATCAATAAGCTTTTCTTTGGAACAAGAAGCAATAAAAGCATTAACAACTTCGGCATGTAAAGTATTAATTGGATATAAAAAAGTTCTAGAAATAAGAAAATTACAGTTAGAAGTTAATAATCTCAATCTACATAATAAATATGAACTTGAAAATTTACTTGAAGATGAGGTTGTAAATATTGTAGATATCCTTTCGTTTCAAGTATCGACTAAATTAGTTGATTCCTACGACTTAAGAAAAAAAATTAAAAAAGAAGAAATTCGAAAAAACATTCAAATCGCATTAAAGCAGATTGTTAATTTTATTGAAAAAGGAGGAAAAATTGAATCGACACATTCAAGGGAAATGAGCGATTTAAACGAAAAGATTATAATCCTTTTAAAAAATATTAAAGATCTAGAAACAAAAACAAATTACGAAAAAGAATTTCATTTTGATATATCGTTTGAACAAGACGAAGTAGAAAAGTTCTAACCTAAAATGTAAAACGATGGCTGCTGATTACGGAAAAGATTTCAAAATTTTTGATTGTAAACTTACTCAAAGTGAGTTTCAGAAATTAAGTTCGTTTATATACGACGAGTTAGGAATAAAACTTCCTGACATGAAAAAGGTAATGCTTGAAAGTCGTCTGCAACGTCGATTACGAGAACATGGAATGACTAATTTTAAAGATTATATCGATTATTTGTTTAGTAAAGAAGGTCGGGAACATGAAATGGTGCATATGTTTGATGTGGTTACAACAAACAAAACCGATTTTTTTCGCGAGAGTTTACACTTCGATTATATGAATCAATTTATATTAAAAGAAGTTGCCCAAAAACATACCAATTTTGTTAATATCTGGAGTGCTGGTTGTTCAAGTGGTGAAGAACCCTATACTTTAACGATTGTTTTAACAGAAGCTATTGAAAAGGGGCTTATAAATGATTTTAAAATATTAGCAACAGATATATCTACAAGAATCCTAAAAATGGCCAAAGATGCCATTTATCCATTAAATAGAATAGAAGATATTCCTATACATATTAAGAAAAAATATTTTCTTAAAAGTAAAGATCCGCATAATGCAACTGCAAGAGTAATACCTCAATTACGAGATAAAATTACTTTTGAGCGACTCAACTTTATGGATGAAGTATATAATATAAATCAAACATTTGATATTGTATTTTGCAGGAATGTAATTATTTATTTTGATCATCAAACACAAGAACGAGTTATTAATAAACTTTGTTCAAAATTAAAGACTGGTGGATACTTGTTTCTGGGTCATTCTGAGTCAATTGCAGGTATGAACTTACCCTTAGTAAATGTTAAGCCAACAGTTTTTCGAAAAATATAGTAAAAATCGAAAACCTTTTAAAATAATACTACGTTTACACAACCTCAGACCAATAAGTGAAAAACTATAAAACCTTATAGATATGATTAACGATAGCACTCTCATCAGCGAACTAGAAAAAAGGTTTAATGATAACAAGAAAGCAATTGCAGAATTGGAAGAGATGACAGCTCAACTTAAGGCTGTAAATAGAAAATTAGAAGAGTCAGAATCTCTTAAAAGTCATTTTATTTCGAACATTCGAAATGAAATCATTAATCCTTTTACTTCGATTATTAATTTATCGAAACAAATAGGTTCAATTAATGATATTGAAAAAGCAAAAAGGAATGCAGCTTTAATTCATGGTGAAGCATTTTTCCTTGATTTTCAATTAAAAAATATCTTTGCTGCAGCGGAGTTAGAGGCTGGAGAAACATTTCCACAGATTTATTCTGTAAATGTAATGTCTACTATAAATGGACTTATTGAATCATATCAAAGTAATATTACAGCCAAAAAAGTTAATATCATTGTAAAAAGTTCTATTCCTGATGATTTTACATTTAAATCAGATCCCGGTAAATTGACTTTAATTTATTCTAACTTATTAAATAATGCAATATTATTTAGTAAAGAGGGAGGAGATATTGAAATTTCCGTTTCTTTTGAATATGATTCTATTGTATTTGTTGTAAAAGATAGTGGAATAGGAATTGAAGAAGATAAAATGAAATTAATCTTTGATCGATTTAAAAGAATAGATAATACTATTAATACACTTTCAAGTGGATATGGATTAGGTTTATCTGTTGCAAAGGCTATTACTGATATGTTAAACGGAACAATTTCTGTTGAAAGTAGGGTTGATGATGGGTCTACATTTACTGTATTAATTCCAGATGTACACATGGATACCGAAGCTACAGGAACTGCAATAGAC
>Ga0302296_1000878_pt1 | contig 23445 bp, 20 predicted proteins | sample III_Fen_N3_1_FD_194546 | JGI IMG/M metagenome (GOLD analysis project Ga0302296, IMG submission 194546) | Peat permafrost microbial communities from Stordalen Mire near Abisko, Sweden - III_Fen_N3_1 | ecosystem: Environmental > Terrestrial > Soil > Wetlands > Permafrost | place: Sweden: Abisko...
TATTAGATATGTACATATAGAACTCAATGCCACAAAAATTTCTTCTATAAGTTAAACAAGCGTTTCAGATGGCGTTCGTAGATATTTTCTTCGACACAGTTGCCAATCACACTGGCATGTTTTTCCAGAAGATCAGTATAAGTTTTGCCCATATCGGCAGCCAACTTGTAAGCTACATGGATTAACTGGCGAAAATTCGGATTGTAGTCCGGATGTCCGGGAATATGCCGCAGCGTGTTGGCAAATTTTTCGCTGGTCCAGCCAGCAACTTCTTTTGCTGAAGGCAGTTTTGAATCATCGATTTCGATCACATCGGAATATGGCGCACACAGTTCGTCTTTATGAATCAAGGCTTTGGCGTAAATATTTTTGGCTGCATTGAGCGCTTCGCCACCGGCAACTGCCAGGCCAATCACTTCTTCGAGCCAGGTTGTTCCGGCAGTTTTCACATGCAGGCCTTTGTCGTATTTCTGAATAATTCCGGCCATGATCGGGTAAATGGTGAATTTATCACTTCCTGAATGGACGCTTAACTTCAGCTCTTCGGGAAGTCCAAATTCTTTCACTGCATAATCAATTACCAGCACATCTTCTTCAAATTCTTTGGCGAATTGGGCCACATCGCCCTTATAATCGACACCTTTATTGAAACGTCCGGTAAATTTTGGAGCGATGGTCTGGGCCGGGACGCCTTTATCGGCAAGCATTTTCAGGATAAAAAACAGATCGACCGGCGTTTGCGGACTTTCCACTTCGTCCATCGACACTTCGGTTATAAAATTACCTTCGCCTTTGGCCGATTTCAGATATTGATAAATCTCGCTGGCCTGCTGGGTTGCTGCCAGAAATTCACCAACGATACTCCGAAGTAATTCTTCCGATACTTCAAAAGGATGGCTAATTCCAGGAATGGCAAGGTGTCCAAGATAATTCTGGCAGGAAGAAACAAATGCTTCCATCTCTTCAGCCGGACTTTCCTTCCCGATGAAAGAAGCCACATCGAGTGTGAAGAAATCGGCGGTTTCAACAAATGGAGCAACAGTGCTTTGGTTGATGTGATCGGCATCTACAAAATACTTTCCGGAGAAACCCAGGGCAGCAACGGCAGCATCAGCCTCTTTGCGCACATCAGCCGGATGAGAATGAACATAGGTATGTTCGCGATTCGACTTGTTCCAAACCGGACTAATATTCAAACCCGACTCGTTTGCTTTCATAATTCCACGAAGCTGTGCAATTCCCTGATGCGAGAACCGATCGCCAATTCCTAAACTAAATTTTCCAAGTTTCATATCGTATTAATTTATAGTACCTAAATAAAACAAAAACATTCCGTGTACGAACACGAAAGTAGATACAATAAATATATCATCCAACGATGGAGAACTAAAAATGACCAAAAATGTTTTAAAATATATTTTCCGTGTACGAACACGGAATGAAGAAAAAATATTTAATTTTGCATCTGATTAAGTTTTTAATTCTTAAAATTGAATCCGATCAAAGCCATTAACCGCACCCGAATCAAGGATATTGCACAAAGGGCAAACGTTTCAATTGGAACGGTTGACCGTGTAATTCACCATCGCGGAGAGGTATCTAAAACCACCCGCGATTTAATCCAATCGATCATCGACGAGCTTGAATATCAGCCCAATTTACTGGCAAGTACGCTGGCTTCAAAGAAAATATTCTCGTTTGTTTTGTTTATTCCTGAAGCAATTTCGAAAGAAGCTTACTGGAACAAACCAATTGTAGGCGTGCGCAAAGCATTTCAGGAAATACAGCAATATGGAGTTGATGTTACTATTCATTTTTTCAAACAATCTGATTCACAAACTTTTATTGACGAAGCTGAATTGATTCTTCAAAGCAAACCTGATGGTGTGGTGCTGGCTCCATTCTTCTCAAGGGAATCGAAATTGTTTATTTCGAAACTGAAAAATCTGGAAATCCCATACATTTTTATTGATTCGAATATCAACGACAGCGAGAAACTGAGTTACATCGGGCAAGATTCTTTTCAATCTGGAACGCTGGCTGCCAAGTTGTTGGATTACTCTATTCCTGAAAATGCCTCCATAATGATTCTCAATTTTGCCAGGGAGATTGACAACCTGAACCATTTGGTTCAGCGCGAAAAAGGTTTTCGCGAGTATTTCAGAATAAATGATCCGAATGGAAAGAGAAAGCTGATCACTCTTGAAATTGCCGATCCAACCGACCGTATTTTTTCGACAAAAATGAAGGAATCATTGGATACAAATCCTACCGTGAAAGGAATTTTCGTAACCAACTCGCAGGTATATCATCTGGCTAACTTTCTTGAACAAGACAATCGGTCTGGCATCCGTGTGATTGGCCACGATTTAATCAGCGAAAACGTCGGTTATCTAAAAAAGGGAATCGTCGATTTTCTAATCTGCCAACGACCTGAAGAACAAGGATATAATTCTATTTATACTTTGTTCGACCATATCATTTTGAAGAAAGCGATCCAGACTGAAAATTATACTTCGATCGACATTATTACCAAAGAAAATGTGGACTATTATAAATAATTATAAAAATTTAAAATGGCAACAATCAGTTTTAATGACTTAAATGGAAAAGTATGCGTAATCACCGGTGGAGCTGGTGTTATCGGTACAGCAATGGTTAAAGCGTTGGCCTCTGTGGGTGTGAAGATTGCAATTGCAGATATTAACAAGGAAACAGCCGATCGGGTTGCTGCCGGTATAGCGCAAGAATATAACACGCAAGTTATTGGCGTTGAAGCAAATGTACTTGACAAAGAATCCTTGATTAAAGCCAAACAAATCATCAACGAGAAATTGGGCGACATTGATATGCTGATCAACGGCGCCGGTGGAAACCACCCAACAGCTACGACCAAAGTGGAGCAAATGGACGAAAATAGCATCGACCACCTGGAAGACACGTTTTACGGACTGGGATTAGATGGTTTCGACAAAGTTTTTGCCCTCAATTTCAAAGGAACAGTACTTCCCTCCATGGTATTTACCACCGATATGCTGAAAAACAAAAAAGGAGTGGTTTTGAATGTGTCATCAATGAATTCGTACAAACCACTCACCAAGATTCCGGCTTATTCGGCTGCCAAAGCATCCATCAATAACTTTACCCAATGGCTGGCCGTACACCTTGCCAAAACCGGAATCCGCGTGAATGCTATTGCTCCGGGCTTTTTCATTACCGACCAAAACCGTTTTCTGGTATTGGATCAGGCTACCGGCAATTTTTCGGCCCGCGGGCAAAAGATCGTAAACAACACCCCAATGGGTAAATTCGGCGAACCCGAAGATTTGCAGGGAACGACACTTTTCCTTCTTTCGGATATTTCATCGTTCGTAACTGGTATCGTTGTTCCTGTTGACGGCGGATACAGTGCTTTCGGAGGAGTGTAGAAAGAAGCCCAAAGCCTCCACTAACCCCTCCAAAGGGGGGAAACAAAAAAATGGAGTTTGAAGTTATTGTATTAATAAAGAAAATGTTGTGAATATGCGCTACCTAAAGTCTCACCCTTCGGGGGGAGGTTTGGAGGGGGCTTCTAAAATTAAGATTATGGAATTAAAACAAAACTGTAAATATTCGCTGTTGGTTCCAACCAGCATGGGCGTTCGGATTACTCCTGTAAACGGGCAACCTGTTCACAGCAGCAACCTATTCGAAATGCAGGCCACCAGCGCCGAAACCAATGTTGCAAATATCTCTTCTTCGCTCGGTCTTCCAGTTAAAGTGCTGACTACCTTTGTGAAAGATAGTCCGATTGCCCTGTTTATTAAAAGCAGCCTTCGCAGCCGGAATATGGATTACGAAGGACCGGAAGTTGCTCAAGGCGATCCGTGGGGATACCGCCACCAGTTCAACATTGCGGATAGCGGCTTTGGTTCACGCGGACCTCGCGTTCAAAACGACCGTGCCGGAGAAGTAGGCCGCACCCTGAATGTGAAAGATTTCGATCTGGAACGCATCTTCGGAAAAGAAGGTGTGCAGATTGTCCACCTTTCAGGATTGGTCGGAGCATTGTCGCACGAAACCAGTACTTTCTGTCTGGAAATCGCCCGTGCAGCCAAAAAATATGGCACCCGCATTTCGTTCGACCTGAACTACCGCGCTTCGTTCTGGAAAGGACGCGAGCAGGAATTGCGCGACATCTTTACTGAAATTGCTTCAGTATCTGATATCCTGATTGGTAACGAAGAAGATTTTCAGCTTTGTTTGGGAATTAAGGGTCCTGAAGCTGGTGGCAAAGGCATTGAATCTCAAATCGAAGGATTCAAAGGCATGATCAGCCGCGTAAAAGAAGCTTTCCCGAATGCATCGGCATTTGCAACAACCTTGCGTCAGGTGATCAGCGCCAACGAACACCTTTGGGGCGCTATCATGCTCGAAGGCAACAACTGGCAGGTAATTGAACCACGCAAAATCACGGTGCTCGACCGTATTGGCGGTGGCGATGGTTTTGTTGGCGGTTTGCTTTATGGCATTCTGAAGGGCTGGGAACCAGAGAAATGGCCACAATTTGGCTGGGCAACCGGCGCCCTGGCCACTACTTTCCTGACCGATTATGCCCAACCTGCCGACGAAGAAATGGTTTGGAGCATCTGGGGCGGAAACGCACGGGTGAAAAGATAGGAAAGCCCCCTAAATTCCCCAAAGGGGGACTTGGAGGAGCATTACAATTAGGTGAACAACTTGAATAACGAACTAAATCCCTCCCCTCAGGGGAGGTTAGGAGGGGCTCCATGATATATTATGAAATAGGTTCTACTGAACTGGAATTAACTGCCGAAGACCTGAAAAAAGGTCTCTATGAGGCATTTGAGAAAATGGGACCAAGGAAAAAAGTGCTGGCTATTCCACCGGATTATACCCGTTTGCCAAGTCGCGCCGGAGAATTGACTGAAATGACCTGGCAGTTCTACGGCGATGCTTTGACCGACGTGCTTCCGGCCCTCGGAACACATTCGCCAATGACTGCCCACCAGATTTCGCACATGTTTGGCTCCATGCCGGCATCGCTCATTCGCGAACACGACTGGCGCAACGATGTGGTCACGGTTGGCACTGTTCCTGCTGAATTTGTGAAAGAAGTTTCGGGCGGAGCCGTTGAGTTTCCATGGCCGGCACAGGTGAATAAGTTATTGATTGAAGGCAACTTCGACCTGATTTTATCAATCGGACAGGTTGTTCCGCACGAAGTAGTGGGAATGGCCAATTACAATAAAAATATTTTCGTCGGAACTGGTGGCGTGGAAGGCATTAACAAAAGTCATTTTGTAGGTGCAGCATACGGAATGGAGCGAATGATGGGTCATGCTGACACGCCGGTTCGCCGTATTTTTAACTATGCATCGGAACATTTTACCAATCATTTACCAATTGTGTATGTGCAAACGGTGGTTGGATTGGATAAATCCGACGGTAAAATTAAAACCCGCGGACTGTTTATTGGCGACGACTTTGAAGTATTCGACAAAGCGGCCAAACTGGCTTTGCTGGTCAACTTCGAAATGCTCGACAAGCCATTGAAAAAAGTAGTGGTTTACCTTGATCCAACCGAATTTAAAAGCACCTGGCTCGGCAATAAATCGATTTACCGCACCCGCATGGCTATTGACGATGACGGTGAATTAATCGTTCTGGCACCAGCTCTTAAAGAGTTTGGCGAAGACAAGGAAATCGACCGTTTGATTCGTAAATATGGTTATTTCGGAACTCCAAACACCTTAAAATCATGCAACGAAAACGAAGAACTGCGCAACAACCTGAGCGCTGCAGCGCACCTCATCCACGGCTCATCCGAAGGACGTTTCAGCATAACTTATTGTCCGGGAAAAGGTGCTGAAAATTTAACGCAAGCTGAAATAGAAAGCATTGGCTTTAAATACTCAGATATCGATGAAATAACAGTCAAATACGATCCGGCAAAACTACGCGACGGTTTCAACACAATGCCTGATGGAGAGGAAATTTTCTATATTTCGAATCCGGCACTGGGCTTGTGGGCATTTAAGGACAGGTTTGAGTACTAATATTTAAACCACATAGGCACATAGTCACATAGTTTTAAAAATGCTGTTTTCTTCTATTGTGTTCTATGTGCCTATGTGGTTCAACAAAATAAAATATGAAGATTGTTATTGACGATAAAATCCCGTACATCCGCGGCGCCTTCGAAGGAGTGGCCGAAGTAGTTTACCTTTCAGGATCAAAAACCACTCCGGAAGTGGTGAAAGATGCCGATGCCATTGTTACCCGAACCCGCACCATTTGCAACGAAAAGTTGCTGGCAGGTTCATCGGTGAAATTCATTGCGACCGCCACCATTGGCTACGACCATATTGATACCGATTATTGCGATGCCGCCGGAATCAAATGGACCAATGCGCCTGGCTGCAACAGCAAATCGGTGGAACAATACATTGCTTCAACGCTAATGGTTTTGGCTGAAAGGAAGAATCTGCAACTAAAAAATTTATGCATCGGTGTAGTTGGCGTTGGAAATGTGGGAAGTAAAGTCGCCCGGATCGCCGGACTTTTAGGCATGAAAGTTTTGCTGAACGACCCGCCACGTAAGCGCGCCGAAGGTTCGGCTGAATTTGTCAGTCTGAAACAGGTGATGGACGAAGCCGACATCATCACCCTGCATGTTCCGTTGAATATGAAAGGCGAAGATGCAACCTACCATTTGGGCGACGAAGCATTCTTTTCAGGCCTGAAAAAGAAACCAATTGTGATCAACTCTTGTCGGGGTGAAGTTGTTGATACTTTGGCCGTGAAGACTGCCTTACAAAGTGGTCAGATTTCAGGATTTGTTTGCGACTGTTGGGAAAACGAACCTGACCTTGATCTGGAATTGCTTGCCATGACTGAACTTGCTACACCTCACATTGCCGGATATTCAAAAGATGGCAAAGCAACCGGAACTGAAATGAGTGTTCATGCTATAAGTAAGTTTTTCGGGCTTGGTTTGGAAAACTGGCAACCTTCAGGAGTAGAGCAACCAGCGAATCCTGTTTTTGAACTTGACGGTTCAGGATTGAGCGAACAAGAAATTGTTGCCAAAGCTATTTTGCACACCTACGATATCCGGAATGACGATCAGGCTTTGAGGAAAAACACGGCACAATTTGAACAATTGCGTGGCGATTACCCAACCAGAAGGGAGTTTGCGGCGTTTACAATTCGTCCGAAGAATGTGGATGAGGAAACGTTGGGAGTATTGAAAGAACTCGGATTTATAGTAAAAACCACATAGACACATAGGGCACATAGATTTAAAACATTTTGTTTTTCTATTGTGTTCTATGTGTCTATGTGGTTCAAACAAAAAAATGAATTATAAACGATAACAAAATGAAAAAATTAGCAGACATTGGATTGATCGGGTTGGCCGTGATGGGCGAAAACCTGGTGTTAAACATGGAAAGCAAAGGCTTTACCGTAGCCGTTTTTAACCGCACCACTGCCCGCGTTGACGAGTTTATGGCTGGTCGCGGCGCCGGCAAAAACTTCATCGGAACTCATTCGATTGCCGAATTGTGCGCTTCGCTCGAACGTCCCCGCAAAGTGATGATGCTCGTAAAAGCCGGGCAGCCAGTGGACGATTTCATCGAACTGATTATTCCTCATCTGGAACCGGGCGACATCATTATCGACGGTGGAAATTCACATTATCCTGACACCATTCGTCGCACCAACTATGTTGAAAGCAAAGGGTTACTCTATATCGGAACCGGCGTTTCGGGCGGCGAAGAAGGCGCATTGCTCGGTCCATCCATGATGCCCGGTGGATCTCCTGCTGCATGGCCGGCTGTGAAGGAAATTTTCCAGGCTGTTTCGGCTAAAGTGGAAGACGGTTCACCTTGCTGCGACTGGGTTGGCGAAGGCGGCGCCGGTCACTTCGTAAAAATGGTTCACAACGGAATTGAGTATGGCGACATGCAGATCATCTGCGAAGCTTACCAGTTGATGAAAGATATGCTGGGCTTGAGCGCTGACGAAATGCACGATGTTTTCAAAAAATACAATGAAGGCGACCTCGATTCGTACCTGATCGAAATTACCCGCGACATTCTGGGTTACAAAGACGAAAAAGGCGAAGCGCTGGTTGAAAAAATCCTCGACACTGCCGGACAAAAGGGCACCGGCAAATGGACTGCTGTTGCTGCTCTCGATTTTGGTGTGCCGTTAACGCTGATTGGCGAATCGGTTTTTGCACGTTGCTTATCGGCTCAAAAAGATATGCGTGTAGAAGCTTCCAAAGTACTTAGCGGACCGGTAGTCGACAAAACCATCGACAAAGCCCAGATGATTTCCGATTTGAAGGATGCATTGTTCGGAGCCAAAATCATTTCGTACGCACAGGGTTATAACCTGATGATGGAAGCTGCCAAAGAATATGGCTGGAACCTCAACTACGGCGGCATTGCGCTGATGTGGCGCGGTGGTTGCATCATTCGCTCGGTATTCTTAGCCGACATTAAAAAGGCTTTCGATACAAATCCAGACTTGAAAAACCTATTGCTGGCTCCGCATTTCAAAGAAATTATTGAAAAAGCTCAGGCCGGATGGCGCCGCGTTTGCGCGACTGCTCTGACCAACGGAATTCCGGTTCCGGCATTGACATCAGCGCTTTGCTATTTCGACGGAATCCGCAGCGAACGTTTGCCAGCCAACCTGTTACAGGCTCAGCGAGACTATTTTGGCGCTCACACCTACGAACGTGTTGACCAGCCTCGTGGCCAGTTCTTCCACACCAACTGGACCGGAAGAGGTGGTGATACAACTTCGAGAACTTATGTAGTATAATGTCCTTTTTTAGTCAGGGTTTCACTTGGGGTGCGCTGATTAGAGGATTTAGTCAGGGTTTCACTCGAAGTGAAACCCTGACTCCACAAAATAAAAAAGCCGCTTTCCAAAAATGGGGAGCGACTTTTTTGTATCTGATCCGATGACAGGAGTTCATCAATTAATTTCATCAAAAGGAACCAATGGAACAGATTCTGAAAAAGGTGCAATCGTCTTCCTCATTTTGCTTTTTCCTAAAGCGTTAAAATGTCTCGATATTTCCTGAGTTTTTTCAAAATAATCATTTTCGGTTTTACTCTTCTGATAATAATAAATTTTTATTTTTTCGCAATTTTTATGTTCGAATATAGTATTTAAGAGTATTCGATCAGATAATCCACAAGAATGACCAAGTATTCTCACCATAAACTTTCCGGAATCAACAAAACGGATAACTCTCTGATAATTTTCGGTTTTAAAATAGCCAAACGATTTAATATTCCTAAAAAATTCATTATTATTCAAATTTTCAATCTTTTCATAATAAGCATCTATTTCATCACCATAACCAAATATTATTGGATTTTGGGGATCATCTAGTTTCCCATGAATATAAATCAAGTCATCATTTTTGAATCGATGATTTGAGACATAAGCTTTTATCGTTGATGTATAGTTAAAATACAATACTAACTTTTGGTTCTCCCCTATTCCGTCAAGTAAAATATTGTTAATACTATTTAATTTCTTTTTTCTGAATGCTCTTTCTGTATCAGTTAAATATTCTTCCAACTTAATTTTAATTGAATGAAAGCAGCTATTTAAATCATCTAATTCTTTATCTATTTGTGCATGTCTCGACACACCAGCTTTCTCCAATCGTTTATAAAGATCAATCAAAGCCATATAATACTCATATTCAATATCAACCCATCTATAATCACGATAGTTTTCAACTATCTTCTTAAAAAAGACATGTTTATATTGTATTCGTATGTTCGAGTTTGAAAAATTACCTAAAATATTACGTATTGAGCTATAATCTCCTCTCATTAACCAAGAAGCATTTCCATCTATTTCAATCAAACTATCTTTGAAATAGTGATTTGAATTTGTAAATTCAATGGATTCATTCAAATACCACAACAAGAAATCATTGTAAGAAGTCTTTAACCCATGAGCCAAATCGAAGCCATTTCCAATTAAATACAGGTCGTTCATTTCGTAAAAGTTAGTGATCTCTGAATTGAGAGTTAAAATTAGGAATAATTTTGATAAGTCGGGCGAATTATTGAGTGGGTGAATTGGAGTCAACCGCTCAATAGCAACAATCAGTACAAATTTTTACTACCCCGATGAACCCAAGTCATCGGAGCAAGCGCGCTGATGGAGCATTTAGTCAGGGTTTCACTCAAAGTGAAGCCCTGACTAATCCTGGCAAATGCCAAGACTTATTCAATCAGCCCCAATTCGTTTGCCAGTTCCCGGTTCACAAGTTTACCTTTTCGTCCGCAGAAATAATCGCGGTACGACGAGAATTCCCAGTCTTCGGATCCTGTAACCAGTTTGCCGCTAACCGGGTTCAGGTGGATGTAATCGAAGCAAACGTTCAGGTAATTGGTTTCGGGCAGATCGAGGTTTCCCACCATCCCAAAATGGGTATTGAAATAGGCCGGGGAAACGCCCTGCGGCTCGGTGAGGCAAAGTGCTTTGGTTTCTTTCTGAAATAAAGATCCTGTGGTTTTTTCCTGCTTCTGAATTGCCCGGGAATATGAACGAAGGATAATTCCTATCGAGTCATTTAAGGTTCTCTTTCGCGAAGATTTAGTGAGGGTTTCACTTTGAGTGAAGCCCTCACTTACGCCACTCAAAGTGAAGCCCTCACTGGCACTACTAATCTCAATCTCAACCCGATTTATCGAAATCATCAAATGAAAATGGTTGGGCATTAGGCACCAGGCCAGAATATCGGCATGAGGAAGGATGTGCTTCCGAAGTTTTTCAAGGAAAAACAGGTAGTTCTCATGATTGAAAAACACGGCCTGCGAGTTGTTCCCACGGTTGAAAACATGATAAACCTGTCCTTGCTGAAAGTCCATTGTTGTTTTTTGCGATTAATTTACAACTTTTATTTCAGTAATTTACTGAACGGATGAAGTTTGGGGAGTAAAATCATTGGTCAATAGATATTCACACCTTTCTACTGATCCGATGAGCCCGAGTCATCGGATCAGTAAATTCTCAACATCGTGAAATACATTTATTTCCGAAGCAAGAAACTTTTATTCCGAAGCAAGAAACTTTATTTATTAAGCGGGAAACTTTTTCTCCGAAGCGGGAATCATTTATTCCAAAGCGGGGAACTTTTATTCCGAAGCAAGAATCATTTATTCCGAAGCGGGAAACATTATTTATTAAGCCGGAAACATTATTTCCGAAGCAAGAATCATTTTTTCTTTGGAATTATTCCTTCTTGCCAAAGAGAAAATCCTTCTTGCCAAAGAATATTTTCTTATGGTTATTCCATTTCTTTTTATGACTTTTGATCCCGAACTTGAAACTAAACACATGAAGCCAAAAGACATAGCAAAAGCCTTCACCGAGGCTCTGAAACTTGATAAATACAAACTCTGTGGAATTTATTTCAGCGACGAAAAACCTGCAACCGCCCTTGAACTGAAGAAAAAAGGTAACAGTTGCATTGTTCCGCTTATCCTGAAAGCTTCAACCGGAATTCCGCTGGTGATAGCAGAAGAGTCAACCGGCTGGCCATGCTCCGCTTTTTACCTCGGTTTTCAGGATGCCATTTTCGAAGGCATTGAATATTTCCTGTCGAACAAGAATGATTTTTGGAGACCATGCGAACGGTTTATCCAGAATCCGGCATTGGCAAAAGCTTTAATCGACAACATCCATCCGGTGAAACCCGACAAACATTACCTGGTAGTGAAACCGCTCGATGATTTTGCAGCTGACGAAGAACCGGAATCGGTCCTGTTTTTTGTGAATGCCGACCAACTGAGCGCGCTGGTTTTTCTGTCGCATTACGATGCACCTGAAAGCATGGAGCGGGTGCTGGCGCCATTCGCCTCGTCGTGCATGGCTTTGGTGACACTGCCGCTGAAACTTGCCCGGAAGAAGGAAGAGAAAGCAGTCATCGGAAATTTTGATATTGCCGCCCGCACCCGATTGCCAGCTGATTTGCTATCGTTTGCCATGCCTTATGCTTTCCTTAAAAAGCTGGCAGGTTTTCTTCCTGAAAGTTTTGTGACAACCCACAACTGGGAAATATTGAAGTCGCGGATTGAGCCTTAATTTGAACCTGCTTTGGGGCCAAGCAGACGGTGCAGAACCCTATTACAATGCAGGAGCTTTTAAATATCCACAGGAACAGGATGCGCGGATTTTCAATCTCCGTTTTTAATGCAAATACAAACGCTTTACCTGTCTAAATTCTTGATTCGACCAACTTCAATATTTCAGTTTCCTTCTCCAATGTTTCCTGAAGAAGTTTGGAAGCTTTCGAAAGAATATCTTCAGCAAATGCTTTGTCAGCAAGGCCTCCGGCATTAATCCTGACATTCAGGTATGCTCCGTAAACCGCACTTCTGGCACACAAAGCGCCAACTCCGGCATCAGAAACAGAATTCGGATTACCAATTTCGGCCATCGCCTGAATCACTTCGAATGAATGAAAAGCAGTTTGCATCACTTCAAAAGGCACTTCAATGGCATGTTTGGTCGCAGCCTGAATGGCAGCCGAGCGTTGTTTTTTCTCCTGATCGGTATTCTTTGGCAAGCTGAACGCATCCATGATGGCGTTGAAAGCAGCGGTATCTTCATCAACCAGTTTCAGCAAGCGATCGTGAGCTTGTTTTCCTTTTTCGGCCCAGTTGGAGAATTCCTCCCAGCGATCGTCCCAACCTCGTTTGTGTGCCGAAAGATTCGCAACCATCGAACCCAAAGCCGCTCCCAAAGCGCCAATATATGCCGAAACGGAACCACCGCCCGGTGCAGGCGATTCGGACAAAGTCTCATTCGAAAATCCGGATAACGACAAGTCAACCAATTTATTTTCCGGATCATCAATCAGGTATTCGATGATTCGTTTTTTTGGATCGAAAGGCGCCAATTCATCCAGGCCGAGCGATTTAATGGCAATTCGGATGATTTCCTCATCCGGAATCCCGACAGACCGTTCCTGTTTCCGGAGGAAATATTTACCTGCATCGAGCATGGCCTGCAATGGAATAACTCCAATCAATTCGGAACCGGTCACCCGGATTCCGCGATCGCGGGCACGTTCAACCACTTCGTCGAATGCCTGATGAATCGAAGTGACAGTAATGTCGGTCAGATTCATCGAAATTTGAGCGATACCGTATTCCTTAATAAACCAGCCAATGGCCCGTACTTTCTTGAGAGTTCCTGGAATCCTGAGCGGTTCGTCCTTTTCATCGTTCACAATTTTACCGGTAACCGGATCACCCTCACGAACCACCCGGCCAGCTTCGCGAACATCGAAAGCAATTGAATTGGCACGTCGAACCGAGGTGGTATTGAGATTCACATTGTAGGCAATCAGAAAATTACGGGCGCCAACGGCTGAAGCTCCGGATTTTACATTCAGCACAGTTGGGCCAAAATCGGGTTTCCATTCCGGGTTCAGAAGTTTTTCCTTCAGCCCTTCGTATTCACCGGCACGACAGTTGGCCAGACTTTTTCGCACTTCGGTTGTTGCAGCAAACTCATAACAATACACCGAAATTCCGAGCTCCTCTCCCATTCGCTGAGCCAGTTTCCGGGCATAAACAACCGTTTCTTTCATCGAAATATTGGCAATTGGAATCAACGGACAAACATCGGTTGCGCCAAACCGGGGATGCTCACCCTTGTGTTTGCTCATATCGATGAGTTGAGCAGCCATTTTTGCACCCTGAAAAGCGGCTTCAACCACCTGATCCGGTTCACCGACAAACGTTACCACCGTGCGATTGGTGGCTTTACCCGGATCAACATTCAGTAATTTAATCCCGTCAACACTTTCAATGGCATCGGTAATTTGTTTGATTATTTTTTCATCTCTCCCTTCCGAAAAATTCGGAACACATTCGATCAATTGTTTCATTCGTATATGACTATAGATGTTAGATATTAGACAAAAGACTTGTTTCAAATTTCAAGTTCCGAGCAGCCTAACTTGGAACATGGAACTTTAAACTTCATTGTATCTCCCCGTTCAGAATAACGGTTTCGATCAGGTTTGAACCAAAGGAATAAGGAATAACGGAATACGATGAAATTTCTTTGGTGATATACAAATTGGCCACTTTTCCTTTGGCGATACTACCAAAACTTTCACTGATTCCCATGGCATAAGCCGAATTGATGGTTGTCGCATGAATGGTTTCTTCGGGTGTCATTCCATATTTTAAGCATCCCAACGATTGAATAAAATTCATATTTCCTGAAGGTGATGTACCTGGATTGTAGTCGGAAGCCATTGCAACCGGCAAACCTGCATCGATCATCCGTCGGACCGGCGCAAGTTTCAGATTCAGGAAAAAGGCAGCGCCAGGCAAGACAGTCGGCATGGTTTCGCTGCCCAGCAAGGCCGAAATTTCTTTTTCCTCAACATATTCCAGATGGTCAGCCGAAACTGCATTGTACTTTATGCCAACCTGAACCCCACCAGAATTGGCCAGTTCGTTGGCATGGACTTTCCCTTTCATTCCATGTTTGATTCCGGCCATCAGGATGCGCTCGGTTTCTTCCATGGTAAAAAAGCCATGATCACAAAAAACATCTACGTAATCGGCCAGTTCTTCAGCAGCAATCAGAGGAAGCAATTCATTTATCAGCAGGTTCAGGTAATCTTTTCGCCGGGTTCGGTATTCCATCGGGAAGGCATGAGCCAGAAAAGTTGATTTGATCATCAGCGGAGAATTTTGTTTCATCCGGTGAATGACCCGAAGCATTTTTAGTTCCGATTCGGTTGTAAGTCCGTACCCGCTTTTTATTTCAACGGCTCCGGTTCCCATCCGTGCAATCTCATCCAGCCTCACCATCGCCTGGTTAAATAAATCATCTTCTGACATTTCATGCAGGAATTGTGCTGAATTCAGGATTCCGCCACCGTTTTTGGCAATCTCTTCGTAAGTTAATCCCTTAATGCGATCGACAAACTCTTGCTCACGGGTGGTCGTAAATACTAAATGGGTATGCGAATCGCAATAACTTGGAAATACCATTTTGCCTGAACAATCAATCTCCAGGATCAGGTCTTCGCTTTCAAACGCGGACGAATCAAGCTGCTCCATTGGTCCAAAATCAAGAATCAGCTCATCCTGAGCAACCAGAAAAGCATTTTTTATCGTCTGAACTTCAGCCATTGATTTTCCGGCTACCCAAAGCCTGTTTTTTGGATCAACCTGGACAAGTTCCTTGATATTCTGAAGAATTAGTTTCATAAATATTTTCAATGTATGAGATACAATTTCCCTGATTTATGAGAGAATAAAAAATAATGAGAAAATGAAATTATTCTCTAAAATCCATTTTTACGGCATGTTGTACTGCATTTCAAATAACAGTACCCCTAACATCAAAAATAGTACAATTAAACGAATCGGAAAGCTTTCTTTTGAATAATGAAAAAGTGAGCGAGGGGATTCGATATTTTTTTCAGCCTTTAACATTTGACTACCTTGAGGCGAATACATCTTTTAAAGAGCAAGTGCTAAGACGTTTTTGTGTGTTTGCTTTCGTTGTTGATCTTCAAGAACATCGAAATGGTGTTACAATTTTTTGATTAAAAAAAATAAACATTTTCATTAATTCTGGCTTTTGTTGCAATTATTTTAATAGTTTTATGCCTGCAAAAAAACAGTAAGAGTGTCTCAATGTCGTGAAATATAAGAAGATAAAGTCGAAATAATAAGAGAAGAGAGTTTATTGCAGATGTTTTATTATCAATCACATACGAGTTTTATCGTTTAATGAACATATTTCACAAAAAAAACAAGGAGGATAAGCCATGAATCTTTTAAAATCATTGATCGGAATATCATTATTTGGGGTATTTATTTTATTCTATTCATGCAACATGACCCAAAAAAAATTTACTGATGAAACGCCTACTCGGGGTACAATCAAAATAGCAGTTGATGATTCGTACCAATTGTTGGCAGATGCTGAGCTTTATACATTTCAGGCACTCTATAAGGATGCAAAAGTTAACCCTATTTATTCATCGGAAGACAGCATCTTGAAATTATTTATGGCTGACTCAGTAAGAGCTATCATTACAAGTCGCAAATTAACCGATAACGAAGAAGCCTATCTCAAACAGAAATTAATCATTCCCAAGACTACAAAAATTGCCTACGATGCGCTTGCTTTCATTGTAAATAAATCGAACCCGGATTTACAAATTCGTTACAACACATTAAAAGATATTTTCACAGGGAAAACCTCACAATGGAAACAAATTAATCCTAAATCGAAACTAGGTGACATAAAAGTCATATTCGATAATCCAGGTTCAAACAATGTGAGGACGATTATGAATAAATTTGAGATAACTGGTTCATTGCCAAAATATTGTTCTTCAGCAAATAAAAATTCAGAAGTTGTTAATTTTGTTGAGAAACATCCTGAAGCCTTGGGCATAATAAGTGTGAACTGGATAAGTGATCCGAGAGATTCGGTCAGTCATTCGTTTCTAAGCAAAATAAATGTGGTTTCAGTAACGTCGGAATACGATTCGGATGGCACAGATTTTTATTCGCCCCATCCTGCCTACATTGCAAATAAAGAATATCCATTTATCAGAGAAGTTTATGAAATTAACAGGGAAACTTTTGCTGGACTTGGAACTGGTTTTACATCTTTTGTTGCCGGAAATTCGGGTCAACGAATTATCCTAAAAATGGGAATGTTGCCTGCTACATTGCCAGTTAGACTTGTTGAAATAAAGAAAAATTAATTATTATTGTATAAATACTTATTAAAAATGAGACTGATATTTATTATACTATTCTCGCTGTTTATAACTACGGCATTTAGCCAGAAAAAAAATTCTGCTTCAAAACAGGCTCCGGTAATTTCTGCATTCGACCAAGAGTTAAATGCTGCGTTGAAACTATCTGCGAGTGAGCAATATGAAAATGCCGGACAAGCGTTTGAGGATCTATTAAAGAAAGCGCCTGAAAATGGCGATGTGTATTATTATTATGGCGAAACTGTCATTAATGATTACTTATCCGATACGCTGTCGAACTCAATGAAAGATATGGCTGCAAAAGCCGAGAAGTTATTTCAAAAAGGCATTCAGCAGGATCCGACAAATGTGCTAAATGAGGTTGGGTTGGGTGCTATCAGTCTTCTTCGATCGAACGATACAATTTCTGCTGATAAGCATTTCATGCTAGCAGAGGCATCCATACCACTCAAGCTAAAACTTAAAACACCAAGACATGCCCTTATATTAACAAAACTTGGAACATCACAACTTTTGGGTAAAGTCATCAGGTTTAAAAAGGCAATAAGTTATCTTTCCAGTGCTAAAGAAATCGATCCGAACAATGCAAAGATATACCTTGCACTGGGAGATGTATATATTAGGCAAAATGATGGAAAAAATGCCCTTGCAAGCTATAATAAGGCACTAAGTCTTGATCCAACATCCCCATTGCCCAAAATTGAAATTGGCAATATTTATCTTCGCGCAACAAATTTAAATGCAGCACGACCTTACCTCGATGAAGCCCGTCAGATAGATTCTACCTTTGCTCCAGTTTATCGAGTACTTGGTGAATTATATACAATGGCAGGTCAGTATAATTTAGCTAAAAGCAACTTCCGCAAATTCATTGATCTATCCGGTAATAATATTCCTGCCAAAATTCAATACGCAAAAGCTCTCTTTCGAGCCAAAGATTTTTCTACCGCATTAGGGACAATTGAAGATGTTTTAGCTGTTGATAAATCGCGTAATTATCTAAACCGTCTAGCCGCCTATTGCTGTTATGATAAAAAACCACCGGAACTTGAAAAAGGTAGGATATACATTGAGGAATTTTTTAAAAATACTAATTCCGAAGGTATTATTCCGAGAGACTATTTGTATTATAGCAGGATACTGTATAAAGTAGCTAAAAACGATTCATTGACTTTGGTGAAAGCTTTTGATGCTTTTAATAAAGCCTATGCTCTGGACACGAATAATGTAAGTCTGGTATCAGAAATAGCTTTTAATTATTATTATTCACGCAAATATAAGGATGCAATTAAGTGGTTAAATTTAAAAAATCGCAAAGGAAAATCTGATAAAGATGATTTGATGTTAATTGGTAAGTCATATTACCAGTTGAAAGAATTCCACAATGCTGATAGCATATTCAATAAAGTTATTGCAAATCAACCAGACAACATGCAGGCTTATGTTTATTTAGCTCGGACTGCATCAAGTCTGGATCCGTCAAGTGAACTTGGATTGGCTAAACCAAAATTTGAAGCACTGGTTGAAAAAGCTGGTACAGAAACTACCAAATTTGCAAAAGAATTACAGGAAGCTTATACTTATCTTGGTTTTTATAACCTTCAAAAGAAAGATTTTCCCAACGCGAAATTGTGGTATAAGAAATTATACGAGCTCGATCCAGCAAACAAACAATGGCAAATTCAGGCATTGACATCGCAGGCTATGATAGCTTATAGAGAAAAAAACTACGTTGAAGCCAGGGACTTCTATGTTGAAATTAAGAAACTTGATCCAGCCAACCCTGATGTGGAAAAGACGATACAAGATTTGAGTAAGGCAATAAATGCTGCTCAGAAAAAATAGGATATTCAAAAATTTGTTTAAAAAGAGCTGCGAAATTTTTCGGTAAATTTGTTTATTTGAGGGATGTAAGTTTAAAAAAATATTGCTTTCTTTAATCCCGATAAAATTAAACCTATTGTTTTATATTTACTTTAAATAAAAATTGAAAATGAAAGGACAAACTTTAAAAGATGCATTAAAATCGACTTTTGTATTGTTGGTTATCGTGCTGTGCGTATTAGCTGGTTACCTGATTTATACACAAATCATGGGTAACCCTGTTAACTTTGAAGGTGGTAATGTTAAAGGCCATGCACTTCCAGGTAATTATTTAGGAATCATTTATGCTGGTGGTTTTATTGTCCCAGTTTTGATGGCCGTAGTTCTTATTCTTCTGACTTTTGTTGTTGAGCGTTTTATCATGCTAACAGTTGCCAGCGGCAAAGGAAACCTTAACACCTTTGTACGTAGCTTGCAAACACTTCTAAATGACAACAAAATTGAAGAAGCTAATGATTTGTGTGACAAACAAAGAGGATCTATTGCAAATGTGATGAAAGCAGGATTGCGTCGTTACAGACTATTACAATCAGACAAAACTCTTATGAATGATCAAAAAGTAATTGCACTTCAGAAAGATCTTGAAGAAGCTGCTGCTCTTGAATTACCAGTGCTTTCTCAAAATTTGATTATACTTTCTACGATTGCTTCTATCTCAGTTCTTATCGGACTTATTGGAACGGTACTTGGTATGATCCGTGCCTTCGGTGCCTTGGCAACTGCTGGAGCTCCCGATGCATTAGCACTTGCAAATGGTATTTCAGAAGCTCTTGTAAATACTGCATTTGGTATTTCTGGATCAACTCTGGCAATTATCTTTTATAACTATTATTCAGCCAGAATTGACGGAATTACTTACAAAATGGATGAAGCCAGTTTCAGTCTCACACAAACTTTTGCTTCAACTTTGAAGTAAATTTTATTAACTTTTGCTTAGACTGACATTGAAGAAAAACAAATTGAGAAATAATGGGAAAAATTAAACTTGCTGTAAAAACACCACGAATCGACATGACACCAATGGTGGACTTGTTTTTCCTTCTACTTGTCTTTTTTATTCTGACGGCCACATTTCGTCCTGAGGAAGCTGCACCCATTGATACACCGACGTCAACGTCGCAAACGCCAATTCCTGATAACCATCTTGTTACAATTCTTATTTCAAAAGATGACAAAGTCTTTTTTAATGTAGATAATGGTTCTGATTCTACTGAGCACATTCGTGGAAAAGTGTTGCAAGCTATTGGAAGTAATTATAAAATCAAATTTACTCCTAAGGAAGTCAAGAAATTCGAAGGTTTAGCATCATTTGGTGTACCTGCAACGAAACTTAAAGATTTCCTCAATGCACCGGACACGAAAGCACGTGAAGCAATGCAAAGTGGAATTCCAATAGATTCAACTGATAATCAATTAATGATGTGGATCAGGTTTGCTCGTACTTACAATAATGATTTGGCATTTGCTATCAAAGGTGATGGCTCAGCGAATTACCCAGCGGTTAAAAAAGTTATAGCTGTTTTGCAGGATAATAATGTAAATAAGTTCAACTTAACTACTGACCTAAAAGCGGTAGAGTTACCATCAGATTTTATTAATAAGTAATTTATAAAGATTCCAAAATGGCTGAAATAGTTCAAGAAGAGAGTCACAAGGGTAAAGGCAAAAAGAAGGTAAAGAAACACGGAACACATATTGACATGACTCCGATGGTTGACCTTGCCTGTTTGCTGCTTACTTTTTTCATGCTTACTACAGCATTCAATAAACCAAAAGTAATGGAAATCATTCTACCCGAAAAGCCGAAAGAGAATGAGAAACCACCTGAGCTTGATAAAAGCAGAGCTCTAAATATTTTACTTATCGACAATGACAAAGTACTCTGGTACAATGGGTTGGCTGATCCTAACAAAACACTTCCTGACTTGCAATTGGCAAATTTCTCAAAAGAAGGAATCCGAAAGGTACTTTTACAGAGAAATAAAGAATTGTTCCTAAAAGTTGACAAGCTTAAGAAGGACGTGATAGAAGGAAAATTAAAAATACCAAGAGACTCCGTAGAAGGCAGAATCAAGCGCTTATATAAAGCGGATAAATTTGGGCCTATTGTTCTAATAAAGGCAGCTGATGGTGTTAAATATCGAAATGTAGTTGACATTATTGATGAAATGGCTATTACAAATGTAGCCAGGTATTCACTTGTCGATATTAATCCAGTGGAAAAAAAGATGGTTCAATCTTTTAAAAATTCGAATCCGTCAGTTACCGCCATTAATAAACCATAATAAATGGATTTGAATCATGGATAATGAATTGCTAAAAAACCCGACCGTAACCCTTGAAGAAATAGTATTCGAAAATAGAAATAAGGAATACGGGTCTTATGTATTGCGCAAAAAGTTTAGAAAATTCTTACTTATAGCCTTTCTGATTGCTTTATTCAGTATAGGTGGTGCAATATTAGTACCCTTCATTCAAGCACTCAATAACAAGGGTAAAAATGTTATTTTAGTGAAAAATACGGTGGTAAGTATGGAAAATATTAAATCCGAGGATGATGTACCACCACCACCACCACCACCACCACCACCACCAGCTGCAGCGGAACAACAAATAAAATATATTGCGCCAGTTGTTGTTGATAGTGTGAAGGTGGAAGTAGAATTTGCTACTGTTAGTGAGGTAACAGAAACAGTTTCGAATGAACCTGTCCCTGAAAAAATTGAAGTAGTAAAGCAAGAAGAGCCTGCCATTGTGCAAGAAGAACAAGTATTTATAATTGTTGAGGAACAAGCTTCCTTCCAAGGAGGTGATGTTAATACTTTTCGTGATTGGGTTACAAAAAATATTAAGTACCCACTGATTGCTGCTGAGAATGGTATTACTGGTAAAGTTTATGTGCAATATGCAGTAAACTCAAAAGGAGATGTTGTCGACGTAAAGGTAGTACGTGGCGTCGATCCTTCTCTGGACAAAGAAGCTGTTAGGGTTATTATGTCCTCGCCTAAATGGGAACCTGGAAAACAGGGAGGAATGAAGGTAAAACAACAGTTTACAATACCGATTTCATTTGTATTACAATAAATTAAAAAGGCTGTCGTTTGACAGCCTTTTTAATTTATTGTAATACAAAAATGGTTGGTAAAAGCTCTTATAGGTTTACCAATATTGGTATTACAGAAAGTTTGATAAACTTAGTTTTATCAAACTTTTTATGTTTACGAAAAATCAGCGTTGGGCGTGTATTTATACAAATATTATTACCTTGTCTGCTTCGAGTCTACCATGGCAATCAAGGTCTTTTTCTTCCCTTTCCCGTCTTTGCTGATCAAAACTGTGTACAGTCCCGTTGGAAAGAGCCGTTTTATCCAGGATCAAATTTGGATCAATATTATCCTGGCAAAAGCCTCCAAATCTAACCATGCTTTACAATATTGACAACTCATGCCAACATTGTAAATACAATTGATCTCTGCAACTGTATTTACAAGTATGGTAAAAACTTGCATGACAGGCTTCATGCCTGATTATTTTTGAAAAGAAATGCAAAGAGGCTGCACCAACGATATGATGGAACAGCCTCTTAACTCGCTTAAATAAATAACATTACGAGCTATTACTTGTCGAAAATATAGCTATTAATCAGTTGTTCGAGTAGTTCCTGCTTACCGCTGGTTAGCTTTGGTTCTCCTGCATCTTTTGCATAGCTGCAAAGATCAATCAGGCCTAGCTTGCCTTCATTGAATTCGCCGCCTTTACCTGCAAAGAAAGAAGCATAACGGTCAGCTTTCTGTTTCAGGTAATCCGATTCTTTCAGGATTTTATCTGCTACAATCAGCGCTTTTGCAAACGTATCCATGCCCAAAACATGAGCAATAAATAGGTCTTCCAGATCGGTCGAGTTACGCCGAAGTTTGGCGTCGAAGTTAACACCACCAGTTGTAAAACCGCCTGCCTGAATGATCTCAAGCATGGCCTCGGTCACTTCGTAAACATTGGTCGGAAATTCGTCAGTGTCCCATCCATTTTGATAATCGCCCTTGTTGGCGTCAATCGATCCAAACATGCCGTTGTCGCGCGCCATGCGCAATTCGTGGGCAAATGTGTGGCCAGCCAAAGTAGCATGGTTCACTTCAATATTCATTCGGAAGTCTTTTTCCAGCCCATAAGCTTTCAGAAACCCAATAACAGTCTGCGTATCATAGTCATACTGATGTTTGGTAGGCTCCATCGGTTTTGGTTCAATCAGGAATGTCCCGGTGAAACCTTTCGAACGGGCATAATCACGTGCCATTCCAAGGAATTTGCCCAGGTGTTCCAATTCAAGCTTCGTATCAGTGTTATGCAGGCTCATGTACCCTTCGCGACCACCCCAAAAAACATAGTTTTCGCCACCCAAAGCAATCGTGGCTTCCATCGCATTTTTAACCTGTACGGCAGCATTTGCCACCACATCAAAATCGGGATTCGTAGCAGCGCCGTTCATGTAGCGGCAATGGCTGAAAACATTGGCAGTTCCCCAAAGCAGTTTGATTCCCGTGGCTTCCTGTCGCTCTTTTGCAAAATAAATCATGTTAGCCAAGCGTTTTTCTATTTCGAAAACGGAAGCCGTGCCAACCAAATCGGTATCGTGAAAGCAGTAAAAAGGAGCGCCAATTTTGCTAATAAATTCAAAAGCAGCATCCATTTTTTCTTTGGCAGCATCCATCGGATCGGCTACGCTGTTCCATGTATGGAGTTGA
>Ga0302296_1000880_pt1 | contig 23393 bp, 15 predicted proteins | sample III_Fen_N3_1_FD_194546 | JGI IMG/M metagenome (GOLD analysis project Ga0302296, IMG submission 194546) | Peat permafrost microbial communities from Stordalen Mire near Abisko, Sweden - III_Fen_N3_1 | ecosystem: Environmental > Terrestrial > Soil > Wetlands > Permafrost | place: Sweden: Abisko...
TTCACCCCTGATGGTAAAAAAATCATCTCCATTTGGACGCAGGAAGATATTGAATCTCGGTTCAGATAATAACTAATAAAAATGTCGTTGAAGCTGGTCACTTTCAACGACATTTTTCATTATAAATCAACTCTTTTCTTCTTGACGCCTTCATCAACATTCACCTTCTCGGGTGGCAACAATAAAACCGAAGGATCCATCAGGATTTTATTGAGTAATCTCATCGACGAAGCATAATAAAAACCATCGCAGATACGCTCATCAAGTACAAACTTCAATTGAATGCTTTTGCGGATTTTTATCTCGCCCTTGTGATCGAAACTGTGTCGTCTGGATTTTTTTCCCATGGCACAAAACATGCTGCAAGTTCCAAATTCATAGAGATGATGATAGATCGATTCCACACCTATCGAACCAATATTAGTTAGAAAAATGCTGGAATGCCACGGACTGGCTTTGTTGATAAACTTGGGCATCATACCAATCTTGTCGAGATGCAACAGTGTGAAAACCACGAAGCGAAGTGCTACCTCGGGTAAAAAACCCAGTATTTTAGAAATTTTATCGGACGAATTTTGCTGCCCAACCTGCTGATTTTTCTCCTGTTCCAACCGGGTTTTCCTTACAATATCCTGCAAGGTATCCGCAGGCAAAAAGTATGGTTTGATAAGTGTTTCCTCGCCTTCGTCTGACAAAGATCGCTTCACGGCAATGGAGAAGTTGATGTGATTGCGGGCAAAAATTTTGTTCCATATAACGTATCGGTTCAGATGTGGACGTTGCGATATCAACCGGACAAGCGATGCCATAACGATATGCATCAACGATAAATCGGGGATTTCATCTTTGTGCTTTTTGATAAAAGCTTCGATATGATCAATATCAACTTTCTCCTCGAAAAAGTTCTGGGCATCCATCCGGGTACGGAGAAAATAAGGAATTACGGAGAAAACAGCATCTACATTTTTCACCCGCCAGCCATCGTACCGATCACCCAGCGACCAGTTGAAATATTTTAATTGATTGAATTCATTCATTGGATTTAATACTTTAAATGCCAAAGATAAGAATTACAGTCATAAAAACAACCGATTGTTTATAACTCTTTGATTTTAAGTTTCATCGTTTCTGTCTCTACAATTTGACCATTATCCAACATAAAGCGTACTGTTTGAATCATCTTAAACTCTTTGAAAGAAAGCTTTTTGGCCAATTCATTTATACTTAACGATTCTTTATCCAGGTGCAACATGATAGCCTGTTGTATTTCTTTGAATTCGGAGGCTGAGAGTGTGGTTTGTTTCTTTTTCAGGCAAATATCGCATTTTCCACAAGGATTCGTATCTTTTTCGCCAAAATACGAAAGTAGGATCTGACTCCGGCAGATGTTTTCTTCCTGAGCATATTTCAAAACGCTTTCCACCCTGGAAACATACCGCTCACGCCTGTCATCATAGGCTTCTTTGCCCAGTATGACGCGCGAAGTTTCCACTCGCTCCTGAATATATGTCAAAAAAGGTATTCTCTTGCGGGGAATATACCGAATAATTTGCTCTTTGGATAAAGCCACCAATTGCTCATACACTTGATCATGCGTCCAATCAAGCCTTTTGGCAATGATATCTTCGTTGATTGACGCAAAATCAGTAAACAAACCGGTGTATGATCTCAACAAGATATGCGTCAATCGGTCTTGCTCGGGCGTTTGTTTTATTTTATATAAATCCTCTTTTCCAACTGTAAAAATAACCCGCGAAGAACTATCCTGTTCATCAGTAAGTTCTATATAACCAGCCTGTTGTAAAATTTTAAGGCAATTGTATGTAATCAAGATTGGCAATTTAAACTTCGCGCAAAAATCGGCAATATCAAAGGCAAAAACGGCATCCAATCCCGACCCGACTCCTACCTGATAGTAATTTCCCAATGCTTCATATACTTTAATCACCATTTCCTTACCTGGAAAAGTATCGGAAATGCGTTTCTTCATTTTCGCAGCATCACCGCCGTTGTAAAGCAACACGGCATACGCTTTTTGCTCATCACGTCCGGCCCTACCCGCTTCCTGAAAGTAGGCTTCCAAAGTATCGGGCAAATCCAAATGTATTACTGTACGTACTTCAGCTTTGTCAATTCCCATTCCAAAAGCATTGGTAGAAACTATGACTCGCGTCTCACCCAACTTCCAACGGGCTTGCCGGGCATCTTTGGTTTCGTTTTTCAATCCGGCATGAAAATGTTCGGCATAAATTCCATTCAGATTCAGGAACTCAGCCACTTCCTTCGTCTTTTTGCGGTTGCGAACGTAAACCACCGAAGTTCCCGGAACATTATTTAGTATTTTCAATAGATTTTCATCTTTGTTTTCTACAGTCCGCACCACGTAAGCCAGGTTAGAGCGATGAAAGCTCTTCTGAAAAAGATTCTTTTCCTTAAAATGCAGCTGGGCTTGAATATCATCCACCACTTCGGGTGTGGCAGTTGCCGTAAGAGCTAAAACCGGAGCATTTGGCAACAACAGTCTTACATCGGAAATGCGCAGGTAGGATGGACGGAAATCGTATCCCCACTGAGAGATGCAATGCGATTCGTCCACAGCTATCATACACACATTGGCTTGCTTAATTTTCTCCATGAAAATAGTGGTTGCCAGCCTTTCAGGCGACACATAGAGAAATTTATACGCATCGAAAACGGCATTGTCCAGTGTGGAAAGAATTTCCTTGTGCGACATCCCTGAGTAAATAGCAGCAGCACTGATACCTCGCTTTTTCAGGTTTTCCACCTGATCCTTCATTAAGGCAATAAGTGGCGTAACTACCACACAAAAACCTTCCATGGTCATTGTTGGCACCTGAAAAGTCAGTGATTTACCGCCACCCGTAGGCATAAGTCCAAGCGTATCTTTCCCAGCTGCAATGCTGCGAATAATATCGCCCTGCAACGGACGAAATTCATCGTAACCCCAGTATTGTTTGAGTATGGAAAGGTATTTTTGCATTTCGCTTATGAATTGAACCACATTGACCACAAAAATACGAATAACTTTCCATTCATGAATAGACGTTGATTTTACATATTCTCCAAATTGTCAATCATATTAATTCTTCGGGGATATAGAAAGGTCAGGTAAGATTTAATCTTCCTGACCTTTATCAATTGCTTGCACGGGTTTTTTAAATGTCTCTGTGGTTCTATTTACTTAGTCAACCTTCTTTTTTAGTTTCATTTTAAAAATTCCATCCTTGGCTTTGTCACCGTACGCAGCAATGGATGCTGCGTCACTCACTATTTCAAGACTTTCAATATCAGCCGGATTAATCTTTTTCAAATCTTCGTAAGTAATTTCCTTGCTATCAGCCAAAAAAACTATTTTTTTGTTTTCCAGATCTTTGATACTAATTGTCCTCGAATCGTTCTGATCTTCGGGTCTGAAATTAATAGGTAGCGTATACCATGCAGCTACTTTCTTCCCTTTAAATTCTCCGGGTGTAAAATCGGGCAATAAAGTGACAACCCGTATAGCTTCTTTATCCAAAATTGGATCTGCAGATTTGAGTATCTCGGGGTTTTCAACTTTACCAAGCTCATTCACCACAAAGTGCACTATGACACGGCCTTTAATATTATTTTGTAAAGCTACTATCGGATATATCAGATTTGATCTGACAAAGCTGAGCAATTCCCTATCACCACCCGGAAACTGTGGCATAGTCTCTAAAAATGTATAAATTTTCTTTTCGGGTTGACCGGGTCTATGCCCTTTTCTTGTACCAACAGCTTCAGCTTTCTTGCTATCATCAGTTGTTGATTTTGGAGAATTTTGAATACCCTCAGTGGATACGCTTTTCACGTTTTCTTTAGTTGCTTTGGCTGGAGTAGTGACAGCTTTCGATTGAACTGTTGTGGGGCTAACAACTTGTTTCGTTTTGGGTGCAGTTGTCTGAGCATTGCTTGTTAAGACAAATGACAATGTAAGTGGCAAGATGGGCAACAATTTTAAAAATGCCACTTTCCCCGGTTGAAGATGATTCATAATCCAAATTTTTAAAGGTGTAACATTAAATTTATTGGTTAATCCAAAATATAAATTCAAATCCATGCCGAAATCCGGTAATTGTTCTTATGCCTAAACATATTCAACTACAGAATTTCTACCAAAAAAAACCGGATTAAGCCCATATCAACATTTTGCAAAATTGGCTTACATCCATTTTTAGTTACAAGCAATATCCTGCGATTTATTTATCGACAAGGTTCGTGCTTCCATTGAAAAATTCGCTAACTTATCTTATATACCTTATTTTACCATTCAATTATACTCAAACGCAATTATCTATCCTTATGAAAACTTCACAAATTTATGTAACTTTTTTATTTATTATTCAATACAGAATATCATTTTAATGATTTTTAAACATTCACATTTATATCGAGGCTACAATTTGGACTAAATGCGTTCGGTAAAACGAAAAAAGGGGGTTGGGAACTACAAAATGGGATTACAAATTAAATTTGAAAATCAGCAGAACTTCACGGGGATTGAGATAATACTTATATGAAAATATATCCAGCTGATTGACTACGGTGTAGCTATACTCTTTTGTATTCAACAGGTTGTTGAGCTTGAGTTCCGCTTCAAACTGTTTACGTTTGTAACGTACGCCGGCATCGAAAAGCTGCATGTTTTTATAATTATCGGTGCTTATTTCACGGCGACTGAAATCCATATTACCGTATATTATCAATGCCTCAACAGGGTTGTAAGAAACGGAAATATTATGCGATTGCTGATGATAGGTGGTAGTGAAATTGACTGCCTGTTGGGAAGATAGACTATAATCAAATGAATAACTTATCTCGAGATGCTTGGAAATTCGTGTGTTCACATTGGGAGATATTCTGAAATTGGTTGAGTTTATATCGGTTTTGATTCCCTGGCGGATTTGAACACCGGATGATATTCCGTATGAGGAATACAGTTTAAGTGTGGTACCAATGGCACTAAACACTTTGCTGGCGTTACCCCAAGCGGTGATACTTTCGGATGTGTTTTCATCCGCTACTCCCGATGTACTAATCCCCACGGCGTTCACGGTCTGGCTACCCAGGATGTTACGCTTTTCAGTACTGTACGTAACCGAACAGTCGGAGAAAAACAACTCTACCGGTTTTTTAAACTCAAACTTCAGAACGGAAGAAAATTTACTGCTTTTGGCCAAGATGCCGGATTTGGCGGTCTGCTGGTTATAGGACGATTGTATAGGGTTCACCACAAAATCGGTTATATCGCCAATACTATTATTGATTCCGGAGTTAAATTCCAGTTTAGTAAAAGCCGAGAAAATATAGTGTCCATCTATTTTCGGACTAAAAAAAGGCATGTTGTAATAAAAATCTGCATTTGGATTTAATCGATTCAGGTATGCCAAATTGTAAAAATTCACAGGCAGTCCGATGGTAAGTCCATACCGTTGATTAAGCGACTGCAAGCGATATACAGGCGAAATGGAAGTTGTAATATTTAGCCCCTGATTCCGATTGAGTATGGAGCTATCGCCCCGCTGAAGTTGGGTGTAAATACGTTCATACTTAGCATTCAGGGAAAGTGATAAACTCAGTTGCGATACCCGGCTTAAATCGTAACCAAAAGAAGTGTTGTTGGATGTGGCAAATGTTGTTCCTCTTCCCGCTTGATAGAATTCGCCCGAAACACCCGGTGCGCCTGAAATGGTTAACCGATTATCCGGCATGTCACTGTAACTAACCAGTGAAGTAAAGTTGTATTGCCTTTTGTTGGTTCTTTTCAAAAAATTAAAACGATTTTGAATCCCCTTCAGATTGTTCGTAACATTCTGTTGAATGGAATTACCGCCCGTACTCACACCGAAATGATTGTCCACATTGCTGGCAACAAAAGAGATAGCATCGTCGAGGTAAATTTTCGAACTGTTGACTTGCAAATAAACGGTTGCCTTTAGTGTATTTTTCAAATATTGAGGCGTTTGCGTTTCCTTTATTTCAACGTTGTTATTGTTTACAAAATAACTGGATGTTGTTTCTGACCTAAATTGTTTTTGATCACGGGTATAATCTGCATTTACCCGCCAAATCACATTTTCGTTTACCTTAAACAACGAATTGAGCGAAGTCATCAGGTCGTTTTTCTGTTGGAAGCGGTTGGCAGATAAAAGAGTCGATGACGATAAATCAGAATTCATAAGTCCGTTCATCACGTTGGTGATATTATCGTTTCGATAAAAATCAATAACCTCGCCCGATAGGGAATTCCCATAGTTATTAGCCTTTAACGTACCAATGAACTGTATTTTTTTGGCAAATGTCATTCCGGTCAATACGCCGTGATAAAGCGCATCTTCTCCCCTGACTCCACCACCAAGCTCGGCGGTTCCAAGAAGTCGCATTTGTGCTTCCTTGGTTAGTTTCAGATTCAGGGCAACCTGATTGCTGTATTCCTTGCCTCGTAGTTGCTTAATGTCCTGAAAGTTTTCAATCATTTCCACCCGACTCACGTCTTTTGCCTGAACATTGCGGGATGCAAGGGTGTATTTACCTCCCAACATATTCAGTCCTTCGATATTGAATTTGCTGATATCCTTGCCCTGATAAGCAATCTTACCATCGTTATTCACCTCAACTCCGGGCAATTTCTTGATCACATCTTCAATGGAACGGTCGCCCGCAGTTTTGAACGAACCGACATTGAACGACACTGTATCGGTTTTATGAATGACCACTGGGGCGGCTACACTGACTTCTCGCAACATCAGGGTTTTGGAACTCAACGATACATTTAATAGCTGCGTATGGTTTGCCGTATTTTGTATTTTGCTGTTGTAAGAAATATGCTGGAAATTCAGGGTTAACGTTCCCGATTGATTTTCAAATCCCAGGTTGTAAGTGCCCGATTTGTTGGTGGTGCCGAAAACTATTATTTTTTGATTCAACAATGCTTTTACCACCACCCCTTCCACCGGCGAATGCGTAATGCTGTCGCTCACAGTTCCGCTAATTTCGGTTTTCTGCGCAAACAAGGAATGACTGAATAATACCAAAAGAAACAGGAATGATAGCTTATGACGCATACTTAATCAACATTGGAATATTTACGATACAGGGTTAATGACTACTATTCAAGTTCCAGCGGAGAAGACTTTATTTTATTACTCATCCTGGCCGAAGTCCGTTTACCGTTGATCAGTATTAAATTCGCAGGTTTATTAATACTAACGGATTTCATCTGTGTTATGGGTATATTATTAATATTACTCTTCGGATCTTCTTCAAATTTATTCTTGTTTTTGATAAACTGATCACGACTGATTTTTAATTGTGTGATATTCTTATCCAGATAAATAGGACGATCCGATTTTCGAATGGAAATTGCTTCGAAGGTATGCGTTCCTATGGCATCGCTCGCTTTCAGAATGAGTCCGGGTAATCCGTAAAGCTTCCACGGACCGTCACTGATCGTAATCTCGGGAGCATACCATACCGTCCATTCCCGACCGCCAAATCTGGCAACAGCCTTGTTGCAGTCGTACCCACAAACCTTTAAAGTGCCATCTTGCAATGCCCATTTGCGGTCAACTTTATTTTCCTCGTAAATATAATCTTCGGGGATTATGTCATCGGTAACGGTCATTTTTTCTTTCGGATAGTTTTTGAAAATCACCGGAGTAAACACATATTTTACCGCCGAATAGTATCTTTCGTTCAATTTCTTTAAGCTATCTGCCGGTAAATTGACCGTTGTATAGATGATACTATCTTTCTTGAAAGAGTTCCAATCCCAAAACTTGGAAGTGGAACCATTGGCTTGCAAAATGGTCGTGTAACTATCAATTTCTTTCTCGTTGCTCGAACTTTCAAGCAGGGGCACATTCATCTTGTAAGTGTAAACACACTCAATCAACGCTTTATCAATCGAAGTAGCAACCTGCGGATCTACCTTGAAGGACGATTGTGCTGCGACTGGAGAAAGACTTATAGTCAATAGAAAAGCTGAAAGTGCGAACAGGGTTTGTTTTGTTTTCATGGTGTTTTGGGAAAATTTCTATTTTTGCTTTATTTTTTCTTCAATTTAATCGATACAACTCCACTTATTCCAGGTTTTTTAAACTTGCTAATCATAGCAGCATCCTTAACAACCTTCATGCTATCCCGAATTGTAGCAAAATCTTTATTTACACTTATACTTTCAACGTCTTCCGCTTTGAAATCATTAAAAGATCCCTCTTTACCATCAACAAAAACAAGTACATTGGGCTGATTTTCATGCCATTCAGCATCATTCGGTCCTCCGATTACAATCTTGCTTTTATCAATTGTTGTTTTAGGGATATTTTTCTTTGTTGTTACTAAAATAACTCCATTCTTACCTTTATCGCCATATAGTTTAGTAGCTGAAGCATCTTTCAAAACCTGAACTCTGTCCACATCTTTTGGATTAATGTCTTCTGAGGATTCTACTCCATCCACGATAATCAAAGGTTTTGCTCCGTTAAGTGTTCCATACCCAGCAACACGAACTTCTACTTTTTTGTTAGTTTGATTTTTATAATCCGTATTAGTATTTTTAGCTTCAACTTTCCTTATTATCATTTCATTTTTGTGGCTGGCAGCATATTCCTTGGTAGTAATCAAAATTACTCCACTCTTACCTTTCTCACCATAAATTGCAGTTGCTGAAGCGTCTTTCAAAACTTGTATAGTTTGAACATCACTAATATTAACTGAGCCTAGACCTTGAGGAAATTCTTTTCCATCGACAATAATTAAAGGGGCTAAGCCATTCCATGTTGTAATACCATTTTTTTCTACATCTTTTGCCGATTGATTTCCATACCCCACAACCCTAACATCTTCATTTGGACTGAGTCGCACTCTAATTTTAGTGTCGGGAGCTACAGTATCTACCATAATTGGCGTGGCAATTGTGGCATTATTCTTCGCAGCTACCTTCCTGATTCTTACAACGGCTGGGGTTGATTTTTTGATAGAATCTGTTGGTAAAAGTTCCGATTGAATCATTTCTTTCAAATCAGCCGCTTTGGCTTTCAGACCATTAAAGGAGAGAACAACGATACAAAGCATTACCGACAAGCCAATGGTTCCGTAAAGCCATTTTTGACGGGAGGAGGATTTTGTTTTCATGGTCATTTTAATTCGTTTGTGTAAATTGTTGTATTCAAAATTATTGGCTAAGGCAAATTTATATTCGCCCACGCATTGGCGGATCAGTGACAGATGGTAGTTTTTGGCGTTGGCGCCTTCGGCCAGTACTTTCTCGTCGGCCTGATACTCGTGGATATTCTGCAATTCCAACCGGAGCAACCAGGCAAACGGATTGAACCAAAAAACGAGGGAATACAAATCTAGAAAAAGCAAATCGTACGAGTGCCCGAAACCCACATGCGCTTGTTCGTGACGAATAATATCCTTGCTATCATCCGTAAAATCATCCTTTGAAAGAACTATAAACTTCATCCAGCTGAAAGGTGAAACCTTTTTATCGGAAATACACAGCAAGCTCTTATCATCCAACCGCACTTTTTTGGTCTGACGGATAATGCGGCTCATGCGGATAAAGCTGATGGCAAACCGCAGCAAAGCAACGGTAAAACCAATCAAATAAATCACTCCGAGAATCTTCAACCACGGGATTTCTGTGGCTGGTGTTTGTGTCACCGCTGGAGTATTTGTATAACTCGCCGCATTCAAATAAGCAAGTGCTTCTTCGATGGTAAGCTGAGTTGTCACTGTTTCCACCTTGGGTTGAGAGAAAGTGATCTCCGGCAGTTTTATCGTGAACAAGGGAAGCACCAAGGTCATCACCACCATGCAAAGCACTACGATTCGGTTAATGGCATGAAACGTCCGTTTACTCAGGATAAACTTAAAAAAGAGGTACAGAATGGTGGCGGCAATGGTTACGCGCAACAGGTAAAAAAGGAATATTTCCATATTCTCGATGTATTAGAGGTGATTAATTACTTGTTTGATTGAAATTATATTGCTTAAGGAAACTTTCGAGTTGTTCTATTGATAAATTTTTAGCTACAATCTTTCCATTGTTATCGATCAGAAAATTATACGGAATAGCCGTTATCAGAAAATTATCTTTTGCCCAGGTTTTTCCCGGGGTTATAGTATTCGTCCATGAGATGTGCTCTTCATTTAAAGCATTTTTCCATTCTGAGATATTTTCGTCGAGCGAAATACCCAGTATATCAAAGTCATTTCTGTTTGTCCGATTATATAGTTCCTTCAATGGTTTAAGCTGTTTTCGGCATGGACCGCACCAGCTTGCCCAGAAATCGACCATCAATAGTTTGCTTTTAAAATGCGAATTGGTGATTTTACGATGTGTGGAATCTTCCAATATAAATTCCCGAAACGTTTCACCAATCTCAATTTTAGGCTTATTATTGATTATCTCCGTCAATGATTGGTATGATTTGGAATTATGAAAATCTTTTGGAAAGCATTTCGCCAATTGTTTCAGTTCATCCAATGAAAATACCGACAAATTATGCAGAACAGTTTGTAACGCAACATAAGAATCGGCGTGTTTCTTGATCGTTTGGATCAATCTTGCCTTATAATCAAGCCGCAGTTCATGTATTCTTTTCTTCCATTTCGTAATTGAATCTTCCTGATTATTATTAACCATTTTTTCTAATAGCGAAATTTCTTCCACAGATACACCGCCCTCACGGTTCATTTCGACGCTTACTCTCTCGGCAGCCGATCCTTCAACTTTTATTTTACCTCTATTCTTAATATCTCCGGTAACTGTTATCTTAGAATTATCCAGGTAAAATGAATTACACAATGGGGTGAGTTTATTATTCACTCTATCTTTAACCCAGAGTGTTACATTGATTGATTCATCTAACTTTCCCAAAACGACAAAGCTATTTTCCTTTACCTCTGTTGAATCTATATATTTAGAATTTCTGCCAATAAATGTTTGGATATATACTTTGGTAAATCCGTTTAGCCCTGTAATGTCTCCTTTGATGGTGTATCCGCTTTGAGAAAAACAAGCAAAGAAAAATATTGAACTAAATATGAAAAACAGAACAATAAGGACTTTTTTATAAATTACAAATATCATTTGTTATAATTTTTACGGTTTCTATAGTAGAATAAATATTAAATCAAAAAACTGATTCGCTATTTTTTTATAGCCAAATATTTATTAATTACAGCATACACATCATCAATCACTCCATACCCATTAATATCTTTATAAAGTATTTTGCCTTGTTTATCAACAACAATTATTGAAGGGACAGTATTAATATTAAAACTGTTGGACACACTTTTGGGCGTTATAGGAAATCTTGCCAGAGATAACCATTCTACACTATCTTGTTTTACAGCTTTCAACCATTCATTCTTATTCAAATCGATACTTAGACTGACAAAAGCCACTTCTTCATTATATGAATGAACCAATTTTCTAATTTCCGGTAATTCTCTACGGCATGGCCCACACCAGCTGGCCCAGAAAATCAACACACCTAACTTTTTATCCGAAATAAATCCATTAAAATCATATTTTTTGTTATTTACATCATAAAAAGCAAATAAATTTGAAATTCCTGCTTTTCCAATGTTATATTGTGTTTTTATAAATTGACTGAGTTTACGACCTGTCTTAGAGTCCTTTATAGTACTATCAAACAATTCATAAATTGTTTTTAATGAATCTATTGTAGAATAATCGTTTCGGTACTGATATATTTCTTTTAAGAGATAATTACTTTTGTTGTTAAATCGTACAAATTCATAGTTATTAATTTTTCCACTCTGCTTTGAAACATATTTTGGATTATCGGAATTTCTATCTGCTATCAATTTCATATAAACATCATTATCTAAAGAACCAGACATTGTTCCATAAAGTTTTTGACTATTAATTATTGATATAGTTGAGATACTATTATCTAAAATTATTGTTCCACAATAACCATTGTCATACGGATTTTTTATAATAATATCTTTTTTCTTTCCATTTTCATTATATACAAAAAACTTTGCAAATTCTGATAGTGCTACATCAGATTCCCTGTTTTCATATCTGTACGAATATTTACCATTAACAATTTCGGTAGAATCAAGAGTTATCCGTTTACTTGTATGTTTTTCAGGTATATATTTATTTGTTTGTACAACAACACACCCTTTTGGCGCGTCCTGGAAAACGATATTTACAACACCTCTATTATTTTTATTTTGAGAAAACGAAAATGAATATAGACTTGCTATAATTACCAATAAAAAGATATATTTCGGATTCATTTGTGAATTTGTATTTGTGTGTTTTATATTATTTGAAAATACAGCAACTTAAACCATTAGAGATAATCTGACACATCAAACTGACTTGATATAATGACTCAAAAGCCAAACTGTTAACTTCTGCGGTTTGATATTCGTTAGTTATCATCAATTACACTTTCTGTTTTGTAGTAATCATTAGTACAGCCTTTTGTTTTAGATTGAACTGCTTGGCTAAGTTTTTATAATAATAAATATCACTGATCGTTAGCAGCTTAATTTGTCGAAGTTTCAATTGATTAAATTTTGCCTTATTGGCTAATTTTCCGTTGATAAACACAGCTATGGAGTTGTCATTAATAGTATTGCCAAATACTTTGATGTTATGAATCTTGAAAGCCCTATCTTTATTGGCTTTAGCCATTGCCACCAACCGCTCATCAGCCATCATGGTTTTAATGGTATTCCTGTATTTTTTGTTATATGTGCGAATAATTACCACCCCATTTTTGGCCTTATCTCCATAAGCTGCACATTTCGATTTATCCCGAATTACACTAACCGTCCTTAGAATGGTATGGTCTGCCAAAATAGTCAACATCTCTTTGTGCGAAATAGGCGTATCATTCAGAAATATCAACGCATTTTTGGTTCCCTCTTTTGTTTCAATATAAATAGTATTACGCAGCGCCTTCCGTCCGTATTTTGAATCCAATTTCGGCTCCCCCGAACTTGATGCAAACAGGATTTCATTTTCTGGAGTACTAAAACGATCTTTCTTCTCCAGCACCTTGCCATCCTTTACCACTATCATGTCATTCCAATTATCCGAAAAAGTCCGATAAGTTCTGGGAGGAAGACTCTTATCTATATGTTTCGACAGATACGCTTTTAATTGTTGCTTTGTAGCTAAGGCTTCCGCCGGGGTTTGATGATATATTTTTACACCGGTCCAGTTATTTTTGTCAATATTCCCTTGTAAGACAATTTTAAGATTCTGAAGTTGAGTGGAATCACTTACTACAAACTGACCTTTAAAGTGACTTCCATCATTGGCATAGATTGTTAGTTTCTTCCCTAACTCCGTTGGAACAGAAAACGAACCATCAGCCTCACTAATTTGATACATTGCTCCATTTCTATCGGGATTAATCATAGCGTTCACTAACGGATGATTGTCCAAATCAACTACAACACCGGTAATAAGTTTCAGATCCCGGTTATCAATAGTTGCTGGAGCAACCGTATCGACAGCAATTACAGTCTTATTTGTTGTTGGTTGACTGGATTTTAGTTTATTGCAAGATAACAAACCAATACAAAGCATTACAGATAAACCAATTGTTCCGTAAAGCCATTTTTGGTTGGAGGAGGATTTTGTTTTCATGGTCATTTTAATTCGTTTGTGTAAATTATTATATTCAAAATTATTAGCTAACGCAAATTTATACTCGCCTACGCATTGGCGGATTAGTGACAGATGGTAGTTTTGGGCATTGGCACCTTCTGCCAGTACTTTCTCGTCGGCCTGATACTCGTGAATGGTTTGCAGTTCCAGCCGCAGCAACCAGGCAAACGGATTGAACCAGAAAACGAGTGAATACAGATCGAGAAAAAGTAAATCGTACGAGTGACCGAAAGCCACATGCGCTTGTTCGTGACGAATAATATCCCGACTGTCAACATCATAATCTTCCTTTGAAAGAACAATAAACCGCATCCAACTGAAGGGTGAAACCTTTTTATCGGAAATGCACAGCAGGCTGTTATCATCCAACCGCACTTTTTTAGTCCGGCGGATAATGCGGCTCATGCGGATAAAGCTGATGGCAAACCGCAACAAAGCAACTGTAAATCCTATCAGATACATCACTCCAAGCATCTTTATCCACGGAATTTCATAAACCGGTTTTGATTCCACCGCAGCAATGTTTGTATTGCTTCCGGCACTTAACGGAGCAATCATTTCTACTTCAATTGGTTGGGCTATCGCAGTTTCCACCTTGGGTTGAAAGAAATTGATTTCCGGCAGAGGTATCGTAAACATCGGTAGTACCAACGTCATCACAACCATGCTGAGGACTACGATTCGGTTAATGGCATGAAACGTCCGTTTACTCAGTATAAACTTGAAAAAGAGGTACAGAACGGTAGCGGCAATGGTTACGCGCAACAGGTAAAAAAGGAATATTTCCATATTCTCAATGTATTAGAGGTTATCTTCTATTTTTTAGCTGATTTTTCAACTTCATCCAGGAAGTGTCAAGTTGTAATTATGAATGAATCAATTATCTTTTTTCTTCATGATAATTTCAATAGTCCCATTTTTCCCTTTTTCTCCATATTTATCAGTTGCGTCCTTAGCATTTAAAATGGTCACCGATTGAATCTCATCTGAATTAATCTCTGCCATTAGTCTGTTGGGATCCGTTCTTTCACCTAGATTAAGAACCACTTTTTCATCACTTGTCCTCGGGTAAATTCTAAGGAGTTCATATATATTTAGATTTTTCAAATCATGAGGCTCAATTGCTAATCCATTAACATCAGGCTTATTATCCTTATCTATTTTAAAACTTATTGGAAATACATAAGTTAGAGAAGCTTTCTTACCATCAACTTCACCAGGTGTAAAATCGGGCAAGGCATTAGCAACCCGTATTGCTTCCTTGTCAAGACTTGGATTCACACCTTGTCTAATTTCCGCTTTTTTTACTTTGCCCAGTTCATTAATTGATAATCGTACCAGCACCATTCCCTGTATTTTCTTTTCCAGCGCATCACTTGGATAGACCACATTTTTGCTAATATAATTACTAAGAGCCATATTTCCACCATCGAATTGAGGCATTTTATAATTAATGGATTGCTCTGTTGATTTGGAAGATTCACGCACTGCAGGTCTATTTATGGTTTTCTCATCTGTGGGTAGAGTTTGATTTGTAGTAACTACAGGAAGTGCTAGTTTAACATTACTCTTCGCAATTATTTTCTTTGTTTTGATTTCAGTCGCAGTTTCTTTTTGGGTTTTCTTAGAATCTGTTGAATCTGAAATGTTGGATTCAATCATTTCTTTAAGATTAGCTGCTTTAGCTTTAAGCCCATTAAAGGAGAGAACTACGATACAAAGCATTACCGATAAACCAATGGTTCCGTAAAGCCATTTTTGACGGGAGGAGGATTTTGTTTTCATGGTCATTTTGATTCGTTTGTGTAGATTGTTATATTCAAAATTATTAGCTAAAGCAAATTTATACTCGCCCACGCATTGGCGGATCAGTGACAAATGGTAGTTTTGGGCATTGGCTCCTTCGGCCAGTACTTTCTCGTCGGCCTGATACTCGTGGATGGTTTGCAGCTCCAACCGCAGCAACCACGCAAACGGATTGAACCAGAAAACGAGTGAATACACGTCGAGAAAGAGCAAATCGTACGAGTGTCCAAAAGTCACATGCGCTTGTTCGTGACGAATAATATCCCGACTTTCAACTTCATAATCTTCCTGTGAAAGGACTATAAACTTCATCCAGCTAAACGGCGATACCTTTTTATCGGAAATGCACAGCAGGCTGTTGTCATCCAAGCGTATTTTTTTAGTCCGGCGGATAATGCGGCTCATGCGAATAAAGCTGATGGCAAACCGCAACAAAGCAACGGTAAAACCAATCAAATACATCACTCCGAGCATCTTTATCCAAGGAATTTCTACAGCTGGTGTTGGTGTCATCACAGGAATATTTGAATAACTTTCGGCATTTAATGGAGCAAGCATTTCTTCCGCCATTGGTTGAGTTGTCACTGTTTCCACCTTGGGTTGGAACAAACTGATTTCCGGTAGCTTTACAGTGAACAAGGGTAGTAGCAACGTCATAAGCACCATGCCGAGCACCACTATCCGGTTAATGGCATGAAACGTTCGTTTACTTAGAATAAACTTAAAAAAGATGTACAGAACGGTAGCGGCAATGCTTACACGTAGCAGATAAAAAAGTGTTGTTTCCATAATCTTGAAGTATTACAAGGTGGTCTTTTATTTTTTAGCCGATTTTTCAACTTCATCCAGCAATTTTCTGATTTCATCAATCGATATATCATCCGATTTGATAAAGGAATTGACCACATTCAGATACGAATTGTTGAAGTATTTCTTCACTACATTTTTTAATGTCCGGCTTTGGTAATCTTCGGCCTGAACAACGGGGAAGTAACGGTAGGTGGTTCCAAAGTTCTCGTGATCCAGGAACTCTTTTTCTTCCAAAGCACGCACATAGGTGGAAAGTGTGTTGAAATGCGGTTTCGGATCGGAGTATTTGTCCACTAATTGTTTTACAAACAATGGTCCATCAGTCCAAAAAAACTGCATGATTTCTTCTTCTTTGGCGGTTAGTTCTTTCATCTTTTTACTTTTATTGATTATTACGATGCAAACATAAACTAATATTTCTAGTTATACAACTATTTATTCTAGTTTTTAAACTAATATTTGTAGTTTAACTTCATTTAACTCTAAGATAATACTGTTGTCAGGTAAAAATATTAGATTCTTCGCTTCGCTCAGAATGACAGAGTTTACAACGTTTTGGTTGTGGAGGGGGGTTAGTTGGGGGGGTGGCCGCCCCCCCAAACAAACCCCCCTCCACAAAACATAAGACGCTAATTGTCATTTCGAACGAAGTGAGAAATCTCTCCAAAAAACTACATATAAAAATTTGACCACTGTATTTCTTACGCCACTACGCGGCTACAATGAAGAAAAAAAAACCGTCCAACTGTTACAGTTGGACGGTTCAATCAATTAGTTGTGTAATGTAACAACCTTGCAAATACGCTAATTACTGGATTTTCTTCTTATCAAATTTCCATTCTGGCAATTTCGATAGTCCGGCAGGGTTGCCTGTAAACATCTTAGCTGCATCCTTATCACCTTTCAGTTGCCACTGAAACCAGGCTGTTGCCACCTTGGCAAACTCACCACCGTGAGGTTTGCTGTATGTTCCGCCATGACCAACATTCAAGTTAGCAACAAAAACCGGAACATGATCGATGCGTTTGAAATCGTCCATTCCGTTGCCATAAGCAATATCTGTTTCGCCACCCAGGATATAAAGTGTTGGAGTGTGCAGTTTCAGCAGATGATCTTTTTTGAGGTCAGGCATTCCGCTCATTCCGCTTCCGGCAGTTCCTAAAATTCCGCTATTGCAGATAACTGCTGTAGTTACACGCGGATCGGGAGCAGTTTCCAATGTCTGAAGTCCACCGCACGACATACCGCTTACTGCTATTTTTGAAATATCAATTTTGTTGTAATACAGACTTTTCTTGTCGCTGTTTTGAGTAATAGCCCAATTAATGGCGTCAAGCATTTGTGATGAAGTGGATTTTCCACCACCACGCTCACCTTCTTGTGGCATTGGACCAATGGCAACTACCAGAAAGCCGTGCGAAGCCACTTCAGATAAAAAGTTGATATGTTCCCATGGTGAATTGGCACAAGCACCGTTACCCCAGGCAATGATGGGTAATTTGTTTTTGTCCCCAAATGCACTCAGGTCTTTGGGACGAAAAACTGTGTGAGTAGGTAGCGTACTTTCAGTCAGCATAATGGCACTGTATGCTCCAGTACCTCCATCTTCCACCACCCTCGATGTAGCTTTAGCAGCAGGAGTAGTTCCCTGAGCAAAAACCGGACTCAGACAACAAAACGCTGAAAACACAAAAAGAAGAACGAATAAATAGGTTTTCTTCATAATAAAATTAGAAATTAAGTTTAATGATTAGTTTGATAGATCTATTTGAAGTTCCAAAAATATAAAATTAATTCCTAATAAATGGATTTGTCAGAGAAATTATATAAAAGGTAAAACCTGTAAGGGTATTCGTTCAATCTACTTTATTTCTTCCGCGTTTTAAAACGCCAGCCAATACCAAGTTCGAAAAATGATCAATGCCACTCCATAGTGACTTGATGCTACTAATTAGCGACTCATTGCCACTAATTAGCAACTTGTTCCCTATAATTAGTGACTCAATGCAACTCCGGAGCGACTCGTTGCCTATAATTTGCGACTCATTGCCACTAATCAGCGACTTGTTCCCTATAATTAGTGATTCAATGTCACTCCGGAGCGACTCCATGTCGCTAATTAGTGGGGTCTATTCAGGGTCTATTCAATAAACTGTGTCAGAAAAGGGGTCTATCTTGTTTTATAACCGTCAAAAGACTTAGCGTAGTTTCGACGAATCATAAATTGGTCACAAAGTCGAGAAAAGAGCGTTTCAATTCGTTTTCTGGTTTGTCTGCCAACAGGGAGGCGCAAATCTTCAAAAATCTCATTCTTAATAGAATGATTCGTTCTAATCTATCGTCTTTCAGTTAGCCTCTGTTTTTTTATTCGGAGTCTTCATTTCTAGCACCAATTCGCTGATACGCTTTTCGGTAACCGTATAATAAGTCATTTTAGTAGGGCTCGGAGTTTCGCTCTTCTTGGAGTCATCGGTTTTAGGTTTACTTTGGGTAAGCATAAATTGCCGGTAATAGTTCAGTGCTTCCGCTTTATTCTTCAATGTCCAATCGTACAATAAGGCAATTTTATAGAAAATGATTTTTGAGTTCGGATTGCATTTATAAGCAAGCTGATAGTGCTTTAGTGCATCAGTGCCGTTTTGAATCTGAAGGTATCCCTCGGCCATATTGTAATGGAAGTTGTACAACACCGAATCGGACGGTGTAATGATACTAAGTCCGCGATTAAGAATGCGAATTGCATTTCGTGTGTCGCCATATTTTAGTGCCGATTTTCCATAATAGAAACAGGTTTTAGAACTGGTGGAGTCAGTATTGTAGGCAGTTTGAAGCGGTTTGTAGGCCGAATCGTAATCATCGAGAGCCATGTAACTTGCACCTAAATAGAAATTGGTCAACAAAGAACTGTCGCCGTATTGATTTAACTTGCCAAGTTGATAAATGGCTTTGTCGAAGTTGCCAGTCATGCAATATCCAATGCCATTGAACTGATTCACTTGCTGGTTGGTGGAATCGCGTTGAATGTACTTGTTGGTTGAACTTACCAACAAATCATATTTCTCCGTTTGCATATAAATTTTGGCAAGCTTGGCAAGCGAATTGTAATCATCAGGATTGACATCCATTGCTTTTTTATAGTAATAAATAGCCGAATCCATCTTAGGCAACTGCAAATAACTGTCGCCCAAAATAGGATACAACACGGCTAACGAATCGGATTTTAGAATGGCTTTGCATTCGCCGATGGTATGTCTAAAGTCTTTTAATTTATACAGAATGTTCACGTAATTCAGCCGGGCAAAACGGTTAGCGGGAGCCGACTGAAGAGCCATAAAGTAATACGTCTTGGCCTTGGCATAGTTCCCGCTCAGCTGATAGCAATCGGCCAATTCATACACAATAGCATTATCCATATTCTGCTTAAAAAGCTCTTCGAGAATCTTTACAGCTTCGGCATACTTGGAAATATTCTTATAACACTTCGCCTGGAGCAAATCCATTTCAGGTGATTTCCGCTCTTTTGATAGTAACTTAATGGCCAATTCGTAATCGTAATTCTTCATGGCATTTTGTATCGCGTTATTTTGTGCCGAAAGTGCCATCGTGCAAGAGAGGAATATGAATGTGAGGAGTTTTTTCATGGATTGAAATAATGGTTATTTATCATTGAGCAGATTATCAATTATCTTTATGGTTTCAGGATTACTCGGTCTTAATAAAGAATTTGAAGTAGTGATTTGACCCAATTTATTTATGAACACATAGTTTGGAAGTCCATTGAACTTTAATCCTTTTTGCAACGTGGAGTATTGACTTGAGTTCAAATAGTAGTGATCACCACCCAGCCCTGCTTTTTCCATTATCTTCTCTCCTTTTTCCTTATCAGCACCAAAACAGATAAATACGAATTTGATGTTTTTTCCGGAATACTGCTCCATCAATTTCTTGGTACTGGGGAACTCTGCAATACAAGGGCCACACCCCGTTGACCAAATGTCTATACAAATCACTTTCCCCTTGTTTTCTTTCACAATGGTTTCCAGTATATTCTCACCCGTTTTGTTATACATTCGGGCAAAAATGGCATCCGAAGCAGTCTTGGGATTCAATATATTAGCTTTCAAAGTAGCATAATAACTTTCGAGTGGCAAGCGGATAAACGGCTCCTGAATATTGGCATCGAAAACTGCTTTGTTTTTTTCGTACAAGTTCGGATTATTCTGATTCAAACCACTATAAAAAAAATGTCCTAATACTAATTGCTTGAAAATGTCGTTTTTGGAATTCTTTGATAGATCCAAGATAAAGGATAATTTGGCATCGTCCTCATTATAATCTGACTTAAAATGTTGATTGAAACTGATGCTTGTATAGAAACCCAACAATTCATATGCATCAGTCAGCATCAACTTGTTATTGAACATGGTTTCCATATTCTCAATAAAGTTGAAGTAGGAAGATTGAGGAGAAGGAAGCCAATCGTATCCTTTCAGCTTGTTTTCCATCATATAAGAAAAGGGGTAGTTTAGCATTCTCTTATAATAAGCGGTATATACATAATTCTTTGTCCATTGCCGAACTTCTTCGCAAGGTCTTACGGAATTAATGAAAATGTCCCGTTTTTTCAACGCAGTATTCAACACACTGTCACAACGGGTTTTAAACAATTCGAGACTTGAATGGGTTGGATCGGAATAATCCACCACGGAATTATTGCTATTCAGAAACTTGCTTAATTCTCTGTTAGCTTGTTGCCCATCTCCATCGTATAAGATGGTGCCGATATTCGCAAAATCAACATATAATTTAATATTATCACCGGGGTGAGCCAGCACTCGCCCGATAATGGGTGTAATTTCGATATCCTGAGCAATGTACTGTTCAAATTCAATTGTGAAAGATCCATCACTCTTAATCTTGCCGGTATATTCTGTATCTTTTCCCCTGAAATCCATCAGATGAACCGTGAATTCCTTCACCGACGGATAAACCGATACATTTTTAATACTGCCGGATATAACGGTGTGTTTTGCACAATGTACTTTCTGGAAAGACAGGCCTCCTAACACTATAAGGATAAGCACATTCAATTTTATTTTTCCCATGAGTTTTTTCATAATTGGTTGTATTGCAAAATTCCCAGCGCAAACAAATTTCACGCTGAGAATTTACACTAGATCATTAATCACTAAATCAAAAATCCATTCTAACTATCGTTAGTCTAACTTAAGCGTAATCGGCAAAGTGTAATATACGGCTACTTTTTTACCCTTTTGTTCACCCGGTATAAAATCGGGCAATGTACTTACTACTCTAACTGCCTCTTTTTCTAGCAAAGCCATATTGGCCTCAGCCGCCTGAGTCTTTTCATCCACTTTGGCTCCATAGCCAACTACTACCTTTTCATCCAACTTCTTTTTGTTTTCAGGGCTACCATAGCCAACTACTACCTTTTCATCCAACTTTTTATTGTTTTCGGGAATAGTACTCAAGATTTTCACACGACTAACTTTCCCTGTTTCACTTACAATGAATTGAACAATAACTTTACCTTGTGTACCTGTTTTCGCAGCTTCAATCGGGTATTTATAATTTTTATAAACAAATTGTAACAACGCGTTATCCCCACCCGGAAATTGAGGCATTTTATCAACCACCGTAAAAACATTTTTTGTTTCCGGCTCATCATCAAGTTTAAATGTTATAGGCAGAGTGTACCATACAGACACTTTCTTACCTTTTACTTCACCGGGGGTGAAATCGGGCAACTTTTTAATGGCAACTATTGCAGCTGCATCGAGACTGGTTTCAACACCTTTCACAATTTCAGGGTTCTCAACTTTACCTGATTTATTCACAATAAATCGAGTAACAACCTTCCCCTGAATGCCGTTTTGCATGGCTTCAAGTGGGTATTTTACATTGTTGTATATGAACTCCAATAATGCTTGTTCACCTCCCGGGAATTTAGGCATAACTTCCACCACATTATAGATTCCTTGTTTGTCTATTTTATCTTTTGCAGACAGGCTGTACTGATCGACGGCTGGTTGTTGCGTGGCTGTTTTCGTAGGAATACTTACAGCATGAATTTTTGCAGTTGTGATAGCTTTCTTAGCCGAGTTCACAATGGTTTGTGCATTGCTCGAAATAATCAGAGCTAATGTCAGGGGCAAGATAAGCGAGTATTTCAGTATACCCGCTTTGCTGGTTTTTTGTTGATTCATCATGGTAATACGTTTTTTTAGGGGTGATACATTAAATTTATTTCCGAGCTTCACATCGGGTGTCTGATACGATAATTCCAATAAATGATACTGATACCTTTTGCTGTCGAAACCGGATTCCAACACCGAATTGTCGGCCAGAAACTCCAGGTTCTGACGGGTTTCGCGCTTCAACAACCACGCTGCCGGATTCACCCAACAACAAACCACCAACAATTCGCTTAACAGCACATCCAGACTGTGCATTTGCCGGGCATGAGTCAGCTCGTGTGTGAGTATCTGCGTGGTGTCTTGTTCATTGTGCAATACAGGGTTTATAAATATCATATTGAAAAAAGAAAAGGGAGTGATTTTTTCTTTTACTGATATTATTTCAATTTCTTGTAGCAGTTGTTTTTCGCCTTTCCATTTCCAGCGCAGAATGGATACCAATTGCACTAGCATTTTCACCAGCAATACTGCTGAAACCAACGCATATACTGCCAATAAAATGTTTTCAACGGTAAGCTTGGAGGTTGGTTGCGGAGTAATGGTAATTTCCTGCAATTGAGTGTAACCAAGCACTATAACCTGCATGGGTTCTTGCTTCTCGAGCCAATCGGTGAATGAAATGAATGGATACATCGCCGACAACAGGATACTGAAAACGAGATAAAATCGGCGTGTTTTCCAGAAAGTGTCGTTATAAAATGCCAATCGGAAGAACAGGTAAAACAGCGCTATCGCAACGTTTACCTTTAGAAAATACATGAGTGCGTCGTTCATTTCTTTTCGATGAGTTTAATGATTTCTTGTAATTCTTCTGCGGATATTTTTTGCTTCTCAACAAA
>Ga0302296_1000891_pt1 | contig 23143 bp, 17 predicted proteins | sample III_Fen_N3_1_FD_194546 | JGI IMG/M metagenome (GOLD analysis project Ga0302296, IMG submission 194546) | Peat permafrost microbial communities from Stordalen Mire near Abisko, Sweden - III_Fen_N3_1 | ecosystem: Environmental > Terrestrial > Soil > Wetlands > Permafrost | place: Sweden: Abisko...
TTATAAAACAATTATCAATCTTTCTTGAAGACAAATCAGGTAGATTAACAGAATTGACCAAGATATTGGCCGAAAACGACATCAACATTACCGCATTAAGTATTGCCGATGCTGCAGATTATGGCATCATACGCATGGTTGTTGGACGCCCCGAATTGGCGATGAAGGTTTTGAAAGAACAAGGATTTTCGGTACATCTTACCGAAGTGGCTTGTCTTATCGTTCCTAATAAACCAGGTGGCTTGTACCATGCATTGAAAATATTGACCGACAATAATATCAACATCGATTATATGTATGCTTTTGCAATAAATTCTACAGCTTCGGTTGTTATTCGCTCGGCATCAATTCACGATGTTATTGATGTGTTACATAACAACAAACTTGAGCTATTAAAAGCGAGTCAGATTTATCAGGTTTAAAGAATGGAAAAATTCATAAACTTTTTCAAGACTGATAATTTTGCAACGGGCAATGGCATTGTTCTAACGGAATGTAAACCCGGATATGCAAAAGCCCAAGTTGAAATCAATAAAAGCCATTTAAACGGTGCAGGAGTTGTTCACGGTGGATTATTATTTACCCTTGCCGATTTTTGCTTTGCAGCAGCAGTCAATTCCTATGGAAATGTTGCATTGTCGATAAATGCTTCAATAAGCTATTTTGCAAAAAGTACCGAAGGAATTATTACTGCTGAAGCTAAAGAAATAAGCAGAAGCAACAAACTTTCCACCTGCGATATAAATGTGTATGACCAAGCTGGACAATTGCTCGCCAATTTTAAGGGGATGGCTTATATAACAAAAACTATAATTGAATTTTAATACGTAAATATAGTCAATCCCCCAACCCCCTTCGCCAAGGGGGCTTGACGTCACTGGCTGTTTTAGCCCTCTTGGAGAATTGCGAAGCAATCGACGCAGTCAACAGGGTTGGGAGATTGAAATAAAAATAAAAATACTATGACAAAATTTGCAAGCACCATTCAATTTCTCCGTTCGTCGGAAATACGCGATTTGATGAGTTTAGCTACTCGTCCAGGAATTATTTCGTTTGCTGGTGGAATGCCTGGGAATGAACTATTTCCCCTAAAAGAAATGGACGAAATATACAATTCACTCACCATTGCCGAAAAACAAGTTGCCATGCAATATGGCCCAACAAACGGATTGCCAACATTACTTGAATCGTTAAGCTCGTATTTGGAAGCAAAAGGTTTGCCCGTAAAAACAAATCGACTATTAATTACAACTGGTTCGTTGCAAGCTATCAATATCTTGGCTAAAGCTTTTATCGATCCGGGAGATAGCATTTTGGTCGAAAATCCAAGTTTCATTGGTGCTCTTTCTGCTTTTCGTTCATATCAGGCAAATTTGATTACCGTACCTTTAAATAGCGATGGAATTGATATTGCCACCCTAAAAGAAAAAATTGAAACAACAGAGCCTAAACCAAAGTTCTTTTACTATTCGCCTCATTTCCATAATCCTGCGGGAACTATTTATTCGCAAAAAGTGAAAAAACAATTGGTGGAATTGATGACCGATAAAGATATTCCAATCATCGAAGACGATGTGTATAGCGATTTATATTTCTACGACGAAGATATTCAGAACCTGAAACTAATGAAAGCCGACGATCCTCAGGGAATTGACGTGTGCTACACTGGTTCGTTCTCAAAAATTCTTGGTCCTGGACTTCGATTAGGCTGGATGTTGGTTCCCGAACATATTTACCAAAAATGCGAATTGATAAAACAATCGTTTGATGCTTGTTCACCAAGCTTTTCGCAGGTATTGGCCGATAAATTTATTCGAAATGGCTACATCGAAAGCTATGTAGAAGGCGTTCGCCAAGAATATAAAAAACGAGCATTGGCAATGTCGGCTTGTTTGGAAAAACATTTACCCAGCTACGTGAAATGGGATAAACCTCGCGGTGGATTCTACATCTGGCTACATTTGCCCGAAGGGGTCGATTCAACCGACATATTGAAAATAGCCATCGAAAAAGGAACGGTATTCGTAACCGGCAAAACCTTCGATCCCGAAGGCAAACGCAATGACAAAATGCGTATTTCGTATTGTAATACTCCAGTAGAAGTTATCGAAAAAGGGATTCCGATAATTGCTGAAGCTATTAAAATGGTTTGTGGAGAGTAAGATTATTGTGTTACTCACTAAAAATATGGAATCGCTTCCTCTTTAAAAGCCAATAATACGTTCCAAAAACCAATCGTATAGTAAAAATCACTAAACTTTAGGTCTCGAAGACCTTCCATTTGGTTTCCAAGACCTAATGGAAGGTGATTTTGACCAAATATTAGGTCTAAGAGACTAAACATTTGGTCCTTTTGACGCTCCATTTGGTGATTTTGCCCTTCCATTAGGTCTCGCAGACCAAACATTTGCTCTCAGAGACCAATCATTAGGCCTTTTTCACTCTCCATTTGGTGAATGGAACCAAATGGAAGGTCTTCGAGAGTATATTTTTAGTGATTTTAACTTAATGATTACTCTAAAAGACCCTCGGTTTAGTGAAAAAGACTTAATGATTGGTTTTCGAAACCTAATAGATGTTTTAAATGAACCCTAAACCCCTTGAAAAGGGGCTTTAACTGCGATGATGTTATTGGGAGTTGCATTTATTAGGGAGTTTAATATTTTATGTGTAAACACAAATTGATTTATAAGCATTCGCAATACTTTATTATTACAATACTTAAACAAGTTATCGCAATTCCAATCATAGAAAATCTGTTAAAGCCCCTTTTCAAGGGGTTTGGGGTTTTAATTTTTAATTAATTTCCTTTTCCCAAACTACCATTTTATTTTTACCTTTACCCCCACAACAAACCATAAATAACACAAATATGAAAAAACTCTTAATCCTCATTTTTATTGGTTTAGGCTTATGTTCTTTGGCACAAACTGCAAAACCACAATGGGTTAATTATTATTCAAGAAAAGAAGTTCAATGCATTGTTCCCGATGGAAATACAATGTGGGTAGGAACCTATCGTGGAGGTGCATTTCAATGTGATTTGCAGGGGAATTTATTACAAAGCTTTACAAATGATAATAGTTTAATATCAAATTTTATACGTTGTATAGTAGTCGATAAACAAGGCAATAAATGGTTTGGAAATGGACAAGGAGTAACAAAATTTGATGGAACTAACTGGACGAATTATACAACAGTAAACGGATTGGTGAGTGATGAAGTTAATTCAATATTCATAGATGCACAAGACAATAAATGGTTTGCGACTAATAAAGGCGTTTCAAAATTTGATGGAACTAACTGGATGAATTATACAACAACAAATGGCTTAGTGGATAACTATGTTCTTTCAATATTCATAGATGCACAAAATAACAAATGGTTTGGAACTGATAATGGTGTTTCAAAATTTGATGGTATAAACTGGACTAATTATACTACAACAAATGGCTTAGTAGATAACACTGTTTATTCAATATCCATAGATGCACAAAATAACAAATGGTTTGGAACTAATAATGGTGTTTCAAAATTTGATGGGAATAAATGGATAAATTATACAACAGAAAACGGATTGTTGAGTAATGATGTAATTTCAATATGCATAGATGATCAAGGCAATAAATGGTTTGGTACTAGTAAAGGCGTTTCAAAATTTGATGGGATTCAATGTACAAACTATACAACAGCAAATGGTTTGAGTAAAAATTCGGTATGTTCAATATCCATAGATGCTCAAGGGAATAAATGGTTTGGTACATTGGGTGGTGTTTCAAAATTTGATGGAATCAATATCACAAAGATTAATTCAACTGAGGGATTAAATAGTCATATTATTTGGTCTATTGTTATAGATGATGAAGGGACTAAATGGTTTGCTACAGACAAAGGTGTTTTAAAATTTGATGGGACTAAATGGACTAACTACTCAATATCTGATGGTTTAGTAAGTGATTCTGTTCATACAATAGTTAAAGATAATCAAGGCAATAAGTGGATTGGAACACTGGGTGGTGTTTCAAAATTTGATGGAACTAACTGGACGAATTATACAACAACAAATGGCTTAGTGGGTAACTCTGTTTATTCAATATCTATAGATTCACTAAATAACAAATGGTTTGGAACTAATAATGGAGTTTCAAGATTTGATGGAACAAACTGGACTAATTATACAACAGCAAACGGTTTAGCAAATAATATAGTTACATCAATTGCCATAGATGCACAAGGGAATAAATGGTTTGCGACATATAACGGCGTTTCTAAATTCGATGGTAATAATTGGTTTAACTATTCAACAGTTGATGGTTTAGTAAGTAATTATATTAATTCAATAGCTATAGATAATCAAGGGAACAAATGGTTTGGTACTGATCACGGAGTAACAAAATTTGATGGAACTAATTGGACGAATTATACAACGGCAAATGGATTGATTTATGCTTACACTACTTCAATTGCAATAGATAATCAAGGAATTAAATGGTTCGGAACATATGGTGGAGTTTCAAAATTCGATGATACTAATTGGACAAGCTATAGTAAAGGCTTGGGAGGTTCCATTATTTCAATAACAATAGATAATCAAGGTAATAAATGGTTTAGTACTGATCACGGAGTTTCTGAATTTAATGAAAATGGTATTGAATTAAATGGTATTAATCCCAATACTCCACCAATCAAGAATAGTTTGCCTAAATTTTCCAATCAAATCTATTTTGACCAAGACAAAAACGAAATCTTTTCAATAGGCGATTATTTTGTAAAAAACCAAAAAGTACTCTTATTACCCGATAGCATCACAACATTTACCAATTACAAAGGAGAATATTCTTTTACGGTTGATTCAGGGAAAACCTATACCGTTCAAATAATTCCTCAATCTCCCTATTTTAAAGGTACTCAAGGTCTTTCTTATCAAGTAAAAGCAACGAACAAAGATACCATATTACCAAATGTAGCACTTTGGGGGAAAGACACCATTAGCTTTAGTTCGGTGTTTACATCAGGTATTCACCGTTGTGGAATGATTGTGCCATTTTACTATACCTTTCGTAATAATGGAACTCACCCTGCAAATGCACTTATTGCAATTGCTATAGACAACAAAGACAGCATTGTAAAAACCATACCAAAAGCAGATTCAGTTGGAAGCGATGGTCGTCTATTTTGGAAATACAATAATATCCCCGTTTCCGATGATAGACAAGTGCAACTACAATTACTACTTCCCACTGGTACTTTAGATACCCTTTTATACAAAGCAGAAGTATTATATAAAGATAGCGTTGCAAGTTCTGCAAGCCTTTATTTACCTACAAAATGTAGTCACGACCCCAACGACAAGCAAGTAACTCCCTTTGGTGTAAACAAAGAAAAACTGACCCTTAAAAACAAAGATTTACAATACACCATTCGTTTCCAAAACACCGGCAACGACTATGCTTATGATGTAAAAATACTCGACACCCTTAGCTCGCAACTCGATTGGTCAACATTTGCAGTATCAGCATCGAGCCACAAGCTACGAACCGAACTTTCGGCAAAAGGACTTGTTACATTCTTTTTCGACAACATCATGCTTCCCGATTCTGCTACAAACTACATTGGTAGCAATGGTTTTGTATGTTACACCATTAAACCAAAAACATCGGTTAACGAAAATACCGAAATACACAATACTGCACATATTATCTTCGATCAAAATCCTGCGGTAGTAACAAACACAACGCTCAACACTTTGGTAAGTTCCTTGCCATGTTCACAAACAGAGAATCAATTAACTCGTTTTGCCGCAAGTAAATTAGTTTTTAACGGTCAAACCTATACAAAAGCTGGAACATTTACTCAAAACCTACTAAATGCAAATGGTTGCGATAGTATCATTCGCCTTAAACTGGTTTTAACCGATATTGTTGGCGACATTAATGGCAATGGAACAATCGAAAGTCCCGAATTAGCTGGCGATTTCAATGGCAACGGCAAAATAGATGGGACAGAAAAACTTGGCGACATCAATGGCGACGGCATCATCAACAATAAAGAATTACTGGGTGATAGTAATGGAAATGGTATAATCGACAAAGATGAATTAACCGGAATTATAGAAATTGATGGTTGCTCAGTTTCACTTTATCCTATTCCAGTTATCAACAATCTAAACATTCAACTAAAAGACGCGTGCAAACCAAGTTCAATAAGCATTGTCAATGCTTTAGGACAAACGGTTTACTCAAACGCAAAACCAGATGCTCAAACCATTGTTATTGATATGTATGGAATGGCAAAAGGATCGTATATTGTACGAATTGTGGTTGAAGGGAAAAGCTATTCGGCGGTAGTGGTTAAAGAATAAAATCTTCAAAAGACTTAATAAAAATGCTTCGACAAGCTCAGCATGACGAAAGCCTTGCCACAGTCACCCTGAGCCTGTCGAAGGGTTTTGTATCTATGTCTAAAAACACTAAAACATTAAAATAACGTGAGTTCGATGTAAGAAATAACCATAACTAACTATTATTAAATGCATTATATGTCTTATAGCAAGCCTTTAGGTTTGCTATATTTATAGAAAATTAATTTTTATTAGTTATTTCGTCCCAATAGGGACGAGATTGTCATTGAAAACCTCTTTCTATAAATATATAATCACTACGTGATTGAAATACAATAAAATACGACATTCCTTACATCGAACTCACGTTAAAATAAAAAAACCTCGATGTTTTCAATGCATCGAGGTTTTTTATTTACGTTTATTATTTCTGTATCATATCAACTTTACCACCAACTCCCGAATCTTTAAATTGAATGATATCGCCCGAAAGATATACATCATGGCGAATAAAAAGAGGGAAAGCGTAAGTCCAAATATTGTCGATTGTGATATTTGCTAATGCTTGATTGTCTTTTAGTTTTGCATTGTCGTAAAGGTTTTGTTTGGCTTTAAACAAAAGTCCTTCTTTCGATAAACCTCCTAACATAAAGAAGTAAAATGTACCTGCCGAACCTTGAGCTATTCCTGCTATTTTAAAATTTCCTGTTTGTAACGAAGCGTTTGTTGTCATTGTGCTTTTTTGAATAGAACAGCTACTAATGAGTATTGCTAAAGCGAGAAATAATAGACCTTTTTTTATCATACTGGTTCGAATTAATTGTAAATCAAAGATAGTTTATATTCGGGAGTTCTAAAAACTCAATTTTCTGCGTTACACATTTTTTGTAAAATCCTCATTTACTTCAGTAAACTGCGATTTTCCAAAAAATGCAAGCCTTGAAACTTGAATTTTTAGAAGTTCCCTGTCATAACAACATGTGTTTCCAATATTGTATATTCAAAGTTGCTATATTTTAACGACATTTGCAAAAAAAAGAAATGGCACGGTTCAAACTAACTATCGAATTCGAAGGTACTGCCTATAAAGGCTGGCAAATGAACAAAGGAGAAACAACGGTTCAAGGCAAATTGCTTGAAGCTTGTGAAAGAGTGTTTGGTTCTCAGAAAATGGAACTGTATGGTGCTGGCAGAACCGATGCTGGTGTTCATGCAACAGGACAAGTTGCTCATCTTGATGTTGAAACAACGATGAAGCCAGTTCAAATTCAGCATAAAATAAACGATGTGTTACCAGCAACTATCAATATTTTAAATGTTGAACCTGCAAATCCACGTTTTCATGCACGACATCATGCAACTGCTCGCAGTTATGTGTATGTTATTTCGCAACGTCGTTCCGCATTATTTAAACGTAATGTGTGGTGGATAAAAGATCCACTCGATATTGAAGCAATGCGTAAAGCATCAAAAATATTTATTGGATTAAAAGATTTCCGTTCGTTTGGTCGTACTGCAAAACCCGATGAATCGACCAAAGTTGAGATTCAACATATTGGCATTCATCAACAAGGTAGCACGATTATGATTCATATCATTGGTTCTCATTTCTTATGGAATCAGGTGCGACGAATGATTGGCGTTTTGGTAGAGGTTGGTCGTAAAAAAATGACAAATGCCGATGTCAATCAGTTTATGACGCAAGAATCGGAACGTCCCGCACAACTTACTGCACCACCATCGGGTTTGTATCTCGATCATGTTTATTATGACGATGAAAAACCTTCGATACATCCGGTATTTCCGGTGTTTGTTGATTGATTTCCTGTAGAGACGCGATTCATCGCGTCTCTCTGCATTATGGGTATATCGTAGAGACGCAAAATTTTGCGTCTCTCTGCATTGTGTATGATATCAATGAGACACAAAATTTTGCGTCTCTACGGGCAATTGCAATTAATGTGACGGGATAAATGAGACGCGATGAATCGCGTCTCTACGGGGATTCAATATTTTTATTCTTTCAATGAAATCGATTTCATGTTATTTAGGTATATTGCAAAACAATTGTTTTCAACCTTATACATGATTAAAAATACGGCTCATACATCTTGGCTAATACTTGTGTTTTGCTTTCTATCGTTTGCTTCGTTTTCGCAGATGACAAAGATAAAGGGCAAAATTGCCGATGCCTTAACCGGAGAAGCTATAATGTTTGCAAATGTGGTTTTTAAGGCCACAAATGTAGGAACCCTTTCGGACGAAAATGGCAATTACTTTATCGAAACACGCAATGCTGGCGATACTTTGCTTTTTACCATTTTAGGTTATTACCCACAAAAGGTAAAGGTTAAAAAAGGCATTTTCCAAGAAATAAATATAAAGCTTACGCCAACAAACACCATGCTCGATGAGGTAGTGGTTGTGCCTGGCGAAAATCCAGCAAATATTCTGTTTCGCAAAATTATCAAAAACAAGAAATTCAATAATATCGATAAGCTTGAGTCGTACGAGTGCGAGGTGTACAACAAAATGGAATTCGACATTAGTAATATCGATTCTACTTTTCGCGAAAAGGCAGTTTTAAAACCGTTTAAAGTTATCTTTGACTATATCGATACTTCGGCTATTAATGGCAAATCGTATCTTCCTGCTTTCCTTTCGGAAACGGTATCGGATTTCTACATGCGAAAAAATCCAAAACTTGAACGGGAGCAAATAAAAGCTTCGAAAATGACGGGCTTGAAGAACGAAAGCATCACCCAATTTGCTGGCGATATGTATTTGAAAACAAACATTTACGATAATTATATCGATATATTTCGCAAACAGTTCATTAGTCCAGTATCGAACATGGGCTTGTTGTATTACAAATATTTGATAATCGACACTGCAAAATTCCAGAACAGAACCTGCTATCATGTAACGTTTCGTCCACGAAGTCGCCAAGAACCAACCTTTACCGGTGATTTTTGGGTACAAGATTCAAGCTTTGGAATTGTAAAATATCAAATGCGAATAAACGAAAAGGCAAACATCAACTTCATAAACGACTTAGTGCAAAGCAACGAGTTCGAACTTCAAAACGATTCGGTGTGGGTGTTGAAGAAAGAGGAATTGTTTATCGATTTTCAAATAAATAAAAAAGCCCGTGGTCTGTTTGGTAAAAAAACAACGACTTACAATAATTATGTGGTGAACAAACCTCGTAACGATGAATTTTATCGAAATCTTGGCATGGAACGAATTCAAGTTCTTGATAGTGCCGAAGATAAAACCAATGCTTACTGGAAAGCCGCTCGTGGAAATAATTTGACTGAAAAAGAAGCATCGGCCTATAAGTTAATGGACACCATTCAAAAGATTCCATTATTTCATTCATATCTAACATTAGTTAAGATGTTTTATACCGGATATAAGGAAATGAAATATGTGAAATTTGGTCCTTATTATTCGACATTTACTTTTAATAAAATTGAAGGATACCGATTTAAAATTGGTGCAAGAACAAAGAAATCGGTAAGCGAAAAGTTCATGTTCGATTCCTATTTAGCATTTGGATCGACCGACTTAGCGTGGAAATATGGTGCTGGAGTTACCTATGTTTTTAAGAAAATGCCTCGGCACAATATTCATCTTGGCTATAAACACGATTTAGTTCAACTTGGTCAATCGGAAAATGCTTTTGGCGATCATGGCTTTTTGAACTCTTTTCTTCGTCGCAATCCCGATGATAAATTAACCTGGATAACCGAGTACAGTTGCACCTATATGAAAGAGTGGTTTACTGGCTTTTCGAATACCGTAGCCGTTAAACAACGAACCATTTTACCATCGAAAATAATACCTTTTGAATTGTACAAAGGAGCGAATGCGAAATATTCAATTCCCGATATCAAAACACTTGAGCTTCGATTAAATACTCATTTTGCATGGAATGAACGGTTTATTTATGGCGATTTCGACAGAGTAAGCGTTGGAACACGATATCCGGTAATCAACCTAAATGTATCGCTTGGTGTGATGCAAAAAATGCTGGGCAATTACGAATATCTAAAATGTAATGCTTCGATAAATCATTTTGTGCCAATAGGTCCGTTTGGTCGGTTCAATTATTCGCTAAGCGCAGGCAAGATATTTGGAACATTGCCTTATCCATTGCTCGAGTTACATAGTGGGAACGAAACCTATGCTTTTGACGAATCGACCTTTAACCTAATGAATTATTACGAGTTTGTGAGCGATAAATACGTGGCACTTGCATTAACACATCATTTCGATGGATTCTTTTTCAATAAAATACCCTTGTTCCGTCGAATGAAACTTCGCGAGGTAGTTCAGGCTCGTGGTGTGATGGGATCATTGTCGAATGCCAATAAAAACTATTCGGTAATGCCAACAACATTAGGCGATTTGTCGCGTGGACCATATATGGAAGGTGGTGTAGGAATCGAAAATATTTTTAAAGTAATGCGTGTAGATGCTCTGTGGCGTTTAAATTATCTCGATCATCCAAATATTTCTCCTTTTGGAATTAGACTGATGTTTGTATTGGTTTTTTAATTTTTTCCCGACCTTTGCCTTTTAATTATTACAATGGCTACAATTCCAAATATATTATCAATTGCAGGTTTTGATCCAAGTGGTGGAGCAGGTGTGCTTTCCGACGTAAAAACTGCCGAAGCTAATGGCGTTTATGCTTGTGCTGTAATGACTTCACTTACCTATCAAAACGATACCGACTTTGAAGATGTCGATTGGATTACAACCGAACATATCATCCGTCAAATTCAAGTTTTGAGAAAACGAATTAATTTTTCGGCAATAAAAATTGGCTTAATCAGCGATGTTAAGGCATTACAAACGGTAGTTTCGTATGTGCAAGAAACAATTCCCGATGCACCAATCATCTGGGATCCAATTCTAGCTGCTTCATCGGGTTTTGAGTTTCATAATGCCGAAAAATCGGAAGACTGGTTTACGGTTTTAAAGGAAATTACCTTAATTACGCCCAATCGTCCCGAAGCTCAGCAAATATTTAAAACTACCGACGAAGTTGCAATTCGACGAATGATAGCAAACAAATTTCTATCGAGCGTTCTTGTTAAAGGAGGACATTCCGAAGGCGATCAGTGTAATGATGTGTTGATTACTGCGTCGGAGAAATATGTATTCGAAGGAAATAAACTGGCTGGTTACCAAAAGCATGGCACGGGTTGTATACTTTCGACTGCTATAGCATGTAATTTGGCAAAAGGAATGTCGATGATAGAAGCTTGTCGCAAGGGGAAAGATTATGTGACTAAGGCAATTGCTAGTAATGATGGGTTGTTGGCCTATCATTTTATTAATTAGTACTGCAGTATTTGGCTGAAAGCCAATATTACTCTAGCCCAATGGCAACGCCTTGGGTTTAATAAATAAGTTGCCCTTTCAGGGCGAAATATGATTTTCGAAATAACCCAATGCGTTCCATTGGGCTGAATTAAACAAGCCTTTCAGGCTATAAACAGTAGTAGAAATGAAAATATCGAAAATACAATTCATCTCCCCTCAATACCAAAACGAAACCTATTTTGACGATTTACAAAACGTTATTGATGCTGGTGTTGATTGGGTTCAGGTTCGAGTAAAAGATCTTGATAAAACACAATGGCTTGCTGTAGCTAAATGTGCAGTAGATATTTGCAAAAGACAACATGTTGTTTGCATCATCAACGATAATCCACATATAGCTTTAGAATCGGGTGCCGATGGAGTACATCTTGGTAAAAACGATATGTCGCCTTTAGAAGCCCGAACAATTTTGGGAAATGACAAAATTATTGGTGGCACAGCTAATACCTTTGATGATATTCAAAAACTCGTTGCTCAAGGAGTTGATTATATTGGGTTAGGACCATTTCGATTTACCACAACGAAGAAAAATCTGAGTCCGATATTAGGTCTTGAAGGATATAAAACGATTATTGAAGAAAGTAAAAGTAAGGGTATTACTACACCAATTGTTGCTATTGGAGGAATCACAGGCGATGACATTTTCGATATTTTGAAAACGGGCATTTATGGCTTTGCCTTTTCGGGTTATATAGCAAATGCTGTTGATAAAAAATCGTTAATAGCAGACTTGAAAAAAGCACTTGCTTGATTTTTTAGTACTTTTGTGAGGTCTTTATAACAAGTAAGATAAAGAAGGAAAGCCCTTCGACAAGCTCAGGGTGACAACTGGAGAGACTTTCGTCATGCTAAGGTTGTCGAAGTTTATTAAAGCATTTAAAATAAAAAATCATGCAATCACTCAAAATAGCAGACAAAACATTTACATCGCGATTGTTTACCGGTACCGGAAAGTTTGGCTCGAACCAAGAAATGGAAGAAGCCTTGCTTGAATCGGGTTCGCAGTTGGTAACTGTTGCCTTGAAACGTGTTGATCTTAATGACGATAATGACGATATCATTGCACATTTACGTCATCCGCAATTCAATCTTTTGCCAAACACATCGGGTGTTCGCAATGCAAAAGAAGCTGTGTTTGCAGCAGAACTTGCTCGCGAAGCTTTGGGAACAAACTGGTTGAAATTAGAAATTCACCCCGATCCTAAATATCTTTTGCCTGATAGCGAAGAAACATTGGCTGCAACCTATGAATTAGCAAAACGCGGATTCATTGTTCTACCATACATACAAGCCGATCCAATACTTTGTAAAAAGCTTGAAGATGCTGGAGCAGCTGCGGTAATGCCATTAGGCTCGCCAATTGGTAGCAATCAAGGATTGGAAACACGTCGTTTCCTCGAAATTATAATAGAACAAAGCAAATTGCCAGTTGTTGTTGATGCTGGTATTGGAACACCATCGCATGCTGCACAAGCTATGGAGATGGGTGCTTCGGCTGTTTTGGTTAATACGGCAATTGCTGCATCGCCCAATCCTGTGCAAATGGCACGAGCATTTCGTTTAGCTGTTGAAGCGGGTCGTTTGGCTTTTGAAGCAAAACTTGCTCCCCGAAGTTCGCAGGCTCATGCTACTAGCCCATTGACGGGGTTTTTATCAACTTTGTAATAAAAATTGAGAATTGAAAATTGAGAATTGAAAGATTCAAGATTTTTGATTTTCTGTTAATGTAAAAATCATGTCGTTCGAATCAGTTCTCAATCAATACTCATGGAAAGAAGTCCATGAGTCGATACTTGCAAAAACAGCCAAAGATGTAGAATATGCACTTGCATCGGCAAAACCAGACTTAGAAGATTTTAAAGCTCTTATTTCACCAGCTGCTTTGCCTTATATCGAGCAAATGGCTCAACGAAGTGCCGACCTAACTCGCAAACGTTTTGGGAAAACCATTCAGCTTTATATTCCATTGTATTTGTCGAATATCTGCGAAAACCGTTGTGTTTACTGTGGTTTCAATGCGGGAAACAGCATTAAGCGTAAAATACTAACCCTCGATGAAATAATGGCCGAAGTTGAGGTTATCAAAGCAATGGGCTACGAACATATTTTGCTTGTAACAGGCGAAGCTCCCCATCGTTCGGGAATGGATTATTTTCGTGAAGTGTTTAAAGCTTTGCGACCACATTTTGCTCAAATATCTTTGGAAATACAGCCTTTGGAAGCTCATGAATATGCTGAGCTTACCGAAATGGGTTTACATGCGGTGTATATTTATCAGGAAACCTATAATCGCGATAATTATTTGAACTATCATCATGCTGGACGCAAACAAGATTTCCAATGGAGACTTGAAACTCCCGATCGTCTTGGGCAAGCTAAGGTTCATAAAATTGGACTTGGAATTTTAGCTGGTTTGGAAGATTGGCGTACCGATACATTTTTCTGTGCTTTGCATCTCAACTATCTCGAAAAGACCTATTGGCGAACAAAATATTCAATTGCATTTCCTCGATTACGTCCACACCAAGGTTCGTTTGAGCCAAATAATCCAATGACCGATGCACAACTTCTACAGCTCATTTGTGCATATCGTATTTTTAATAATGAGGTGGAAATATCTATTTCAACTCGCGAAAGTGCCTTATATCGCGATAATATTCTAAAACTTGGAGTTACAACAATGAGTGCCGGCTCGAAAACTGAACCTGGTGGTTATGCTGTTGAAAATCGAGAATTAGAGCAGTTTGCGGTTAACGACGATCGTTCTGCTGCCGAGATTGAGAAAGCCATTAAGGCACAAGGATTTGAAGCTGTTTGGAAAGATTGGGATGGCTTTATGTAGAAATCTGTTATCGATTTGCAAAACATAATTATTTTACTTCTATGAAAAAAATAACTCAAATATTTCTATCAATCATCATTCTATCAATTGTAACAAGTTGCGATTTTATAAGGAATTCATTCACCTATAAAGACAAAACACGCGAATTGGTTGAAACAATGATTAAAGAAGATTACACTAAAAGTGTTAATTGTTTTGCACTGAAACATACTTTATTCAAGAATGCAAATATCGAAATTCTTAAAAAGAGAATAACAGGACTTCGTGGTGTTATTGTTAAGAATTTTGGAACCGAATTGACGTTTTCTCTCATGAAATCGGAAAAACGAATTTCAACCGTTAAAATTTTAGACACACCGCCAAATACTACTGAAGCATATATTCAATTTACAAATGGCAAAGAATTTGGCGTTTTCAAGGTTTTGTTTGACGACGTATCGCAAAAGATTTTAAATATTGAAATTCTTGATGTAAAAGACCCTGTTCCAAATATGGTTCCGTTTTGGATTATTGGACTTCTGATGTTGTTAATTCCAGCCTTTAATATTTACATCATTATTCTGATTCGAAACTCAGACTTAAAAAAGAAATGGTTAAAGTATCTTGCCGTTTTGGCCTTAAATGCCCCAGCTATACTGTATAATGCAATAGGTGGTTTCTCAATTAGTTTGTTGAAAATCCAATTATTGCTAGGTATTAGTTTTAGCTATATGGGATATGCATATTCTTATTGGGCTATTGGAATTCCATTAGGTGGAATATATTGGTTTTGGAAGTTAAAGCTAAACTATACGAATAATAAAGCAAATATTGAAGAAGATATCATTCCTGCTTGACATTATTCAATAAAAAAGGAGATGCATTACACATCTCCTAAGTTCAAAATTTAAAAAGGAATTCAGCATTAAAAGTGTTCGTATTCACCATCTCGATCGTCATTCATCATTAAATTTACTCCGCCTCCAATAGGTTTTGCAGGTAATGCTACATGTTGAACTTTCGATTTTCTCATTACAGCATGTTTCGTTGTTATAGCTTTTTGTTTTGGAATTTCATTTGAGTTAACCTTAAAAAATCCAATGAGTTCTTTTAGGCTATCGGCTTGGCTCGATAGTTCTTCGCTACTAGTTGCCATTTCCTCGGCACTTGCGGCATTTTGTTGTGTTACTTTATTGAGTTGATTTATGGCATTGTTAATTTGATTTGTACCGGTATTTTGCTCAATGCTAGCTGCAGTAATTTCTTGAACTAGTTTGGCTGTTTTTTGGATGTTTGGCACAATTTCTTCGAGTTGTTTCCCCGCTTTATCAGCTACATCGACACTCGATTTCGTAAGTTCGTTTATTTCACCAGCTGCTATATGACTTCGTTCAGCCAATTTTCGAACTTCGGCAGCAACAACTGCAAAGCCTTTTCCATGTTCGCCTGCACGTGCCGCTTCAACAGCTGCATTTAATGCTAATATGTTGGTTTGGAATGCAATGTCGCCAATAATCGAAACTTTTTCGGCTATTTTTTTCATTACGATAACCGTCATATTTACATTTTTGCTGCCTTCTAAAATTTCTTCGGCAGCTTTAGATGCTATTTTTTCTGTTTGTTGAGCATTGTCGGTATTTTGATGAATATTCGATGCCATCTCTTCCATGCTAGATGACACTTCTTCGGCTGCCGATGCTTGTTCCGATGCCCCTTCGGACATTTGTTGTGAGTTTGAACTCATTTGTTGACTTGCATCTGCAATATTATCGCTCGATATTTGAATTTGACTCACAATTTCCCCAATCGATTTTATCATTTCAGCAAGGGCAATTATCATTTCATCTTTGTCGGAACGAGGATTTATTTCAACAGTCATATCGCCTGCTGCAATAAGTTTTGTTTTCTCAGTTATATCCTTGGTTGCTTTAACCATTTGAATTAATGCTTTCATCAACTCATCTTTGTCGGAGCGAGTTTTTAAATCGACATCTAAATCGCCAATTGCAACAAGTTTTGCACTTTCAACTAAAGCCAAATTTGTTTCAATAATTTCATTTGTAGCATCTTTAAGTTTTCCGAATACACCACCATAAAATCCATTAACTCTACTGCTCAAATTCCCAACGGCTAATTGGCTCATTACTCTAGTAGTTTCATTTAAAGGTTCTTGAATAACTTGTGCCGATTTATTTAAACCTTCTGCAATTGATTTAAAGGCTCCATTAAATTTACTTTCGTTAATATGGATGCTTTCAAACTCTCCCATTCCACAATAAGAAATGTAAGTGTCAAGCGAATTACTTATCGATTCAATTGTTTCTATTGTTCGAATAATGGTAGGAATAATTTTGTCATTTTCTGATCGGCGACCAATTCTTTTATAGCTTTCTAAATCTTTAAAATCACCATCTGCAATATTTGCAAACGTTTCTTGAATATGTTTTAATCGATCTATAACTCCATTGGTTGATTCTGCAACTTCTGCAAATAATCCTTGATATTGACCATTAACTAACGTTGAATAATCGTTTACAGCTACACGTTTTAAAATATTGTTAGCTTCAACTAAACCTTGTAAACCATCAATACATTGATTGATATTGATTTTTATCTCATTGAAGTCACCATTGTAACTATCCGTAATTTTGGGAGGAATATCGCCTTTCGATATTCTATCGATATATTCTGCCGAAACATTTAAAGGGCCAATAACTGAATCTAAAGTATCATTTACACCCGAAATAATTGCTCTAAAATCGCCTTGATGTTTCGATGCATCAGCACGGGTTGCTAGTTTTCCTTCAACAGCAGCTTTCGATAGCATTTTAGATTCCGACACAAGTAAACTTATTGCGTCAATACATTGGTTAATATTAGTTTTTATTTCATTAAAATCGCCATTGTAGTCATCTGTAATTTTAGCGGGGATATCGCCTTTTGAAATACGGTCGATATATTCGGCAGAAACATTGAGTGGTCCAATAACAGAATTAAGTGTGTCATTTACACCAACAATTATTTCACGAAATTCAAAATTAATTTTTTCAGGATTGCCACGAGTTGCTAATTTACCTGCAGTTGCTGCTTGAGTAAGACTTTTTGTTTGATCTATTAATGACTTTATTATTGCTTGAATATTGTTTGAAATCAATATCCCTAAAATTGATGATATTAAAATTCCAGCGACTAAAAATAAAATAATTAATATTGTAGACCAATCAGCAATTGATGCATTCTCTGTAGAAATTGCTTTGCCCGATTCTACGTTATATACAATTAAAACATCTAAATCTTTTTGTAGTTGTGTTCCAATTTTTAACCAATCGGCTTTCATATATGCCTTAGCCTCTTTACTATTTCCCGCTTCGATTAGTGAAATAAAGTTTGGAAAAAAGCCCATATAATCTTGTTTATCTTTTTTTAGTTGTTCAAAGTTTTTTCTATCTATTTCATCAATAATTGTTGGCTCATATAATGCCATTAATGAATCAAATTTCAAACTTAAATTAGTTAGTTTTGTAACTTTTATGGCTCTATCATCGCTGCTATCTGCTAATAAAATATCTCTTACATTTATTCTAATTTTTTGATACGTTGCAGTAATATCGGTACATATCCCAAGAGGGACAACAACTGTTTCGAACATACCTTTGTCTGCGGTATGAATTTTTTGTACTTCAGATACTCCTATTATTCCAATTAATCCTGCTACTAAAGCTAATGACGTAAATCCTAATAATAATTTCGTCTTAATTTTCATTTTTTCAAACATAACCTAATCCTCTTTAAATGTTTTTATTATATTTTAATTAGTTTTTGGAAGTTAGGTTTATTATCCATAATTTAAACCGTAATAATTCCACTTTTTTGACCTCCTACATACCTACAAGCATAAAGGTTTCGATTTATTTAGTAAAAGTGTTGTAAATACACTAAAACACTGCAGTCTGTCTTTTTTTAAACTGCTGTTGGGTAAATATTAGTATCAATAATGGACATTGATTTTGAACTAATAGTCGTTTTTACGCATGTGAGGTTGTATCATATTTTTACGATTTAGTTAAAAGCTATTAATTGAAATGATTTGTATATTTGATATAGAAAATTTGTCGATTAACAAAAATCGATATTTAGTGTGAGAGATATTTATAGCATTATTTAAAAATTATTTAAACTTCGTAAATCACAATTAAATCGATCCATTATGCAAAAACTGAGTAAAGAAATTGAGATGGAGGTTATAGATTTGCTCAAAGCTCATAAACCCGTTGAAGCAATAATTGTTGTTGAAACAGAATTGCAATTGGGATTAAAAGCTGCCAAAGAAATAGTTGATTCGTACAGAGAACAAATTAAAAAAGATCAATGAAAATTGCAAAGAGTATTTGTACTGTCTCTAAGTCTACGACTTCGTTCGTTATTGTGTTAAATGCAGTATAATGTACTCTAAATTAATGTACCTTAAAATTAAGAATTCTGCAAAACAAATTATCCCTAAACGGATATTGTATAAATACGAATTGGTATTTCGATGGTTTTGGTATTTATTTTATAAAGGGAACAGATATCAATGTCCTATTTGTCAAAAGTCTTTACGCAACTTTATTCCAATTGAGAATGACAAGCTTTGTCCTTATTGTGGAAGCCTTTCACGAAACAGGAGGCTCTGGACTGTATTAACAAACAACATTTTGAACGAAGGAATGACTGTTCTTGATTTTTCTCCATCAAGATGTCTGTTTCGGGCAATGAAAGAAATACCTAACATTCATTATACAAGTACAGATTTTTCGGGTGATTTTATTGCTGACAAAAAATATGATATAACTAAAATTGATGTTCAAGATACGTTCTACGATTTGATCGTTTGTTATCATATTTTAGAACATATTGAAGATGATAAGCAAGCCATAAAAGAACTTTATAGAGTGCTTAAGCCCGATGGAGTCTGTGTTGTGCAAACTCCATTTAAAAAAGGGGAAATATATGAAAATAGTGCTATAACTTCAGAAGTTGATAGACAAAATCACTTTGGACAAAAAGATCATGTCAGACTATACTCCGTTGATGGTTTATATAAACGACTTAATGCTCTTGGTTTTGAAGTTGAAGTAAAAGAATATGTAGAAAATGTATCGAATCGCTTCGGTTTTGCAGAGCATGAAACGATTTTAGTTTGCAGAAAAAAATCTACCGATCAATTTTAAAGAGATAATTGAATGAAAAAGCTTAAAACATTTCTAATTTGCTTTATAGTTATTCTCCTTGTGTTTCTGGTTAAAGATAGAATGATTGGTGCAGGTATTACTTTTTCTGTTGGTCGATTCCATTTTGGAAGCATTTATACTCGATTACCGTTATACTGCATTATTTCACTTATCTCATCATGGTTCCTCATTTATTTTATAGGGAAACAGTCCCAGATAACTAAGAAAAAATGATTTGAAATCAATATAGCTAAGATTAAAACATCATTCCAACCTTAGTAAGCGTATCGGCAAAGAAATCTATTTCATCAATCGTAGTATATAAAGCAAATGAAGCTCTTGCTGTACCCGAAATTCCATAATATTGCATAATAGGTTCGGTGCAATGTGTACCTGTTCTGATGGCAATTCCTTGCTTGTCCAATATCATTCCTACATCTGCTGGATGAACTCCGTTGAAAAGGAATGATATCGCTCCCGATTTAATAGGTGCATTCCCATAAATTGTTAAATTATCAATTGCTTGCAGTCTTTTCGTTGCATGCAACATTAAATTATGTTCGTGACGTGCAATTGCACCAATTCCTATCGATGACACATAATCCATTGCAACAGCCAGTCCGTGCGCATCAACATAATTTGATGTTCCAGCTTCAAATTTAAAAGGAAGTTTATTGTAACTCGATTTTTCGAGAGTAACGGTTTCTATCATATCGCCACCACCTTGGTATGGTTGCATCTTGTCGAGCAATGCTTCTTTACCCCAAAGTACGCCAATTCCTGTTGGCCCATAGATTTTATGTCCCGAAAATGCTAAAAAATCACAATCTAATACTTGTACATCTATAGCCATGTGTTGAATTGCTTGTGCAGCATCAATCATTATAACAGCATTGAACGAATGTGCTATATCAATTATTTCTTTAATTGGATTCACCGTTCCCAACGAGTTTGAAACAGCTGTTACCGAAACTAATCGAGTGCGTTCGGTGAAAAGTGATTTATAGATTTCAAGGTCTAAAACTCCATCGTTATCGAAAGGAATGAATTTGAGCTTGCATTTTTTACGTTCACAAACCATTTGCCAAGGCACTAGGTTTGAATGATGTTCCATTGCCGAAACAATAATTTCATCGCCTTCTTCCAAAAATGTCTCGCCAAATGAATAGGCTACCAAATTTATGGAATCGGTTGTTCCTTTGGTAAATATCACCTCGTAAGATTCCTTTGCATTAATAAACGCTGCCACCGTTTCACGTGCTTGCTCATAACGTTCGGTAGAGCGTTGACTTAGGTAATGTATTCCACGATGAATATTACTGTTTATTGTAGAATAATATTCCGAAATAGCATCAATTACAATCTGTGGTTTCAGCGTTGTTGCACTATTATCTAGGTATACCAAATCTTTACCATGTATTTGTTGGTTTAGAGCTGGAAATTGTTGGCGGATAGTGTTTAATTCAAAATTCATATATTATATTTTAATGCTAAAAGCTAATTTTTAAGTTGTTTTGTCTTCAAGCCCCCTTGGCGAAGGGGGCTTGAAGAGCTACTTTATTTTTATAATATTCAAATAAATGAAACAATTAAATCTAAAAATTCTCTTTCCCAGCAATCAATGCATACAAATATTCTTTCAATGCTTCATCCTCAAGTTTTTCAACCACTTCGGCAACAAAAGCATGAAGTAAAAGCATCACAGCCTGATCGCGATTAATTCCACGTGCTTGACAATAGAAAAGCTGATCAGTATTTAATTGGCCAATTGAACTACCATGAGTACAACTTACATCATCTGCCCAAATTTCTAATTGTGGTTTGCTATGAATGGTTGCATCTGCCGATATCAACATATTTTTGTTCGATTGACGAGCAACTGTTTTTTGAGCATCTTTGGCAACATAAATTTTACCAACAAAAACTCCCGTTGATGTATCCGATGCAACACCTTTGTACAACTCGTTTGTGGTACATTCAGGATGCATGTGAGCAACATGTGTGAACGAATCTATAGTTTCGTTTTTTGTTGGTGTATATAAGCCGTTTAAAGTGGTTTGACAACCTTTGCCATTATGCGTAACTTGAATATTATTGCGAACTAATCCTCCATTTATTAAAAATGAATTTGCCTCAAATGTGCTATCAGCTTCTTGCAAAACTTCTATAGCATGAAATGTGGTATTTTGGTCGCTGTCGTTATATGTTTGATTGTACGTTACCCAGGCATTTTCTTTTACATGAATTTCGGTAGCAATGTTATTGAAATGAGTGCTTTCGTTCACCGAAATATGGAATGCTAAGAATTGTGTTTTTGAATTTGAATCACTAACAATGATATTGCGAGTTTGTAAAACCGAAGCTTCTTTGCCTTGATGAAGAAATACCAATTCGATAGGTTCTTTAATCGATACATTTCGAGCAACACGAACAATCACTCCTTCTTCTGCAAAAGCGGTATTTAAAAGTTCCAATTTACCTCGTTTGCTGATATGAGTTGCATTGTACGTAGCATTAAATCCACAAGCTTCGCGACGGCAACTTTCTTTTAACGATTCTATTGAAAGTCCTTGAACTTGTGTATCTGAAAGCTTAGCCGAAAAAACTCCATTTATAAAACAAATACGAGCTTTAGCATTCGTTTTTGGTAAAAGAGTATCAATTTCATCTTTTGAAATTTCGAATGACGAAGCTTTTACATATGCCCTTTCGTAAACACTAGCAATATCGGTATATTTCCATTCTTCATCTTTTTTCGATTGAATGGCAAGCGATTTATAATCGTCGAGATATTTTTTCTTTTCAGCCGGAACGACAGTATTCTGCGAAATCAATGTTTCGAATAAGGTGTCGTTTATGTTTTTTTCTGGTTGCATCATTTTTTATTTTATTTTGATAAGACAGCTCGCGAGCTGTCCCTACATTAGCACATCAGCACATTAACCAATTAGCACATTACTTATTCTCCAACCTCTTGTTTAATCCAATCGTAGCCTTTTGCTTCGAGTTCCAAAGCCAATTCTTTTGGACCACTTTTTACAATGCGACCTTTATATAAAATATGCACAACATCAGGTACAATATAGTCTAACAAACGTTGATAATGTGTGATTACCAAGAATGAATTTTGCTCGGTTCTAAGTTTATTCACGCCCGTTGCTACAATTCTCAATGCATCAATATCAAGTCCTGAATCGGTTTCGTCAAGAATTGCTAGTTTTGGATCGAGCATTGCCATTTGGAAAATCTCGTTCTTTTTCTTTTCTCCGCCCGAAAAACCTTCGTTCACAGCTCGTTTACTCAAAGAATCACCAAGTTCTACAACCTGACGTTTTTCTTTCATCAACTTTAAGAATTCTGCTGGTTGTAAAGCTT
>Ga0302296_1000894_pt1 | contig 23135 bp, 19 predicted proteins | sample III_Fen_N3_1_FD_194546 | JGI IMG/M metagenome (GOLD analysis project Ga0302296, IMG submission 194546) | Peat permafrost microbial communities from Stordalen Mire near Abisko, Sweden - III_Fen_N3_1 | ecosystem: Environmental > Terrestrial > Soil > Wetlands > Permafrost | place: Sweden: Abisko...
CCCTCTCTTCACGAAGAGAGGGAGGAAGGCCGCCTGCGGACTTCGGGGTGAGTTATACTTGAATTACGACATTATATTATTTCTATTACTTAATAGCCGATTAATTAAAAATTAATAATCGGACTTCCCTTTTTTGCTGTCTTCGAGTAATGAATTGAACGTTGCGGCGACGCATTGTTTCGAAACAAAACAATTAAATTCCAACTATGAACTTGAAGAGAAACTTATTCGTTGCCGGGCTGATCGTACTAATTTCAGGAATTACGCCAGCCCTGGCACAATCGCAGTGGCGTGGCCCAAGCCGCGACGGTATTTATCCGGAAACCAATTTACTGAAACAGTGGCCTGATGAAGGTCCAAAAATGCTCTGGTCGTACGAAGGGCTGGGAATCGGGCAGGGCAGTGTAGTCGTCGCCGACGAAAAGGTTTTTGTTACCGGAATTCCCGACACGCTCAATTCGGAAGGTTTTCTTTTTGCGTTCGATGCCAAAGGGAAGTTGCTCTGGAAGAAAAACTATGGCAAAGACTGGACTGGTATTTTCCCCGGAGCGCGCTCTACGCCTACGGTTGCCGGCGATCTGGTTTACATCGAAAGTGGCAACGGCGCCGTCTATTGTCTGAAATCTCAAACGGGCGAAACGGTGTGGAGTGTCGACTTTTTCAAGGATTTTCAGGCCGATTCAATTCAGTTTGGCTTTTCCGAATCGCTACTGGTCGATGGCGACAAGCTGTATTGTACTCCCGGAGGAAAAACGAACAACACGGTTGCCTTGAACCGCTTTACCGGAAAGAAAATATGGTCAAGTCGGGCGTTCGGCGAAAAAGCGACCTACTGTTCGCCCATTGTCATCAACCACAATGGCCAGCGCTTGCTGGTAAACCTTACTTCTACTTCCATCATTGGGCTGGATGCCGACAATGGCCAGATGTACTGGCGTGTTCACCAGTTTCAGGACAATAAAATACATGCCAACACGCCGGTTTATGCCGATGGTTCGCTGTTTGTATCGAGTGCGTCGCGTAAAGACAGTTCGGGCCTGGTTTCGCTGAAGCTTTCGCCTGACGGTAAAAAGGCCGAAATAGCCTGGCGCAACAAGGAATTCATTAGCCTGATGGGAGGTTTTATCCTGAACAACGGGTACATCTACGGAGGTGGGTATCTTCAGCCTAAATGGTTTTGTATCGATGCAAAGACGGGTCAAACGAAATACATTGCCAAAGAATTGGGCGGCGGACCTGTGATTTATGCCGACGGACTTTTCTACTGTTATGCCGAAAAAGACGGCGAAATGGCGCTGGCCGAAGGAACTCCCGAACAATTCCGCATCATCAGCAAGTTTAAAATTCCGCTTGGAACCGCGCAACACTGGGCGCACCCGGTGATTGCCAATGGCAAACTGTACATCCGGCACAACGGTGCGCTGATGGTGTACGACATTGGAAAGAAATAAAACAGGAAACAGAAAAAGGGAAACAGGAAAAGGAAGTAGCCGGATTATTAGAGGGTTTTTCGTAATTTTGATGAAAAGTTGAAATTCAAAGTGTTTGATAAACCGATTGAGATGAAACAATATACAATTACAATACCTGATGATGAGGAATTCAACTTTATCGAGTTGATAAAGAGTCTTTCTTACATTACCAATATTGAGAAAAATTCAATTTTAGATATTCCGGAGGAACATAAACAGTTGGTGAGGGAACGCATTGAGAAATATAAAAACAGTCCGGAAAGCTACATGACCTGGGAGGATATCGAGAATAAATTGAAACTTGATTGATGTCCTTCAAAATAATATATCATCCGGAAGTCCTTTCTGATATTCGGAATGCGGTCGATTGGTATAATGGCCAACAAAATGGTTTAGGCGACCGCTTCCATTCCACCATCAAAGAACATTTAGACTTTCTTAAAAATTCTGCTTCCGGTTTTGCCATCCGATACGATGAGGTTCATTGTATGCCAATTCGGAAGTTTCCGTACATGGTTCATTATCGAATTGATATAACTCATAAGATCATAAAGGTTGAAGCTATTCTAAATACGAACCGCGATCACCGTAAATGGGGTGAACGGAAATCATAATGCGGATTGAAATTTTGAACTTGTCAGGTTTGGATACCTATTCCTCGATTAATGCTACGCAACCGCGTTTTTCCAGGCTTCGAGCTGCATTTTCAGGAATAATAACAGGAAAAAGAAGAAGCTGATCACAAAGAAAACGGTGATGGCGAGTACCGAAAACCTCATGCTTCCGGTGATGGCCTCGATGACCCCAAAACTAAAGGTACCAGCTACCGTTGCCAGTTTCTCCATGACATCGTAAAAACTAAAAAACGAAGTATGATCGGTGGTGTCGGCGGGTAGCATTTTCGAATAGGTGCTACGGGCCAGCGATTGCGAACCACCCATTACGAGCCCAATGAAAAATGCGGCAATCAAAAAATGCAGCGCGTTTGTGATGTAATAAGCCCCGACGCAGATTACGATCCAGGTGACGATGGTAATCATCAGGGCACGCAGGTTGCCAATTTTTTCTGAAATGCGGGCAAACATCCAGGCGCCTAACATACCAACCAGCTGAATCCCAAGGATGGTAGGGATAAGTACGCCCTCTTTCAGGCCAACTTCTTTTTCGCCATAGGTAGCTGCCATAAACATGGTGGTCAGTACGCCCATCATCAGGAAGAAAAAGCCGGTCAGGAACAGACTGAGTTTATACGATTTTCGGATCTGGTTGAATACGATACGCAATTCCTTGTAGCCGTTGGTAAGCACCGATTCGCGTTTGACCCTCTTTCGGAACGTATATTTGGGCAAACGGCTAAAGGTAATTTGCGAAAATGCGATCCACCATACACATACGGATAGAAATGAAATGCGGGCAGGTAAAGAACTATCAGCTGCAATGCCAAACAGGCCCGGTTTCATGATCATTAGCAGGTTGAAAAGCAACAAAATTACCCCGCCCAGGTAGCCCATCGAATAACCGCGGGCGCTGATGCGGTCCTGATCTTCAGGCTCGGCAATGACCGGCAGAAACGAATTGTAGAACACAATACTTCCGCCATAGCCCAGGGTACCCAACGCAAAGGCAATGACCCCCAGTTCGATGTGGTCTTTGTCGAAGAAAAATAAAGCGCCGCAGGCCGTAGCGCCAATCAGGGTAAAGGCCCGCATGAAACCCTTCCGCCTTCCGCTGTAATCGGCCATCGACGAAAACAAAGGCGACATAATGGCGACCAGCAGGTAGGCCGCCGCAATGGCCCACGAGTAAAGCACCGTATTGACGACCGAAGCGCCAAAAAAGGAAATGGTAAAGTTGTTTCCCGAACGGGTAACAGTATTGTAATAGATGGGAAAAATGGCCGATGCGATGGTAAGTTGGTACACCGAGTTAGCCCAGTCGTACATCACCCAACCACGAACGACCCGCTTATCGCCTTTCACGATGGTTTGAACATCTTTTCGATTGATCATAGCAGCCTCTTGATTTTTGGGTTGCTAATATACAATTTGATTTTGGTTTATTTCCGCCCGCATTTCCGGGGTGTACGGCAATTTTCTTTCGTACCTGATGTCGATTTTTGATCGAAATAGTGTCTTATGATGTTTGGTGTGGGTGAATTTTTCACACATACTCACCCCCACGCACCTTCGGTGCTTGCCCCTCTCGTTAAAAAGAGAGGGGGGAAGGCCGCCTGCGGACTTCGGGGTGAGTAAAAATTAATAAAGGGAATTTGTCGTACACCGCATTTTCACGAAACGGCCATAGTTTTCTACGGCTTTCGCAATTAAATCTTTCTCTTTTTGGTTGTGTGGCCTGAAGTGATCAAGTTCAATCGATGTAATTTCTTTCTGAAGGGTTCGCTTCCATAGTCCGCTGATTTGGCCGTTTACAACCACTACCGGCCTGAAAATGCCATTGCTTGAAATGGCTTTCGAGTGATGATCGGCAGTAATTGCGGCGCTCCGGTTCTTGTAGCTGATCAGGTATTCGTCGAAGGCAGGCAGCAGATAAACGGAATCGGGCAGGGAAGGAGCGATGCTGATTGAATCGGAGAACCAATACGTGTCGTTGCCAATGGTTTCTGAAATCAAGGTCGATTTGTTCATGTCAAGTGCTTTTCGGGCTTCAGCAACCGGCAAGCCCGACCACCATACAAAATCGGGAAAGGTGGCTGGCCCATGACTGGTAAAGTACTTTTTTGCCAGCAAAGCCAGCGCTTCTTCTTTGATTAGGTTTTTTTTCTGCGGAACCCGTTCCGAAAGCAAGGCGTGGGTTTGTTTTTTGCCCCGAATGCCGCCACTGCAAATGATTCCGTCAATTTCGGCTTCCATCAGGATGTGCGACAACCGGTTTTCGTCGGTGCTTATTTCAGCCCGGTTGAGCTGGCTGCTTAGTTCTTCGCGGGTTAGCGACCGATGGCCTTCCAGCGCTTTTACAAGTACCTCCTGACTCTTTTTAAATACAGCTTCCGTAAGTTCCAGATCGCGGTTTCGGGCTTTCATGGCCGATTTAATTTGTTTCGCAGTGAGTTCGAGCAACCAATAAATGTCATCTGCCGAAACAAAATGCCAGGTTGGACGCATCAAATGGGTGCGGAGGATGTCGCCCTGATTAAACGCGGATAGAATTTGTTCTTCGGTTAAATGCGGCAAGCGCACGCCAAGGGCCCATTTTGCCTGAATAAAATCCTGAGCCTGCATGGCGCCCATCCAGCCAACAAGTTCTTTCGGTGTATGAAAGCTGGTAACGGCAAGTTGCTGATTCTGGAGACGGATGGCTGAGATTTCGCTTTGTTCCATGATTATTGACCGCTTTTTTCAACATGCGTGAGAATGTTCGTCAACATCTCAATTTGCGCTTTTTGAATTTCCAAAAGTTCCTGCTGCTGATCCATCACGAAATGATCAATTTTCTCGTGAAGTGTCCTGATTTCCAATTCCGATTTCAGGTTGATCATGTAGTCTTTTTTACCTCTTTCCCGGTCTTTTTCTTCCTGACGGTTCTGGCTCATCATGATAACCGGTGCCTGCAAGGCTGCCAGGCACGACAGGATTAAATTTAAGAGGATGAAAGGGTAGGGATCGAACCCTTTGTTGAGAAGCCAAAATATATTTAAGCTGATCCATATAAAAATAAATACTCCGAATGAAATTATAAAGGTCCAACTGCCGCCAAATGACGCAACTTTGTCGGCAATCTTTTGCCCAACCGTCAGAACTTGCAGTTCATCGCCGTCCAACTTATCCGATAAGGTTGTGTTGTCAGTTATTGCGGTTAGTACCTTCTTTTCAGGTTCTTTCAGTTCTCCGAGTTCTTTGGTCAGGTACTCAGCGATGTGTTTTTTTCGATATTGATTCAATTCACTAACAGATAAATGGCTGTCGTGCGAGAATTGAGGATGGTCTTTTTGTATTAAGTTCAGGATAGCATGTCTGATCGTTCGAGCCGAAACTTTATCGGTATTCTGAAATTCGTCGTTCGAAATGTCGCTGCGGAAAGTTTTCATATTCTATACGTTAATCCTTAATTATTTTTCTTGTTAAAATCAAAGGCTGCTCCCATTCACCCATCGGTTTCTTGGGGTTTCAAATATACAAAACCCTAAATTGGTTTGAGTTCAGGAAAGCAGCCTTTTAAGAAAACTATTTATCTTCCGGAAGTTTAACGACGGTAACTTCTTCGGTTGTTTTGTTTGGATCGATCATCTGCATCAGTTTTAATCCGAGCAGTCCGTCGATGGCAGTTCCACCGCCGTTGTTGCCGCCGCCAATCAGCACATCAGGAATCAGTTTCACGTTTCCTTTCGAGAGTTCTTCTGTAATTTTATAACGGGTAAAGTTATCGCCACCCATTGCTTTCACGGCCAGTTCGTAAGCTTCGGCAGTTGATTTACCGATTGCCAGAATTTTACCAGCTTCGGCCTCACCGGTTAAAGTTATTTGTTGCGCTTGAGCTGCCGCCCGCATTTTAATAGCTTCCGATTCGGCACTCACTGCCAATTTCACGCTGGTAGCATCACCTTCCGCTTTTTTAACCGTTGCATTGGCCGTGCGTTCAGCTATTTCAACACTTTGCTGAGCTTTCACAATGTCTTTTTGCATGTCGGCAATGGCGGTTTCTTTTTCCATTCCCTGGCGCGTTTCCTGTGCCCGTTTCTGGGTATCGTAAGTCACCTTCTGTTCTTCGGCAATCTTACGGTCAGTCAGGGTTTTCATCAACGATTCAGGAGGAACAATGTCGCCAATCAGCGTGTCAACCGCATTCACGTTGTATTCGTCCAATACCTTCTTGATGTGTTCTTTGGCCGATTCCTGCCGTTCTTTGCGGGTACTCAGGAAAGCAATTACATCGCTGTCCTGCGCAGAGTTGCGGAAGTAGTTACCAATGGTTGGTTCCAACACCTGCGATACGAGGTTGACCATGTTTCCGAAGCGGGCAATTACTTTGGGTGCTTCGGTTGTGGGGACGTGGATGATTTGTGCCACGTCGAGGTTGAAAGGGAAACCATCTTTCGACCGCACGGTAATTGTCGACAGGTTTTTATCCAGGTTATGCGCTTCGCTGCGTGCCGATGCCCAGTTCAGAACCAGATTAGTGGTTGGAACCTGCTCAACCTTCATGATGTACTTGTTAATCGGGTATTTTCCCGGGCCAAGCGGTTCGAGCCAAACGCCTTTAAACCCTTTCTGAACAATGTTTCCGTGTTTAAATTCAGCACCGGTTAAGTCGTTTCCTTCCTGACCAATGTACGAAATCACCACACCAACAAACCCAATCGGTATTTCGGTCATCGGTATCTCTTCAACCTGAACCGCCCATGGATTGAGGTTGTACGAACCTGCCAATATCACTTGCGGCTGTAAGCCTCGGTTCCCTTTGTTCTTGATAAAAGCGTCAAAATCCTGAAAGTTGTTGTGTCCGTCAATCAGTTTACCAGCAATCTGATTTTCTTCGATGGGCAAGCCGTCGAGTGTAGTAATAATTCCGACCATACTTTCCTGAATACGAACCATATCGGCTATCGAAATCTGGAACAACATCGTATTGATACGGTACGAACCTGCTGTGATGTAAACGGTTTGACGACCTTTCTGTCCGCCGTTGGTCAGGAATTTTTCTGAATCCTGAAAATTATCACAGTCAACACGTTGAGCAAGAATGTTCCCGGTTGGAATTTCGGCGCCGTCTTTGGCCATGATTAATCCGATTTTACCTTCAGGAATAATGGTAAACTGTTCCATCGTAACGCCGTATTGCCATACCCACATACCGAAGTATAAACCCGGAGCAAGCGCTTTGGCCTGAAACCCGGCTTCGCCTTTGGTGGCAATGATGCGTCCATCGGGTAATTCTTTGTTTGCCCCAAATAGCACGAATTTTTTTACGACCAATCCGATTCTGTCTTCAGGAACGATGACCATTCCGAATAAAAAACGAAGAATAAACTTGTATAACACCAGGCACAATACTGCTGGAATGATCCACCAGTAAACTAAATAAGCGTTTTCCATTGTTTGTTTTTTTGAGTTGATTTTTATTTGTAGAGCCACAAATTAACTTTGTAAACGAAGAAATTAACAGGATTTATAGGTGAATAGCTGCAATTGCCAGTTGATTGTAACATGTTGACGGTATATTATTATTTATGGTGAATTGGTTGCACTAAGTTAAGCCATTATTCGATACGATGCATTCTCTGGAGGTGACTTTTCATATATTCAAGATAAATACAAAAATCTGTCATTTACTCAAGATCGAAAAGTGATATAACGAAGAAGGCAGCCCAATTGAGCTGCCTTCTTCATTAAACCCAAATTACACGGTAGAAATTTGGGCTTATTCAAGTATGTTTTAGAGAATTAAGCCACTTCCAGACTTTTCTTTGATTTTCGGTACAGGTATGAATTAAAAATGTTCCTTTTTGCAAATCGTAATTGCTTGTCAGAATTGACCATTTTAATATACACACTTTTCGGAACGCCAAAGTATTCATAAGTAGAACCATCTAAGAATGTAACTTCGAGTAAAAGACCTTTGTGCTTGAAATCGACAATGTTCGATTCTGTAATTGTTGCATTGTATTCTTCAGCATTTGCAGCGATGGTTTCGGGTGCAATACTCACCAGAAAATGGTAAGCATCAATAATTTGCCGACTTTTTTGTTCGGCCAAAGTAAACATTTCATCACCTTCCTGAAACTTGTCAGGATGCCATTCCTTTACCAGATTTCTATAGGTTGTTTTTAGTGTTTTCAGATCGGTGTCTTGCTCAACATTGAACAATTTCTTGTATTCATTCACACGCTTCATAAATGTTCTTTTCTTAATTTACTGATTGATGGAATCTTAACAAAATTAAATTCCTGAATTTTAACAAGCCGCAAAAGTACATCATTAAAAGTCTTGAATGCTAAGCGTATGTTATTTCTGCGACATTTTAGAAATTTATGTGAAATGATTTTTGTTTTACAGTTCTTCGAAGATGAAAATCATTTAAGTTGACGTTGGTTGCAATCTGAGCAACAGGGAACGACCTGAATTTAAAACCTGTACTTTAAGGTAATTAAAGCCCCATTGTTTGTAAATGAAAAGTAGAGATCTCTATTTTTATATGCATAACCAGTGGAAGAAGACTCACCATTCGTAAAAACGTAATTTATCGAAGGATTAATTTCAAAACCTAGCAATATGGATGGATTTATCTTATAGAAAAAACCCAGACCAAATCCAATTCCGGGACTATATTTATAAACGTCAATGTCTCTTTGAATTGATGGTACACTTGGATTTTGAGTTGTATAATTCGTGTAATTATAAATCATTTGTACATTCAATCCATAATTGAATTCCAACTTATTAATTGATTTTTGCTTTTCAATTCCGATAAGCAATCCGCCATTAAATTGTGAATCTTTTGTAATGAAAGAACCCACACTTGGTATGTTTTTATGAAAACTTCCTTCCAAATTAATTACTCCCACTTTAAGCCACAGATCATTGGAAATAGATCGTGCATATTTTAATGATAGATCGTCGAGAGTCAATTTACTTGAAGAAACAGAAATTTCATTTTTCAAAGTAGGGGATTGAACCGTGTCCTGTGCATGAACAAGGCAATTAAATAGAAATAATAAACAGACAATAGAACAGACAGTTTTTTTCATGGCTAATGTTTTTAGTTTAGTTCAATAACGTAAAGAATGTCTATATATTATGGCAAATAAATATTGGTAAACAAAAAAATCTGCCTTTTCCTCATGATCGAAAAGTGATATAACAAATAAGGCAGCTCCAATCGGGCTGCCTTATTCTATAGAAACTTTTCCAAAGCTTTATATATTATAGCTTTGGAAAAGTTATTAGTTAACTTTATTACGCCAGAATTTCTTTTACCTGGTTGTAAACATTCTCGGCTGTAAATCCAAGTTTTACGTCCAGTACGGTGTATGGGGCTGAAAATCCGAATGATTCCAATCCAAATACTTTACCGTCGGCGCCAACCAATCCTTCCAGATTAACTGGTAACCCGGCTGTCATACCGAATTTTTTAACTCCAGCTGGTAATACACTTTGCTGATATTCTTTGCTTTGGCTACGGAATAAACCTTCGGAAGGAACCGAAACAATCCGGCATTTGATGCCTTCTTTTTCAAGTAATACTTGTCCTTCAACCAAAGTGGCAACTTCTGAACCGCTGGCCAAAAGAATCACATCAGGTGTTCCTTCCGAATCGGTAACGATGTAAGCGCCTTTAGCAGCCTGTTGTGCTTCGGCATAACGATCGCCTTTCGAAGGCAGGTTCTTGATGTTTTGACGAGATAAAATCAGCGCAGTTGGTGAATCAGTATTTTCGAGAGCCAGTTTCCAGGCAACTGTTGCTTCTTCGCAATCAGCCGGACGAAGCACCAAGGTTGAATTTTTGCCGTGGTGGTTCTTCAATTTTTCCATCAGGCGGATTTGTGCTTCCTGTTCAACGGGCTGGTGAGTCGGACCATCTTCTCCAACGCGGAAAGCATCGTGGGTCCAAACATATTTAACAGGTAATTGCATCAGGGCAGCCATACGCACTGCGGGTTTCATGTAATCGGAGAAAACGAAGAAAGTACCGCAAACAGGAATGATACCACCGTGAAGCGCCATTCCGTTCATGATACAAGCCATGGTTAACTCGCAAACTCCTGCCTGGAAGAATGAACCTGAGAAGTCACCTTTGGCAAATGCAGTGGTTTTTTTCAGGAAACCATCGGTTTTATCAGAGTTTGAAAGGTCGGCTGAAGAAACAATCATGTTTTCTACTTCACCTGCAAAAGCAGCCAGAACGGTGCTTCCTGCAGCACGTGTAGCTGAACCTGCTTTTTGTACTATTTTGCTGAAGTCAAATTTTGGAGCTTCTTTGCTGAAAAATTTAGCCAATTTGGCAGCCAATTCAGGATTTGCTTTTTTCCATGCTGTCTGAATTGCTTTTTTTGAAGCAGCTGCGTCAACCAATTCTTTTTTACGTTGATCGAACAACGCCTGAACATCGTCAAAAATGACGAATGGATTCTTAGGATCGCCACCCAGGTTTTCGATTGATTTTTCGAACGATGCACCAGCTTCGCCCAATGGCATTCCATGGGTAGCACATTGACGTTCAAAACTAGAACCGTCAGCTTTCAAAGCGCCTTTACCCATGATCGTTTTACCAATAATCAGGGTTGGTTTTTCTTTTTCACTCTGAGCTTCTTTCAATGCAGCGCGGATAGCATTGGCATTGTTACCTTCGATGGTAACTACTTTCCAGCCCCAGGCTTCGTATTTTTTTGCAGTATCTTCTTTTGTAACGGCATCAGTTCCAGTCGAAAGCTGAATATCGTTCGAATCGTAGAACATGATCAGGTTGTTCAATCCGAGGAACCCGGCAATACGGCCTGCGCCCTGCGAAATCTCTTCCTGAACGCCACCGTCAGAAATGAATGTGTAAGTTTTATGAGCCATCCATTCGCCAAAACGGGCAACTAAAAAACGTTCGGCAATAGCAGCTCCAACTGCCATGGTGTGGCCTTGTCCAAGCGGACCTGAAGTATTTTCAACTCCTCTGGCCGGTTCAACTTCAGGATGTCCCGGAGTTGGGCTGCCCCATTGACGGAAATTGGCCAGTTCGTCCATGGTGTAGTGCCCATTTATAGCCAAAATCGAGTATAACATCGGTGACATGTGGCCGGGATCGAGGAAGAAACGGTCACGGTTAATCCAGGTCATATCGCTAGGATCGTAATTCAGGAATTCTGAATAAAGAACAGTTACAAAGTCGGCCCCACCCATTGCACCACCGGGATGGCCTGATTTAGCTTTTTCAACCATCGATGCCGACAGAATCCGAACATTGTCAGCTGCTTTTGTCAAGAGATTTTTTTCCATTTTAAATATAATTGATAGAATTTTCCGTTTAAAAAAATTATCCGGCAAAGATAGCATTTACGATTAATTTTATTGGGCATCAATATTATTTGAGTATTAAGATATTCAGGAAAAATTATCTGACCTTGATGGATTCATCAAAAGCAGAAATCCTATCTTTTATTCCTTTCTTTGTTGATCAAAATTCAATCTTCGATTGTTGTAAAGTCAGAAAAGTATATTTGTATCCTAGTTTGAAATATGATTATGAAGTTGATTTCATTGACTCCGCGTGTATCGAAGCACTATCTTCTGCTCATAGCTGCATTTGTTTGGACTTTTGCCGGAGGAATGTTGTTAGTTAGGGGTTATTCCTTTTTAACGGCCTTTCCTGCTTTTAGAGCACTGAAAATTTTGGGATGTTTACTTGGTGGACTTGTGTTTTTCAAACTTCTGTTTGCCAAAATATCAGCAAAACACGTTCTTCGGATTCAGGGCATGCCCATCGATCGTCCATGTTTATTTTCCTTTTTTAATGTGAAAAGTTACCTGATGATGGGTATCATGATTTCATCAGGCATTCTTCTTCGAAAATCGGGTGTAATTTCAGCTGAATATCTTTCGCTTATTTACATCACGATGGGGATTCCACTGTTGATGTCTTCCTTCCGGTTTTACTATTCTTTTATCGTTTTCTGAAGCAGAACTGGTACCTATTTCGTTTTTTGACAATTAACAATCAATGGCAAACTATTGTCTTTCAGAGGTTCGCCGTTGAAGTTCCCAAAATATTCGATAAATCCAAATCCGGCTTCTTCCAACAATTCCTGAAGCTTATTTTGCCGGATGGCATACAGCTTAACCGAGTTTTTAATCACCTGACCGCTTGATTTGATTGTCAATTTGGTGTTAAAATCGATCAGGTCATCATTCTCTCCGAACTCGTAACTTCGTTCAAAACGAACGTAATCATTGTCAATTAATGGAAGGGTTTTAACCTGATGATCAAGGATGTGCTGATAATTCAGAATCTGAATGGAGAGTTTTCCTTCCGGCGAAAGAACGTTGTATGTTGCCCGAAAAAACTGGCGAATGTCATCATCGTTCAGTAAATGAACCAGCGTATTTCCGAAGCAAACGACCGTGTCAAAATACGATTCAGGGTACCGCTGATCGGTTAATCGCATGTCTAACTGCTCGAAAACCGGAAACATCGCATCTTCAGCTTTGGTATTCTGAGCAATTTCAATCATTTGACTATCCATATCAAATGCCCAGGTTGGAAATCCGAAATGAGTAAGAGCAAACGACAAATCGCCAATGGCACAACCAACATCCAGAACTCTCGCGCCGTTGTATGGAAGAACCTGCCTTAAAAAATCAATCTATGCCGGATTGAAGGGAAAAATATGCGGGTAATACTGGGCAATGCTGGTGTAAAAATGTTCGTTCATAAGAGCAATTTGAAGATTTGAAAATTGTTTAATACTTGCCTTTTTCCCCTCTTTAGGAGGGGGATAAGGGGAGGCTTTCACTGCGGATATTCAATTCGGGCATGGTATATATTAACCAGTTTTTCGAGTAAAGTGCTTTTCAGGATGCTGATGTCCTTGAATGTCAGATCCGAATTTATCAACTGATTCGACCTGATTTTTTGTTCCACCATGGTTTCGATCAGTACGCGGATGGCATCGAACGATTTATCTTTCAGGCTTCGCGAGGCAGCTTCAATTCCGTCGATCAGCATCACAATGGCTGTTTCCTTGTTTTGTGGCAATGGCCCGGGGTAGGTAAACAATTTGTTGTCAATCTCTTTTCCGGGATTCTCGTTTTGATACATTCTGTAAAAATAGTTTGCCTGAGAAGTTCCATGGTGCGTGGCTATGAACGAAATCAAGACTTCAGGTAACTTATACTTTCGGGCCAGTTGTATTCCGTAAGTTACGTGATCGATAATGATTTCGGCACTTTTAATGTGATCAAGATTATCGTGTGGATTCATACCAATAGCCTGGTTCTCGATAAAATATTCTGATTTTTGAGTTTTCCCAATGTCGTGATACAAAGCTCCGGCATATACCAGGAACGGGTTTCCTCCGATACGATAAATCACTGCTTCGGCCAGATTTGCCACCTGCATGGAATGTTGGAAGGTTCCGGGAGCTTCCTCTGCCAGTTTACGCAACAGAGGCTGATTGGTATTCGAAAGTTCGATCAACGTAACATCCGAAACAAAACCGAAAATTCGTTCGAAAATATCGATGAGCGGATAGGTAATGAAGATGATTAAACTACTGATCCCGAACCATTCGATCGTTTGCCAGTTTATTGTTTCAAGGCTTCCTTCCTGAACCATTGACATCGAAATATAGACGATCGAGTAGGCCAGAAAAACTGCCACCGCCGATAGAACCAGGTGCGACCGTTTATGAAGTTTATTTAAAGAAAAAACAGCAATAATACCGGCAATCATCTGTAAAATAATGTATTCGTAGCTGTTTGGTGCAAAATAACCGATAAGAAGGGTCGTAACGATCAACGAAAAAATAGCCGTTCGTGAGTCGAAGAAAATCCGAACCAAAATAGGTAAAATAGCCATCGGGACCATGTATATGTTCAGCAATTTCACTTTGGTTGCAAATCCAGCCAGAAAAACCATCAGCACAATCATCAGGATGATAAATGTGAGTTTTCGTTTATGGTCAAAAAGTTCGCGACGATAAAAAAGCAGATAAAGGAACATCAAAACAATTAACGACGAAATAATTATCAGACGTCCGGCAATGACCAGAAAATATTCGATGTTGTCACCTCTTTTTGTTTCGTAGGCTTTTTTGAGCGATTCGAGAATCAGGAATTTTTCGGAACCAACCAAATCGCCCTGAAAAATGATCCGTTCTCCAGCCTGTACCATTCCTTTTGTAGTCGACAGTTTATCAAGAAGTTGCTTTTTTTCATTCTGGTTGAGCTTCTCGTCGAAATACAGATTTTCAGCCACAAAATCAGTCAAGTTCAGCTTTTGTACGATTTCGGGATAATATTTACCTGATAATTTTCGGATGCTATCGTTAAGATCAAGGTAGGCCGCTTTGATGGATCGTAATTTCAAAACAGGGATTTTGATTGCTTTATTCCCTTTTATCTGCATGATTTCAGACTTACCTTCAAGATCTTTGTATGAATTGATTGATTGAGACAAGATTCCCGACTGATAAATATTTTGTAGTGTTTTTGAAAAATGTTGAAAATGATCGATCGATTTATTTGTCGGAACAGTTTCTTTAAGTTTCGAAAGTGCTTTTGTAAATTCTTTTACCTTGGTATTTCCAACCAACGTGTCAAGCGTATAATAAGGAATATAAGTATTTAATAATGAATCGTTTTCTGTCTTAATTTCAGCCTCTGTTTTCAAAATTGCAAAATTGAACGGGGCAATCAGTGTTTCATGTCTCCATGGACTTCCTTTCTGAAATTCGTATTTAAACCTGCTTTCACCCGGAAACACAAAAAAGATTACGCCAATTCCGGCAACAAATACCATTGCCAGGTAAAAAAGATGATAAGACTGATTTAAACGGGTTAATAACTTTTTCATAAATTCTGGATTTTGAAAACCTTTGCAATTTAGAAAGTAACGGTTAAATTTTACCTTTGATAAACTAAAAGTACGAAAATCTTCGAAGTTACGAGCAATACCTGATATTTCTACTTTGTAGATAACGGTTAATCACTTCGGTAATATCCATACATTATGAACTATGGCATTTCAGGTTTAAGTATTATTCCCGTTCGGAGAGAGCCTTCAGAACAAAGTGAAATGGTTACTCAGATTCTTTATGGTGAACATTTTGTTGTGTATGAAGAAATGCTTGGTTGGGCTCACGTGAAGCTCGCATTTGATGGTTGTGATGGTTGGGTAGATCTGAAAATGGTTACTCCACTGACAGAAAGGTCGTTCCAAAAGATTGACCATTCGCCTTATGCCGTTACTACTGATATTTTTAACATTATTCCGACTACTTCCGAACAAACCATGATGATTGTTGCCGGAAGCACACTTCCATGCTGGAGACCGTATTTGAAGGAATTTTCAATTCAGCAGGAAATTTTTAATCACACCGGAAACTTTACTTATAAAAAACCTGCGAATGTTCGAAAAGTGATTATCGATCAGGCTTTGAAATATTTCAACGCTCCGTATTTGTGGGGAGGCCGGTCTCCATGGGGTGTCGATTGTTCAGGATTAACCCAGATTATTTATAAGATGGCTGGCTATACGATTCCGCGCGATGCCAGCCAACAGGTTCATTGCGGTATAGCCCTGAGTTTTGTGGAAGAAACTAAACCAGGCGATCTGGCTTTTTTCGACAATGATGAAGGTCAGATTGTACATGTCGGGATCATTTGGGAAAAGAATAAAATCATCCACGCTTCAGGAAAAGTTCGTATCGATAATGTTGACCAGTTTGGAATTTTTAATACTGAAACCAAACGCTATACACACCAGATGCGGGTAATGAAGCGGATCGTTAAGTATTAACGAACGAAGTGGTTAGCATTCAGTTTAAATTAGTCATTAGTTGTCATTAGTTGTCATTAGTTTCACGTCATTCATTGTCAATTGCTTCGTAACTTTTTTTACAATTAAATGACAATCAACGACCTAATGACTTGAAGCCATGTAACTCATAACTCATAATTTTCTCATGTACACCTACCAATATCCCCGCCCTGCTGTAACTGTTGATGCCATTATAATTTGTAACCGGATTTCGGTCTTGCTGATTGAACGAGGAAGAGAACCTTTCAAAGGCAAATGGGCACTTCCGGGAGGATTTGTTGATATGGATGAAGATCTGGAAACAGCTTGTCGGCGCGAGTTGGAAGAGGAAACCGGATTGAGGGTGGGAGAGTTGAAACAGTTCAAAACTTATGGCAGTGTTGACCGCGATCCACGAGGGAGAATCATTTCGGTGATTTTTTATGCCTTTCCGGAGAAAGAATTAATTCCGTTAGCAGGCGATGATGCGGCAAAAGCTCAGTGGTTTCTACTCGATAACCTTCCTGAACTGGCATTCGATCATCAGCAGATTATTGATGAGTTTACGTCTGAAATCATGCGATAATGCTGTTTTAGTTTTAATTATATAACAACCTGTATATCTGTACGCTTGATGGTTAATTTCATTTTATTTCACTATTTTCAGCCTATCTGATTTGTTTTCCTAACTGCTCAATTTCCTTTTTCCGTATAGCAAGTATATTAATGTACCGCTGGCAATTAGCTTTATGATCTGTCTCATTCTTTGAATAAACATTATAGGATTTGACGAGCCAATCGATGGCAGCATCAGATTTTCCTTCCATCTCACAGGCCAAAGCCATATTATAACATGCTTTGGCACCAATTCTGTGATTTTTGTTTTTTGTCTCCATTTTCCAGATTTCAGCAGCTTTTAGCCAATCGTTATTTAGTGCAAATTTCTCAGCTTTAAGCATTTCCGAATTACTTGATTTGTAATACATACGTTCAACCTGCACCCAACTTGGTATAATTTTAGTTCCAAAATATTTACCCAAATATTCCGAAGCATTCATTAGTTCAAGCTCTGGTCCTTTATTTTTTGTAACATCGATATTATATTCAGGACCTTCGTAAATTAATGTATCAACCTGATTATAAATATATGAAGCAGTATCTGTTTTAAAGTTAATAGTCCAGAAAAGACGGGCTTCAGCGTAAAAGAAATCATAAGTACTACTGATCTCGATTTTGTTAAATGAGAAATAATCCAGGAAAATATAAAAATCAGAATGTATCCCTTTGTAAAGTTCTTTAATACTCGAAAACTTTTGATTGTCAGCCCATAGATAATTTAAACTATCACGGTAATAATTTACTTTTTTAAAATACCCTTCATTTTTGATAAACTTAGCTAAGGCATCAACGCAATGATTTGATAATTCTTTGAAATGAATTGTCGTATCGGTTACGCTTCTATTAAGCGAATAATAACCAAATTTACAGGTATCACTTTTATAGAGATCGCGTTTAAAAATTGCTACGGTATCAACTTGATCAGGAAATGTAAAAACTCCAGGCTTCATGATTTCTACCTGAATTGTCCGGATATTATCTGTTATCATACATGAAGTCAGACATATACCAGCAAAAATTGAAAGTATGAAATTTCTAGCGGTGATCATATTGGACTTTTAATTTATCAATTTCGTTTTTTCGCTGGTATAGTACAGCCGAATACTGCCTGACCGATTCATTCTCGACTGACCAAAACCTTCCAATACTGGTTTGAGCCGCCTGATCCGTATATTTGATAGCCTGATCAATATCTCCAATCATTTCGCTTGAAACCGCTAGATTATAAAGAGAAATAATACGATAAAGTTTGCGTTTGCTTTCCTTATTTATCTGCCAAAAAGAAGAAGCCTCTTCCCACTTGTTTTGACTTGCAAATTTAGCTACCTTTTTAAATATGGGATTATTGCAAGTCATGATATCCCGGTAAACCATGTTCCAGGTAGGTAATATACGCTTCACATAGTTTTCCCCGGCAATTCCAGCTGCAATCAAAACAGCTTCTTTCTTTTCAGGTAACCTATGCATTTTGAAAACACCTGATTCATCAATTCCATCCCAATATAGAGTGTCAACTTTAACAAAATGATCGATTATCTTTTGTTTTTTACAATCATAAATTGACCAAATATTATAAGTAATCACATTTGCGTACGGAGTAGAATTAATTACTTTCGGTCGGCTGTAAAAACTTGATAACATATCAAGGACGATCAGCCCATCAGCTCTGGTTTCATTTGCTAAATACTTATACCATTCGGCTTTATCTAGCTTGACCTTTTGCACTCGGATTATTGGAAATGAATTGACAGGTAGGACTAAAACACTATCTATATTTTTGTGAGTAAGTAATTTGGCAGCAAGACTATCCATGCAAATTAACTGTGAAAGACTATCAACATTAAATTTGATTTTGTCCTTAATAAGTTTCCGATTTAATACCTGGTAATTTTGCAAGGTATCATTATCGTATTTCAGATTTCGTGAAACCAATGCAATTTTACGGATGTTTTCAGGAAGAGTAAACGTAGCAGGTTTTAAAACTTCAATAGATAAGTTTTCGTAACTCACCAAACACGAACTCATGCTTAACAACAAAACAAACCAAAGTAATGAGGACTTATGTTTCATTTTATTCAGTTTTTAATAGGGTTTCTTTCCGGGTCTTAAGTTTTTTAAGATAAGTTTCTGTCTGATACCGGTAATACGAATAAAATGATTTCAATCCCCATTCAATTGCCCCATCAATATTGCCATTTAATTCATCGGCCAGTGCAAGGTTATATTCGGCTTTACTTCTGATCTTCTTGTTCTTCGACTGGGCCATTTCAGCCCAATATTTTGCTGCTTCTTCGTAATTCTTCTCATTCATCAATTGTTGCCCCCGGTCATTATTCTGCTCAAACAAAAAATAACCTCTTTTTTCTGAAATCCAGGTAGGTGAGAGTTTTTCATCAACATCAAGTGCAACTTTAATGCCCGCATTAATTAATGCCTGTTTGATGCTTGGTATTTTTTTAAACAATTGAACTTGACTCCAATCGGTACTTTCCCAGGATATTGTGTCATTCAAATTAATTTCCTTAACAAGAGTTTTATTACCAGGCTTATAGATCCTTAAAACAGCACTATAATTTAGGTCAAGTGTTGCATAATAAACATAACAAGAAGCATCCTTATTGAATACTTTCTCGGAAGTATAATCGGCCATTATTTTAGTCGAAAATCGTTCTAAAACCATTAGTGCATCCGTATTGTAATTTTTACAGATTTTGCTGACCTGTTCTGGATTAAGCGTGTCAGATAGCATTTCGCCGGGAAGGCTTCGATACATGTTTCGTTCAACCGGAACCACCACATCGTATCTTCCCGATTCAAATAAAAGTGCAGCCAGGGCAGTGAGGATGGTATCAGCAGCCGTACTATCCAAAACAACTTTCGATAGCTGATAGCCCTTCTTATAAAAATAATTTTGCAGCGAATCTTCCCGATAATTCTCAAACTCGTTTGTTATACAGCGGTTCATCAGGGTAATACTTTGTATATCCGTAGAAAGTTCTTCCTTTGCAGGCGTAGCATTTTCTATTGTCAGGATTGCGTAATTGCTTTTGCACGAAACAAGACAAATGCATGAAAGAAAAACAGTTATAGCTAAATTGGTTGTAATCCTTTTGAATAAAAACATTTAATGATTCAATTAGTAAATTCCCCAGTATTTTCTGAAAAACCATTCGACACCCAATAAAACGATAAGAAATAAAAACAACCATTTCAGATTTATGAATTCGGTTGTAATTGATTGCTTATGTTTCTGAACAGTAATATGTTTGTTATCCCGGATTCTATCAAGTATTGTGCCATAATTTCCGAAAGGATAAAACTGACCACCGGATTGTTGGGCCAATTGATATAATACGCTGTAATCAGCTCGTTTATTTTGTATTTCGATATCATTTTTCACAATACTAAAGCTACCTTTTTCAGTAAAATGCTGATTTCCAAGCGAAGTTTCTGCTTCAAAAGTATAATCGCCAGGCTCAAGGTTTCCTGCATCCAACTTGTAATAATCGTTAATTCGATCAAACAGGTAACTAAACTCCTTAAGACTATCGTTTTTAATCCGGATATTTACATCCGGAGTGTTTACCAATTCGTAGCTATCGTTGTATAATTCGGCTGTTAATTCGATTTTATCAGTTTCCTGAAAAAGCGATGGATAATATACATTAAAGTTATCTTCGTTTTGTTTAAGGGCAAGATACTGTATAGTCTTTTGTATCAATTCGTTAAATGCATCGTTATTTCCTGAAACCTGATAGTTATACAATCGCCAGCGCCAAAGCCCTTCGCCAAGAATGAATCCGGTTTTTCGGCCCTTATTCGTTCCGAAAGCGATCATTGTTTTATTTGTCTTAATGTTTAGAATATTTTGGTGGGCCAGATTTTGCATCCCAGGCGCCATTTCAGTATTTCCAAAAGGAGCAACCAAGGGAGGCGCTGCTTCTAGAATTTCTTTGGATGAAGACGAAAGCATAAAAAGTGAAAAAATTCCGTCAAAAGTAGCCTGTATTTCTTCGGTGTTTTTACTCGCCTCAATCTTCAATCCCATATCAAGTGAATTGAGTTGTTCAAGTAATGAATTTGGCCCCACAAGAAATAAAACCGGAATTCGACTCTCCTTAATTTTGGTCAATAGCTTACTTGCAGTATTTTTTTCAGACGGCAACTGATTTAAAATAATTAAACTGTAAGTTGAAAGACTATCGGGTACATCGTTGCCTGTAAGTACCTTTGTTTCATAGTTTTGAAGCTCATTTATACTATTGCGAATGGCACCTAAATCAGGATGTGGACCATCGCTGAGCATCAATATTTTTTGTTTATTTTCCATAATTTGAATCACAAACTCATATTCATTGTTTTTCAAGTTAACTTCACCATCAAATGACCTGACCCTGATTTTATAATGTTGCAATCCAGGTTCAGTCGCTTCCAGATTAACAAATTCAAGCTTGAAATCATCATCTGAAGTGATTGAAACGGTGCTTGAATAAACTTGTTTTTTGTTGTTTTCGATTTCTATGTAAGCAATCTTATTTTTCAGTTTCGAAAACTTAAGCTCAATTTCAACCGGAAACTTATTCTTCAAAAATGCAACTTTATTGGTTTTTACTTTACCGATCATGGCATCGGTTAAACGTGTTGTATCTCCCACACCAATCGAATAAACCGGAAATTTTAGACCTGAAACAAGATTTTCGGGATTCTGACCCTGATTGTAAATTCCATCGCCATACAAAATCAAAGCACCTATGTTCTTATTTATATAATTGTTTTTCAATGACTTAATCACTTGTCCATAGTCAGATCTTCGTTCATTTCCGGTAAAAGTTTCGGTATTTTCAACTTTTTCGCCAAACGACCAGAAATCAAGCTGATAATCATCGGCAAAGCGATTTTTGATAGTTTGCTTGAACTGCTCAAATGAGGATGCAAAAGGCTTTACTGATTGTGAATTATCAAACGCAACAGCCAAAATTGGTAATTGAGTAATCTTCTTTGTTCGTTCAATCAGTGGTGAAAGAAGTAACAGAAATATCAGAAAAAGAGATATAAAACGCAGAGAAACAAGAAATCCATTTTGAACTTTAGTCAAGCTCAAATTTTCGGGATTTCTGAAATAAAGCATATAGCTAATGCCTGCTGCCAACACGAAGGACAATAAAACAAAAAGTCCGGCAAAATTATGATCAAAACTAATTTCCAAGGTGCTTCATTTTTAAGAAAATTCAAAATTAACAAACTTGGGCACACAAGGCATTTATGCCGACTACTTTCTGTTCAATAAATCGAATATTCGCAAAAAGGTAATTCATTTAATCGGATTGCAATTTTTATTCAGAAGTTTAATTTTTTCCGATTTAGCCTTTTTTTGATGTTTGTTGAATAAATTGATTAGTTTTAAATTTCCACTTTTGAATTCACTTCGAAAAGTATGGCTTAAATCACTTGAAAATCAGTATTTTTAATAAAATATATTCAGTTATTTAGGGTATATGTTATTTCGAGCGGACTCACTTTTATAACCTTCAAGATTCAGTTTATGAATTTTTCGGGTAGGCGAGTTTTGATAATTTGAATATTTCATCCATGAGAAAATTTCTAATACTGTTGTTCCTTGCTGTTATACATGTACTTCCTGCGAATGCCCAGTATTTTCTAACCGGACAAGACCCTTCGTTGATTAAATGGAGGCAAATCAATACCCGAAATTTTCAGGTTATTTATCCGGAAGAGTTTGAAAAACAGGCACAAAGCGTTTCATTCATTTTGGAAAAGGTTTACGATTATGGTTCAAAGTCATTGGATTTTCATCCGCGGAAAGTTTCGGTGATTTTGCACACACATACGGTCAATTCAAACGGGTTGGTAGCCTGGGCTCCCAAACGTATCGAGCTTTTTACCACACCCAATCAACAAATTTATGCACAGGATTGGCTTGAGCAGCTGGGTTTGCATGAATTCAGGCATTTGGTTCAGATGGACAAAATTCAGAGCGAATTACCTGTTTTGGTAAAGGCAATTCTTGGTGAACAGGCCGCTGCAGTAGTAGTTGGTGCCTATTTACCATACTGGTTTCTGGAAGGTGATGCAGTGGTTACTGAAACAGCACTATCAAATTCAGGACGAGGAAGAATGGCTTCCTTCAGTATGGATTACCGCGCACAATTGACCGAGAAGGGAAAATATTCGTTTGACAAAGCCTACCTTGGATCTTACAAAGACTTCGTTACTGATTATTATAAATTAGGTTATTGGATGGTTGGTAAAAGTCGCGAGAAATTTGGAGCCAACATTTGGTCCGAGGCATTGCAAAAAACTGGTAATCAACCATTATCGCTTAGTCCATTAAATTCTTCTTTAAAACAATCAACCGGACTAACTACCAAACAATTGTATTCCAATATCTTCGATAATCTGACCAACGAATGGAAAAAGAACTTACAGTCACTTACAACAGATTCATTATTAATAGTTTCGCCAGCCAGGAAAAATTACACACAATATTTGTATCCTAAAATCTATCATGATTCCATTCTTTTTGCATACCGAATTTCTCTTGACGATATTGGTAGGTTTGTACTTATC